>Ga0209284_10000826_pt1 | contig 49893 bp, 62 predicted proteins | sample FRY03_FD_187211 | JGI IMG/M metagenome (GOLD analysis project Ga0209284, IMG submission 187211) | Freshwater microbial communities from Lake Fryxell liftoff mats and glacier meltwater in Antarctica - FRY-03 (SPAdes) (version 2) | ecosystem: Environmental > Aquatic > Freshwater > Ice > Glacier...
GCCTTGAAGAAGGGTGCAGTTGACGGCGACGGAGATGGGATAGTTCAAGATGGTACCATCCATGAGCGCCCAGCAAAAAAGAAGCCATCATCAAGTGGCGGCGGTGGGATTAGCAAGAGGGCTATCTAGCTCTCTACATCCCCCCTCGATTTAATTTAATCGATGTAATCAAAAACCTTGGGAGAGGTGTTGTTTGATTGCAGCCAAATGAACCGCCTCGTCATGTTATAGTGATGGGGCGGTTCTACTTTTAGGAGACACATGAGTGACCTAGTTAAGATCTCAATCATTGCCAAAGAACTTGGTGTTACAGAAAAGACGATCTACAATTGGATCAGTCAAAGCAAACTTAAGATGACAACTCCAGGGTTCGTAAGTCAGATCGATTCCTATGAAGTCTGGATTCAACAGAGAGTTGACAAGTCGATCTTCTCACAGGAGATGCTGCGTAAAGGTATCACCCGAGACGCCAACGGGCGCTTCCAAACTAGGTTTGAACTAGGGGAGTGAAGTGGGGCAAAGTGGAGAAGTTCTTAATGATTGCTCAAAAAGGCTTGCTCATCCCTCTCCCCACGCAATAATTCGTCCGAAGTTTAATCACACAACTTTTAATCAATGTAGAATAGTGCTATGTTAACGGCGTCCATAACTCAGAACCCCGGCCTTCCCTTACACTTATTGATGGAGGCGATCCGTCCACAGTCCTCTCCCCAGTTGGACGGGTCGCTTTCGCTTTACCCTGGTGTTCGCCTTCAGCATAACTACTTGACTTTAAGGACAAACCATGGTAGAATCTAACGGCGAGCTTGAATACACAATTAATGACCCAGTCGCAATCCTTGCCGACTTAACCGAGCTTGGTATTGAAGAACTCGATAGAGGCGTCTGCGAAGACACATTCGAGAACCGTAAGATCCTCCGGAAATCCAAACTCATTTGGGAGAGCATCTATTCAAACAGCGGCAAGATAACCGGCCTGTTAAAAGTACGTTCCGCCGAATCAACTCGCGAGCGCCGGATTCAATCCCTCGCTGAAAAGCGTCCAATACTTGTCAGTCCAACGGACAACAACTCCGACTACCTAACCGGCCTGGATCTTATAGCTGAGGAAGCCTCCGAATACTTAGCCCCACCGTGGGTAATAGGTGCCACCAGAAAATGGTTGAAGGAAGTTGAAGCAGGTGGACCGCCCACTGAAAAACGTCAGCCCAGTCCAATGCCTCACCGATGTAAGATCGTTAAGTTTGACGGTATCCGCTGCATGCTTTGGGGATCGGGGCGTCTAGTAGATGACGGCATGTGCAGAGTTCACCTTCGCTCTATCACGTCGAAGAGTTCCGACGACATCGAACGGGCCCGTGAAAAGTTAACCCAGGCTGCACCGTATGCTGTTGACAAACTTGAAGAACTTATGTTGACCGCTGAGTCTGAGCCGGTCCAACTGAAAGCTGCAACCGAGATCCTCGACCGAGCTGGGGTTAGGGGCGGCGTGGAAATCGAAACCACGGTTAACATTGACCTACGGCCAGCGGCTGATGTTATCCAAGAACGGTTGGCCCGTTTAACAAGCGGCGCGCTTTCCGAAGCATTACGTTTAGCAAACCAGGGAACGGATATCATCGACGCTGAGGTTGTAGAAGAAGTTAAACCGGCTAAAAACAAAAACCGGCCTGCTGTAACTATTGACGGAAAAAAAGAAGAGCGGCCTGCTGCAACTATTAACGCGACGGAAGAGAAGTAACGGATGCATCAAAGTAGAGGCCTAGGCCAGATCATCGAAACGGCCCGCACTCATTACGAGAGCATAAAAGCTGACCTCCCGAATGCTAAAGACCGTGTCGAGCACATTCGTTTGAGCTCCTTAGCTCAAGAAGCACAGAACTTGTTAACGGACCTCACTACCTTTGAGATAGGGTTGGTTTATTCACACACCAATAACACCGATGCGTATATCGAAGAACGAATTGCTGCAGCAAACAATGAACTAGTCGTTAACATAGAGACCGGCGAGATCCTGGATCTTCCAGAGTTCAAGTCTCCATACAATCCACGTGTCTAGATTAAAAGATGCGATCTCCGAGCAGGAAGTCCTCTTCTTGCCAAACTTTTCATCAGCGCTGCCTGGATGGCCGGTCTTCATAGATCAAATCAATACTGCAAAGTTGCGCGGCGACGCAGATCAAAGGAGAAATTACTATTGGCGAGCGCCAATAGAACCAGGTGATCCCCTTCATGAGAAGTTAGCCATCCTCCAGCAGGCACTTACTGCTGAACTTAATATGGACGTTCGTCCCATCAATGCATATGTCAACATTGCTGTTGGAGAAGAGATCTGGCCAGCGCACGGGGATCCGGAAGATTCATTGTTCGTTCTTTGTGAGGGTTCGGTTACTTGGTTCCTGGATGACGAGGAGTACACTTTGCACCAAGGCGATGCGATCTTCTTCCCGTCGATGACCAATCATGAGGTTAGAGCTCTCACCCCTCGCGCTGCATTCATTTTTGCTGTAGGATAGATTTATGTTTCGTAAACGTCCGAACCCAGGTGCTGCAGCTGCTCTTCTTGTGAAGATTGCGCAGAAGTATCTGGGCTACACATCAGACCTAGGCGGGAAAAATATCTTTGGACAGAGAGTCGGATATGATTCACAACCCTGGGGCGGTGCGTTCGTTGAGGTTTGCCTGAGGGAGGCAGGCCTGAAGGGCCCGTCATTTGTTTACACTCCAGCGGCGCTCGCAGATTATATCCGGGATGGAAACTTTTCACGAGAGCCGCGGCCTGGATCAATTGCTCTCTTCAACTTTTCATCAAACACTGGACATGCAGCGGATCCATTTGGGATGATGCATTGCGGCGTGGTTACTGATATACGTGAGTTTGAATTAAGCGGACGGTTCATAACCATCGAAGGTAACACTGAAGGATCTACAACGTTCAGCAAACGGGACGGCGTGCATCAGAAAGTACGGACCATTAACGACGTAGTTATTTTCTGCCATCCCGCAGCGGCCGGTACTTCCAACGGCTCGTTACTTAAGCTCCTGGATCGGGGCCGCACAAAATTTAACGGCGAGGATTTAAACGACATTGCTGAAGCGGCGCGCAATCCTAAACCGCTCTCGTTAAAAGTACCGATCAAGCACGGGGACCGTAACAGAAAGATTGAGATCATACAGCTAGCGCTGGCAACGGTAACGGATCTTCGTGGTGCCACTCTAGGCATATGGGACGCTACAACGGCAGCGGCGTGCTCTCGTTATCAGAGATCCATGGGGTACGTCGCTAATGACGCAACGGGTCTTCCTGGTACAGCAACTTTGAAACGGCTAGCTAAAGAGACCGGCCTGTTCACAATTGATGAGCAGTAAGAAGGAGAGCACCGATGAGCAGTAAGAAGGAGAGCACCGATGAGCAAAGAGTTTGATCTAGAAGACTATAAGTACACTGAAGAGCACATAACTTTTGAGCAGTTCCTGGGGTACCGGCCGATCAAGAATCCATTTGCTCCTGAGGACGCAGCTTTTAATGGAACCCTCTTTCTCCATCAGGGTGAGGAGTGGCAGCACATTGGTTCATTGTCCGCGGCCAGCCTCTGGACTTTGTACGAAGAAGAAGGAGTGATCAAAATCCGCAATGGATATCAAGTCAATGGCCGGCTTGGTTACTTTCACTGTGCGCAAAATCACAACGCCCATGGGACCATCGTTGTTACCAGTGGTATCCCAACAGCTGGGATGACGGATCAATAACTTCTTACGAAGAGTAAGAAGGCCAGGCCAGGATGGCCTACACTTTTCACGGCCTGTTAATCAAACCGGACGACGCGCGCGGCTGTGAATACCTGCACCAACAGGATTAATCTTTTAACGGCGCGGCGTGCTACACTAAATCTGAGAGATCCTAAGTAGAAGCAAGCAAGGTAACGTCATCGCGATGTGCTTTCGGACTGGCTACTTAGGGTCTTTCTTCTTGCTGGATGACACACGGTTTATCTTTTAACGGAGCGGCGTGCATGATTCCCGCTAGCAGCAAAAAATCAAAACCGGCGTGCTAGTTTTCACGGATCGTGCAAAGAAGAGCTCAGATGCTCCTCCTCCCAGCTCGTGCATCTCGAGTTGCAGTTATGCCACGGGTATGGTATAGTTGTCCCAACACGACAAAGGGAGATCAAATGATAAAAGAACTCGTAAGCTGCGAACACAACCCGAAGCAGACAGTTACTGACGGGATCTACATTTGCACCTACTGCCTTAGGCAGATGAGGTCCTGCGGCAGCTGCTTCACAATTGAACTGACCAACAACAGAACTAACTACGGCTGCTTCGACTGCGCTCCAGAAATGATGGTGGACTAGATGGTGCCCTGCTCCTGCGATGACTATAAGAAATTTAAATGCATGGACTGCAGCTGTTGTACCCTCTGCATCTCCGAGTACTACATGGTTACAGATGCAGTGTGGGGCCTAGTCGCCAAGCGCGGCATGCTTTGCATTGGATGTCTTGAGGCCCGCCGCGGGAAACTTCTTACCAGCAATGACTTCTCTCCAGCGATCCTGAACAGGATGAACTTTGGCATGGGGTCGGAGCGTCTACTAAATCGCTTGACTAATTAGCGGCTTGCTGCTACTATTGAACTACTAACGAAAGGGAGAAACAAAATGGGATTAGACATGACATTATCAGGCAAGCGCTATGTCCGAGGATATGAAGGCTCACCAGAGTCTGAGCAAAAGCTTTACAAAGATACTATGGAGTCACTAGGCCTGACCGGCGTGGGTGAAGGAACTCATATGTATGTGACGTTCACCGCTGTGGAATGGCGTAAATGTTCCGCTGTCCACAACTGGTTTGTTGTAAATGTCCAGGACGGCGAGGACGATTGCGGTAGTTACGGAGTGAGCCGTGAGCAAATCGGCGAGCTGATAGCCCTATGCGAACGGGTTGCCAAGTCTGGAGACCCAGAGTATGCAGAGGAACACTTACCGACGTCTATGGGTTTCTTCTTTGGGTCGACGGAGTATGACGAGCATTACTTCGAAGAGATTGACGAGACGGCGAGACGGCTTGCAGAGATAGTTACACAGTTACCTGATACCCCAGACTTCTTCAGGAACGTCAGTCTTGAGTATTCCTCTAGCTGGTAGTAGCGGCGTGCATCAGTATTGCGCTCACGTAAGTTCTGAGTTGCACCATGCCTGGGGTGGTCTTTTGATGACCGGTGCATTGAAACCGGATCCACCACACTTTTAACGATTGACTCGAGACCGGAATGCATCAGATGATCTTCTTTTTAACGGGTTGATATCAGCGCGCGATGCGCAGGGTGTGCAGGGTGTGCAGGACATTTGGGGTTAACTGGAGAAGTGCATTAAACCTTTTACGGAGCATCAAAAGATCTAATATAACGTTTTGGTAACAACCGCTTGACATAGTCTACTTATATGGTAACTTTAGCTCATGACTGAAAAACTGATTAGATCTAAGGATCGCAAAGTAACAAACTCCGTAGTTCCTAGCGGCAAGCAGGCGCGCATTGCTAATACGTTTGGCCTCCCTGCAGGCCAGGCTTTTTCCTGCCCTGGGGCCACTAGTGTCTGCACTACGATCTGCTACGCGGGTAAGCTAGAAAAAGTGTTCACTAGCGTACGAACAGTGTTGAATCACAATTGGGATCTACTTAGGGATGCGGATTACGGGACCATGGTTTCATTGCTAAGCCCGATGATTGATGACTTTGTCAAAGATTGCGAGAAGTGGGATGCCGAGAAACTATTTAGGATCCACTGGGACGGCGACTTTTTCAACGAAACTTACACCGAGGCCTGGCGCGATGTGATCCTGGCGTACCCCGATGTTCAATTTTGGGTGTACACACGATCGGACTTTGCGATTCCCATCCTCACCGGGACGCCTAACCTAGGGCTATACTTTTCCGCGGATAACGCTAACCTGGAACTTGCGATCGGCCTGAAAAAGACTTATGGCGTGAATCTTGCATACCTTGCAGACACCTTTGAGGTAGGCCAAGCTGTGATGAAAGAGGCGACCGGCCGGCCTGGGGCTAAGTGCCCCGAGAATAAGCGTGCCATCCCTTTGATCTCCACCGAAGGTTCTGCCTGTGTCCGCTGCACGCTTTGTGTCTTCCAGAAGACGGATATCATCTTTAGCGCTAGCAAGACTTAAATACTCAGGTGCTTCAGGGTATCGTATGATATATTTCATGCGATCCCTAGAAGTCCACGTATTTGAAACCGAGACCGATCTCGATCACGCTTTGCGTTCAGGGATTGCGTTGCCTGAGCAGTTAGCCATGACGGAGTGTCGCGAATGCGATCTAACTACTGGGATCTGTGATGGAGACTTTGAACCATTCGTTGTAGTGATCGACGAGAATGATCAAGACTGGATCCTCTGCACCGATTGCGCTAGCCCAATGCTGGACTATGTCGACACTTATTTCCCTCCGGTGACCAAGAGTCACTTTTCAGTTGCCGGCGAAGAATACGAGATCCTCTAGTAATTATTTTTTCTGGCTTTTTCTCTTCTTCGTTATTTGCTATTGTCTAGTTATCAACAAATGAAAGCTAACTACCAATAAATGAAAGAGAACTAATTTCCAAAAAATAGGTTACTTTTTCCTTGCAAGTGTGCTACGATTGCCTCAACACTAAAAAAGGAGAGAAAATGCCAAACTGGGTATCGAACAGCGTTACTGTTGCAGGGGTCGAAGCCGAGGTTCAGAGGTTTATAGAGCAGGCAAAAGCTATGCCAAATACTTTTGTTGAGACAGATGAGGACAAGTGGGATTCCGAACTCTCATTCGCTAACTTTATTGCGCCACCACAGCAGAGCATTGACTCGGGTGAATACCACGAAACCAAAGGTTGGGTTGAGGGCAAGGAGTCTGGCAACTCAGAGAATAATTGGTATAACTTCAACAGCCGAGAGTGGAGCACCAAGTGGGACGCTGGCGAGGTTTTTCTACAAGCCGAAGCAACAAGCGCCAACTTCGAATTTCAAACACCTTGGTCCCCACCAGAGCCAATTTTCAAAGCTATGGTCGAGCAGTTCCCTGAGCTACAGTTCTCCATCTCATACGAAGAAGAGCAAGGCTGGGGTGGAGCGTTAGTTGGTGCAAAAGGCGAACTGGCTATTGTCGAGGAATACGACATTCCAGATTCTCACGCCGACTATGTTGAGCGTGACAGAGAAGATAGTTGCAACTGTTCTTGGGCAGAAGAGAAGGACGATTGGTATGACGATTGCCCGAACAAACGAGAAATCTTTGTTCAAGTCACAAAGGTGTATCGTCTGAGTTCAAGCGACCCGACAGAGGCGAGAGCCGAATACTTAGAGATTGAAATGGGCGAAAAGAAATTGCCTGTTGAAGAATCTGACTTGGGTTCGTTTGTTCTCGTAGACGAAGATGGTAAGCCTCTACAGGACTAATCACAGACCAACCTCTTACAAAGATTGACCTCACTTCGGTGGGGTTTTTCTTTTTTCCTGGGTATTGCGCTGTTACCAGATCGTTACCAAACTTCTCACGGAAGATTTGACATTCCCCTCTTTATGTAGTTAGATTGACCTATCGCCAAAAGGTGAGAGACACGAATCGAAAGGGGAGTCGCATGACTTCAACAGCAGTAGCAACAAAGATTGTGGGTAAGGCAGTTTATCTTGAGCTAGTCCCGAACCCAGTTTTATCCGAAGACGAGAGATCGTCAGCTTGCGGTTGGTATGGGAAGAATGGAACTAAGCAGTTGATTATTTTTCCAGAGTATTTGGACGAGTCGGGCAAGACTCTCAGTTCCCTAGTAATGACACGAATTATTAGTGAACACTCACCAAGAGCGCAATGGGAAATCCACAATGCCAGAGGGTTACCAAAGCCTCTAGATTCGGGTGAAAGCGACAGTAGTAGCTATACGACTCTAGCTACCTACTCAAAAGATGAGTGGGCAGAGCTTTCCGAAATTGGCAGACAAGCCTCTAAGAAACTCTCGCTAGACATTGAACTTCGTAATCAAATGAATGGTGCATACTACTCAGGCGAACCCGAAAGCAGGGTAGTCGTAACTAATCAAGCTTGGGTTATCAGGGATTCGAAGGCGCTTGCCGTTGAGATTACCAACGAGGACATGGCACTTTTGCATGACGAGTGCAAGACACCTCAAGCAGTTATTAGGCGTGTGAATAAAATTCGTGAATCAGTTGCGAGTTTTCCAACAAAGCTAGTATAATTTAGAACAACAAACGACACGAAAGAAAAGGGAAATTATTATGTATGTAAGAACTGAGATTTATAACGCAGGTGTTCCAGATTTGGGAACTGTAGATTACAACAGCTTGATTGAGGAACTGGCTTATACAGTTCTAGCCACAGGCACTTCGATTAGCGATAGCTTATTGAAGCCAGAGGGCAGAGCAACTATCAGGGCAAAGGCAGGGGCAAGAGCAGTCAAGCCACTTGGGATAGACTTGGGAGCAGAAACCCCAAGCCTTGCAGAGACAGTTGAGGAAATGGAAACCACAGATTCGCTCGAAGGCTCGGAGAGTTATCCTCGACCAAATGGTGAGGATTACTATGCTCGACCTTGGGGCGAACACACAGATGTTGAAGTCCTAAGAAAAGCCAGAGCCGAAGGTCATGCCATTCTACTTTATGGCGTTCCAGGAACAGGCAAGACAGCTTTAGTTGAAGCTGCTTTTCCAGAGGAACTTTATACCATTCTTGGCTCAGGCGATACTGAGGTTGCCGACTTGGTCGGTGGCTATGTCCAGACTCAGAGCGGTGGCTTTGAGTGGGTGGACGGAGTTTTGATCAAAGCTGCTTCTGAGGGCAAGGCACTTCTGATTGACGAAATTGGGTTGATTGACCCGAAGGTAATGTCAGTTGTTTATGGGCTAATGGACGGCAGGAAAGAGCTAGTCATAACTCAGAATCCAGAGCGTGGCACTATCAAGGCTAAAGAGGGCTTCTATGTCGTTTCAGCCACGAATCCGAATGTCGCAGGTGTTCGTCTGAGTGAGGCGCTTCTATCGAGGTTCGCTATTCATGCCGAAATGACCACAGATTGGGCGCTTGCTAAAAAGCTAGGCGTTCCACAGAGTGCCGTAGTTGCTTCTCAGAATCTATCCAAAAAGGTAGAGAATGGCGAGACTTCATGGTCACCACAATTCCGAGAGCTTCTAGCTTTCCGAGACTTGGCAAAGAGTTTTGGAACTAAGTGGGCAGTTCAGAATCTACTTGCCAGCGCACCAGAGATTGACAGACCAGTCGCCTCAGATGTATTTGGTCGAGTATTCGGCGAAGCAATAATGCCAGCCAAGATTTAGTTGAGTATTCGTGCCCTCGACTAATGGGAAGTGTCAGGAAAGTTTTTAGGAATGGACTTGACACTTCTACCCATTAGGGTGCATAATTAGACACAACACAGAAACGCCGACAAAAGGGAGATTCAAAATGGCGCACTACAAAGTAAAGAGTTCAAGGCTTACAAGTCGAGAGACTACAACTAGTCCAGAGTGGCTAAAAGTTGGAAGCCAGATAAGCAGATTTGTCAATGACCTATCACTTCGAGGCGACCTAGTTGTATTCGTGGGTGGCGACGAAGTTGCCGAGGGCGAAGCAGTTGCAGCTTACTACGCCGACATAGCCGAGATTGAGATAAACGCTTCAAAGGCGTTTGGTGAAATTACTACGCCAGAGTTCGTTGGAGATTTCAATGAGCGCACCACTCAGTATGAGTTTCCAATGGCAACTGGAATCATTTTCCACGAAGCACTTCACGCCAAGCACACAGGTTGGGACACAAACTATTTGCAGACTCAGCTAGACAACCAAGAAGGTCAAGCTTTCATGTTGCTAGAAGAATCCAGAATCGAAGCCAAGGGCGTTCTTGAGCGACCACTAAACAGAGAGTTCCTCAGAGCCTCAGCTTTGGAAATGGCGCTCGAAGGCGTGGACGAAAAGCAACTGGCAACTCTCGGTAGCGATCTATGGGTAGTTGCTAATCTTGCAGGACTATCGCTTGCTCGGTATGACGCAAGAGTTTTGGACAGGTCAGATGTCATAGACATTTACAAGATTGTTGTTTCCATTCTCGGTGAAAAACTTTATGAGGATTTGCGCCTAGTTTGGGTTGCGTTCCAAAAGCTCACAGTTCCACAGGTCGAAGAAGCTATCGTGCTTGCTAAGAAGTGGGTCGAGCTGTTGCGTGAGGCAGACCCCGAAGGTGAGCCACAGGGAACAGGCTCAGCTTTCGAGCCAAGCGAAGGCGAAGGCGAAGGCGAAGGCGAAGGCAAGTCTCCAAGTGAGGGCGTTCAAAAGTTGCTCGATAAAATGAGCGACCAAGGAATGACCACAGAGCTTTCAGCTAACGACAAGTTGGCAGAGCAAGAGACTCAAGAGAAGTGGCAGGACGAAGCCAAGGCTCGCCAAGAGGAATCCAAGTCCAAGAATCAGAAACAGAACACAGCTCGAAAAATCTTTGACAAGAGCCATAATGCAACTGGCTCAAGCTCAAACTCGACAGTCAGCGAGCGCCGAGCGCCAACTGGCGCAGAGCGAGCCAGCGCAGTCAAGGTAGCGCAGATGTTGGACAAGGCGAAGTATCGTGAGCGTTCGGTTCATGTTCGCAAGACTCAAGCGCCACAGGGTCGCCTGATTGCTCGTAATGCCGTCCAGAATAAGGCAAGCGAAGCTATGGGTCGCCGAGGCGAACTACCAGCTTGGAAGTCGAAGTCTCGCAAGCACACAGACGACCCGACACTACGCCTCGGTATCATGGTGGACATTTCAGGGTCAATGGGTTCTGCTATGCAAGCTATGGCGACCACAGCGTGGGTCATGGGCGAGGCAGGTCGCCGAATCCAAGCCGAGACAGCTATGGTTTACTACGGGTCGGGTGTATTCCCTACTCTCCGCAGAGGTCAGAGGCTAGACGAAGTTTCTGTCTACACCGCACCAGACGGAACTGAAAAGTTCGGCGAGGCTTGGAGCGCACTAGACGGCGAACTCGGACTGACTTTCGGGACAGGCGTGAGAATGGTTGTCAATGTATCGGACGGACAATACACACCTCAAGAGCGTGAGAGAGCTTCGGCTATGCTCACCGAGTGCAAGCAAAACGGCGTGGCAGTTCTTTGGATTACTCCAAAAGATTGCTACGGCGAACCAGCGAGCAACCTTATCCGACAGGCGAACTGGGGCGTGCATTTAGACCAGCTCGACACCGCTCAGATTGCGTTGCTAGTCGGCAAGTCGGCAAGCGAAGCTTTGGGGAAGGTTGGGGCAAGCGCCTGAACTAACCCATAACGGATTGCCTATCCAGAGGTTGAGCTACCCTCAGTTACCGTTTTTCTGAGAATAAGTTCCTGACGGATAGGCGATACAGAAACCCCAATTACCTTTATCCCCTTTTTGGTAGTTGGGGTTTCGCCCTATCCTAAGATCCGAGTTGAACTGCAAAGCCTGGCACTTTTGATAGCACATAAAAAGTCGACCCCGCAATTTTTTAGATCAGATCCAAGATCCATTTTTATTGGAGTTTCGTAAAAATTTCACATTAGAGTTGCAAAGTTGCACCAAGTGTGATTAGATAGACACATCAACAAAAAGGGAGACAAAATGGTAAACCTCAAAGAGGCAAGCACCATAGTTTGTGAACACGATAGAACCACCACCACCACAAGAATAAATGGCTGGATAATAATGTTCTGCCACGAATGTAGATACTCCGAGAAAGAAAAAGAGGGACAGAACTAATGAACACACCACTAGAGCTAGAGGACATAGCAGGAATGAGCCTGTCAATAACAGGCGTGCTAGTCGAGAAGTATTTGCAGAGCGGTTATGCCGACCCAACTATGTATCGCACATTGAGAGCCGTATCTGAGCTTGCCGAGCAGTATAAGGAACGGCTTGCGCTAAATGGTTCAGCACCGGAAGACTTATTAGAAGCCGCAGATGAGCTAGTGGACAGCCTGAAGGTTACCGCTATGGAATGTGGCGAGATAGTCCAGAAGATTATCGAGGACAACGGCTGGGAAACCGAGGCTAGTGGCTGGGACAGACCGCACAACCACGACAACTGTAACCACAGCGAGGACGGCGAGGATAACTGATGCAGACCATAGTGCTACGGCTACACATTGACCAACCGATACCGAACGGCGAGGAAGGCGAGCGTATTATCAACGCCTACATAGATGAGCTTGCCAAGACGAACGGCACGCTTAGCTGGACTTCTGTAGATTGGGACGGCTTGGAAATTATTGACGGCACGGAGATCAGCGATCCAACTGACGAAAGATTGGACGGACACTCTTGAGCGCAACTTTCAGGCAAGCATTTGGCGAGGTCGTTCGAGGCGAACGGCTTGCTAAATCCCTCACTCAGAGACAGGTAGGCGAGCGAGGACACCTATCCTACTCGTTCCTGTCAGAGGTCGAACGGGGACTCAAGGACTGTGGCTCAGAATACATTCAAGCGATTGCTAACGGATTGGGAGTGGAGAGCTACACACTAATCATTGAAGCTGGCTATCGAATGACGGCTGGGGCTATCTATGTTCCGGACACACCCGAAAGTTTATTTATTCGAGATTCGAGATGGACGACTCAATACTCTGACCTAGTTACCTAGGGCAAAACCCGATTTCCCAGTCGAAAGGCTGGGATTTCGCATTTCCTGACCTGGATCCACTTTTTTACTATCGCCGATTAGTTTGCCGACAGCTTGCGGAACGCCGTAATTTGTAGTAAGCTTTGAGTATCAACAGAAAGGGAGAGAAAACTAATGGCACAATACACAACTGCGGTATCTTATGTTTCCGAAGATGGAAACTATGGGACAGGGGGGCTAATAACCTTTGACTATGACGAACTCACTGAAGCTCAATGGGCTTTACTGGGCGACCTCACTGATAGCGATAAACTCCGTTTTGTCGCTGCCGTCCTTGAGGGCAAGCCTACTGATGAATGGGAGGACTAAAATGCAAGTAAAGTATCCAGAAATTGAAGTTCAGCTCACTGGGAATGATGGAAATGCCTTTGCAATTATGGGCGCGGTGTCTGCCGCGCTAAAGCGTGCAAAAGTCGACCAGCTTGAGATAGACCAATACATAAATCGCTCAACTAGTGGAGACTATGACAACCTACTGAGAGTTGCCGCGAGTTTTGTAACTGTAAAGTAGTTCAACGAAGAAGCTCTCCAGAAATGGGGGGTTTCTTTTTTTTGTTTCGGCGCTCGCGGGATCCACTTTTTTACTTGCCGTAAATAATCTTGCCGTAGTGACTTGCGCAATTCAGGGGAACTATGCGATACTTGAGTATCAACAGAAAGGGAAGATAATGAGCGAGACAGCGTATTTTTTCACCAAGGAGGAAGCCGAAGCTTTAGCCGATTTGCTAGGGCAGAAGCTTGACAGAAACCCGCTAAGTTATGCGGTGCTACAGCCAGTCTACAATAAGCTAACTAGGGGCTGGACTTGGAATACAGACAATGATTAGAAAATGCAATAGGTGCGATACAGAAGTTAGCTATCTAAATGTTTCCCCCGGATACGCTGCCGCGTGTTCCGGACACGACGAAGATTTATTTCTATTTGAAACTTACTTGGAGGAAAACTAATGGAACAGAAAATCACAATGACCATTCAGGCAGAATTTTATCCCGCCGAGAATGACAGCTTTCAGACACTCAACAACACGCTGAGCGAGTCCGAACAGGTTGCTAACGCCAGGGCTATGGTTGAGCAAACACTCTCAGAGAACTCAGGTGATGGACTATGGTTTCGAGTCGAGTCCGAAGATGATGACCCTATTATCTGGCAGTCCACTATTCGCCAAAGTATGGTTGAGAATTTGAGTGCCGAGGAAGTTGCCGAAATGATTGACGACCTAGACAACCAAATTGTTCGTGGCGCTGAAAACTACGACTTAGACGACTAATGATAAAACTAAGTGCCGAAGAACACGAAGCCCTACTTGAAGTTATAGGAAACTTGCAAGAGGGTAATGGCTACCTAAGCGAAAAAGTTGATGACAACTCAATGCAACACCTAGACACACTATGGCTTAGGTTGAATGAAAAAGACTCATACAAAAACGATTGAAAGGAAAAGTTCCCCCGCCGTAAAAAGCGGGGGTTTCTTTTTGCCCCGGAGCGTATCCACTTTTTTACTGAGTTTAGACAGACAGGGGATTGGCTTGACATTTGCCGATAACTCTGAGAGACTGATACTAATCAGAAAGAGGGGCAACAAAATGGATACACAGTTCTGCGAAATCTGCGACAACTACACACCCGTAGTTCTCGACACAGACTCAGATGAGGCTTGCCAGTATTGCTATGACGCATACTCTGAGGATAGACTTCTAGAGAAGCTAGATGAGGAATGGCAAAATGTCTGAAGGAAACTGGAATGGTTCTGGCGTGGACTTAGTAGATTTTGAGCGAGAGTTCAACTGCCGAGACTGCGCCTGGGAAGGCGAGACAACTGGCTACACCGAAGATGGAGTAATTCTGACTGCCGAGTGTCCAAACTGTAAAGCCGAGATAGTCGTTGACCTAGAGTCCGAGCGCGAATCTGAGTTCTGGGATTCAAAGCCAGACTTCGACTGAGCCGTAAAAACTTACCCCCCAATAAAATCCGACAGCGAGCGGAATTGGGGTTTTAGTTTCTGATTCAGAGTTGCGGAATGCTGCAATTCGTAGTAAGGTTTAGGTATCAACGAAAAGGGAGAGAAATGAAAACTTACAAAATTACAATGGCACGCGAAGAAGGGGGGGACGACTAATGGCTAACTTTCTGCCCTCAGTCTCCTATGTTTCCGAAGATGGGAACTTTGGCACGGGGAAGCTACTGACTTTCAATTCCGATGAGCTTACTGAAGCCCAATGGGAGTTGGTTGAGATTCTCTCAGACAGGGACAAAATTCAGTATGTTTTTGCTGCACTCAATGGTCACTCAACTACAGAATGGGAAGACTAAAATGGCAAAGCCAAGTATCACTGCGGTCAAAGAATGGGAACTCGCTTATGAGTCCGAAATGGTTCGTATCGAGTCTGGAACTGCCGTCTTCGATGAGGATTACTGGAAAGTAGTTCCTGCGGGCAAGAAGGCAACTTATTTCTATGGAGAGTCTGCCTGGAGTGACGCTCAGCGTTTTGCAAGCGACATAGATTCCAAAGCGTGGGTATCTTGAGCGCGCTGAGCCTGGAAAGGCATCGCGAAATCTGGGCTGGCGTCGCGAAAGAGAATGGCTGGTATGTCGAGCCGTTTTATGTTCAAGTCTGGCAGAACGAGGCTGGAGAAATCTGGAACAGCGTGAGTCACATAGGAATCAAGCAAGACTCTATAATACTTGAAGAAGAGTTCGACGAAGGCTAGAAGGAGCCCGCGACAGCCCCTCAGCGATAAACTGAGGGGTTTTCGCGTCTCCGGAAGGTGAATTACCATACTCTTAGTTCTAATCGCCATTGGCAGCCGCTGGAGGGCTTTTCCGGATCACGGGGATCACGATGTCAAGAAATTAGCCCGCTTTTAGGAAAAGTATGCTAGAGTGTAGACAACAAAGAAAGGGAGGACTCAAAATGGGTTCAAGAACACAATGGATTATTATTCAGAACGATAGCGACGCCGCTATTCACCTATACAGCCACTCAGGTGGAGAAGAAAAGTTCGGAGACACACAGAACGCCATAATCGCGGCAATGCCTAGGTGGAATGACCCAAGCTATGGAGCGCGTATTTTTATCAGCAACATAGTCAGAGAGAACTGGGATAGCGAAACTGGGTTCGGAATAGGCGCGGGCAGTTCAAGCGAACCAATGTTTGAAGAGTCCTATTACCCATCCATCGTAAACTTTGCAACTCAGCAAATCTCACTGGGCGAAATGTCTTGGAGCTTTGATGACTTTGTTAGTGCCGTAAGTAGTCACGATAATTTGGTTGAAGAGTTCTGGGGAGCTAGAAACTGATGAGAACTTACACGATTACACTTGCCGTCACTGATGATGAAATTACGGAAGATAAAATTGGCTTGCTACTAGAAGAAGCTGGCACTATAATGATGATTACAGAGAAGGTGAGGATCTAATGGGAAGTTTACAGGCTGCCGCAATGTCAGAAACTGACTTGACGCTGGAACAACAGTTGGCGTGGCACTTACGCTCAAACCACTTTCCACCCATTCCAACTACTATGGTTCAACCTTGCATCGACGCCATCGACGCCTACTGGGCAGACGAGCTGGATAGGCTGATTAGCTTACCGGAGGGCGTCGGCTATCAGGGACTCACCGCGGCGCCGGCTAGGGCGATCATAGTCGCTCATAACTTAGATCCCTGGTGCAGCGAGGATTCAGAGTGAGGTAACAAGTATTGGTGCTTGACAACCCGATAAGGGCGTGATAGCATACATTTGTGAGGGTCGAGCGTTCCCCAATGTTCCCTTCACAATGCGGCACTTTTTCCCCTAAGAGTGCCGCAACCCCTTGCCCCGTGGCTTTTTCCTTTCAGTTTGTGCCACGAGGTGAGGGGTTCCCCTTATCTGGAGTATTTGAATCTAATCAGTAGGGAGTGAGTGGCAGTAGAGATCGTAGAAGATCCAACACGCCGAAAACAATTACTTGACATTAGTTTCAAAACAATGTAAAGTCAGACTATCTCCACTTGGAGACAAACGAAAGGGAAACTGAAATGGGATACACACACTACTATTCAAGAGACACAGTTCGTTCAAGTGGGCCAGGCGCTTATGCCAGATTCACAAATGGTGTTGAGAGAATTTTCGCTGAAGCCGAAACCCGCGGGATACAAATTGGAGATGCTTTTGGGGTAACTAAGAATTGGGAGATTAGCGAAACACGCGTGGCTTTCAATGGTATGGATAGCGATGCTCACGAGACATTCGTTTGGGAGGCCGTGTCACCGCGCCAACCAATTCACGCGGCCGGTAAGTCAATGCTTTTCAATTTCTGCAAAACCGCTTATAAGCCTTATGATGCCGTAGTTGTAGCAGTTCTACTTTGGCTAAAGGATTGCTACACCGATGCCGTTGACATTAGCTCAGATGGCGAGTGGGCAGAATGGTATGAGGGTCGAGACCTTTTCCGCGCCGTGTTCAACTTTGAGGCAGAGATACCTTTTGAGTTAGAGGAGGCTAACTAGCAGGACTAAGTTAGAAACGCGGATCCTAGATCTTAGGGTTCGCGTTTTTTTCTGCTTAAAAGTTTTTCTTGGATTGACTTGACAAACTATTCCTTTTATCTATAGACTTGGATTATCAAGCCAAGGGGGCTTGAGGATAAGGGGCAAAGATGAGCAAGCAAAAGGCATTCGCCAAAGTAGCAGAGTTAGGCGCTGCACTCGTTGATGATGGCGGTGTGTATCAGCTTGAAGCACCCGCCGGAAAAATCTGCGGTGGTGGTGACACTCACACTAGGGCGTTCAGTTACGAGGACGGTATCAAAGACCCTTGGAGTGGCAGGACGGTGTGGCAGGATGTTCTTGAGGAACTGAAAGACGGTTTTATAGATTGCCCTTATAGGGCGTCGGGGTGTGACTACTGCGACCCTGAGTAGCCACACACTTGCACGCGAAAGACCCCGTCCTAGTGGCGGGGTTTTTTATTGCCGATTGACTTGACACGATCCAATAAAGCTAGTAACCTAGAGTTACTAGCTAATCGGTTAGTATCCAGATTCAATTTTCAAAGGGGTATCGTATGCCAACACCAACCACCGCAGGAGCTATAGCCACGCGGATTTTTGAAGTTCAAGATCGTATGATCGAGATCCACGAGATACGCGACAACTTAGCCACAATTATTATGCAGAGCTTAGGCGATGGGGCAATTCCAGGAATAAGCGTGGACAACCTAATCAGCTTTGCCGATAAGATTATTCCACTAAACGCTGAGTTCGGAACTCTATCCGCCGAACACGCCGAACTTATGTCTGGAGACTAAAGTTCTTCAAGCGAGAACCCTGGGGTAATTCCTAGGGTTTTTTCTTGCCCAAAACTTTATTGCAAATTGACTTGACAACTCTATAAATTGCTAGTAGGATTACATTATTATCCAACTACAAGAGGGGACCAAATGGCTTACAGGAATGCAAAAGCAGATCAGATCCTTTACTACGCCCGCAATGTTTGGGAAGAGCGCGAGTTGGTAAAAGTGCTAAAAGTCTATACAGCACCTAAGGGTAATCTGCACCCCAACTGCGCCGTGATTATGCTTGGCGAGAGTTTCACTTTTCCGGTTCACGTGGAGTTGAAAGATCTCTATCTGAAGCCGGAGTGAGTGGGGCCGGCGCTCGCAAAAAATTATTGCGACACGCCGAAAACAATTACTTGACAACTTACAAATTTTTTACTAATCTTGAGGTATCACAAACGAAAGGGTTCTAATGACTACAAATACTCGCGAAGCCAAGTTGGTTTTCGAAATGGTAATGAAGCTTGGCGGAGAGTCAAACTACTCTGATAGCACTAAGTCTGCAATTTGGGCGGAGTGCCAGAAACTAGAGCTTACTAATCAAGCCTTGCTTTATCTTTCAGGTTCAAGTGAGAGAGCGCATACAAGTCTTTACAACTTGCATACCACGATAGTCGACAAGTTCTTTCGTGACCCGATTACCAGTGAGTTGAGAGCCTAATGAAGCCAGAATGGATTACAGCGAGAAACAAGTTTCTCGAAACACGAAACATAATCTGGGCGCACAAAATTCGTGAAGCCGAACTAAAGGCTAGTGTCTTTTACGGAATTGGAGTGGCGTGTGGTTTCTTTTTGCTAACCAATTTCCTAACGCCGTTACCTGATGTTTTGAATGGCTGGCTATCACTAATAGGTGCTGGCGTAATTTTTACAGGGGCTACTATCGTAGTCAATGCCAAAGAAGTTCCACCGATAATTAGGAGTTGGGATAAATGAGCGATAGCGTTGAAGAGCTTGGAGTGCCTATGGCAATTTGCGACGATTGTGGAGAATGGACAGTTGATTGCCCCGATTGCTACGATTTTATTCCAGGACTAAAAAAGTAAGCCAAAAAGATCACGAGAAACTTTTTACAAATAGTTCACAATTCTGCTTGACACTATGCTAAGATTATCTTACACACAACGAGAGGGACACAATGATCAAAACAGCAGTAGTAGTATCAAATGAGGGTTGCGAGACTAAAACTTTTGATTCTAAAGATGAATACAATTTCCTATCTGAAGCCGTCGGCGGAGACATAGAAGCGGTAACTTTGCAAGGCCCGCTTGATGGTTTGATAATGTGGGTAAATGAAGTGGGGAAGATTATCGGGTTGCCAGACAATGGCCCGGCCACCACGATCTGGGCAAGTGCCTACGGCCTTACCGACATTATGGCGGGCACGGCGGTAATCACTGGCGCTTCCAACGACAATGGAGTTACCCGATCTTTGACCCCGAAGCAGATCTCTGCAATTGAACAAGTTGCGAGTGACCACGCCAAAGCGATTTGGGGGTAGCCCCAACAACCTTAGCAAGTTGTAAAAAGGCTAGCAATACCCTTGCCAGGGTTCTGACCGTTATTGGTTGTTTCTGGCAAGGGTTTTTTGTTATCTAAATGTTATCAAAATAAGCTTGACAACAATTGGGTTGGGTGATAAATTTTAGTTATGTTCGAAAGGAGACATAATGTGTAAATGCGAAGATCGCCCCTGTTGCGGTTGTAACTAAGCCGGAGAGGCCCTAACCAGAAATGGTTGGGGTTTTTTATTTTGACTTGACAATAGGTAATCTCGATGTTAGCCTTGACAACAAGTTCAACTAATAATGAAAAGGATCTCAAATGGAAAAAGTAGTATCGCTACAGCACGCTTTACATAAATTAAAAGTCTCACGCCAAGCTATTGAATACTTTGAAGAGTATTACGCTTTACCCTTACCACCACCGATAGTTCTGCACGGCGTGAGACGATTATGGCAACTAGAGGTGTTAGATTCCTGGATCTCTGATTTGGAGAGACTCCGAAAGTCACAAACAAATAGGATTGCCGATGGCGCAGGAACAATTATCCAGTTAGCAAAATTACTAGGCATTACCTATACAACTACTGCTTCGATTATAAAGGGCGCCGATGTCAAACCGATGTCAATTCTAGGGCACGGCGCTAGGCGGTTCTATAGTTATGATCTAGTGGCGATTGCGGTAAAGTCTCACTATGCTAAGCCCCTTAGAGGGCCGAAAGCTAATCTAAAGCCAATAAATAAATTCATAAAAAATAACTTGATTATTGCAGACTAATTACTGTAAAATGAAGATAATAATGAAAGGTAAAAAAAATGGGCAGACACGCTAAGTCTCTGGCAGACACGCCAAGCAGACACGGTTTCAACTCTTTACTAGCAGACTAATGAAATAGTAAAAAATAAGAATCCCCGATAGTTTTGGATAGTGATCCGAATCGGGGATTTTTTATTTGCTAAATAGCTTGACAAGAGTATGAAATGGTATAGACTTTGAATTACCACTTGAAAGGGGTAAGAGATGACAACCACAACACTAGTAAGGCGCTTAGGCCTTAGCAACACGCTTGGTATGGTTCAAGGCGAGACTACAGTTCCGGCCTACTTGCTACAGGAGAGCGAGGAGTTCCTAGACTTGCTACGAACTGCCGTAGAGCTTGAAGAGCTTACCGATTGGGTAAACGACAACTTTTAGGTTCGAGAGAAGATGCCCCGCTTTTGCGGGGTATTTTTTTTGCCGTGATTGAAATGGCAAACTGATTTCTATAAATAAGCTTGACACCTAACCCCAATGGAGTAAGCTTGAACTGCAAGCAACCACAAACCGAAAGGCTTCAAAATGTCAGAACTAAAGGATAAGGATTTCAAGTATTACACCGAACTAGATAACACGCTACAAGGGGACTACGGTATCCGATTGGAGTATCTAGGTAATGATTTGGATAAAGTAATTGCACACCTATTGAGGAATTTTGATTTCGATGATGTTGAACCACTTATAGATTTCATAAACCGCAACCGATAATCAACGGTAATCACAAGCCCTACGGTTCACGCCGTAGGGTTTTTGCCGTTATCAAGTTGTTACATTTATTTTTGGATTTTGGCTTGACACGGTTAGCTAGTCCTGTAAGCTTGAACTACAAGCAACACCAACCGAAAGGCTTCAAAATGTCAAGAATCCCAACCACCATAGTCATAGAAGGCGCTACCGCTATTCTCACTTTTGAGAACTTGGAGTTTACTTTTAGAAATGAAGATACCAACATCGGGTATTGGCAAATCACTATCGTGAACACGCTAACTAGAATGATAATAAAAAGTATGGAAATTTCAAACGAGTTTCATAGTTCTGAAACCGAAAGTCTTGAAGATTATGCGTGGGAATTCGTAATGGACTATTTTCGAGCTTCTGCCACCACCGCAATAGACTTTGAGCATAGTGAGATTCAAGTCTAATTTGGGATAGCCCCAAAGCAAAACTAAGCCCTACGGTTCACGCCGTAGGGTTTTTTTATTTCTGGATTAGTGTCTATCGAAGATTTCGAACTATAGCCTAAAACGCCCCATAAGCCAACCTAACGCCATTTACCCCTATTCCCATACAATGATAAGGTTGGACTTGCCGTCGTCGATTCTGGTCGATTTGACCCCTTTTGACCAATGTTTATAAGGGGTTCAACTTAGGGGCAGGACTAAGCGGTAATAGGTTTACCGTTATCAAACTGTTACATTTATTTTTAGATTCTGGCTTGACACTCTCCTTATAAGTAGTAAGCTTGACCTACAAGCAACTCCAAGAACCACTAACTGAAAGGCTTCAAAATGTCAGAAACCACCACTAGCACCACCGCCCTAATCGCAGAACTAGCTACGGTTAGGAACGCTAAAGCGGAACTAACTAAGCGTGAGGGCGCAATTCGTAAAATTGTTCTTGAAGCCGTTGGAAACATTGCAACCGCTATTGCCGATGACCACGGTGTCATAATTGCAGAAATCGTTTCAAGCGAAAGGCGCTCAATTACCGATTGGGATAATTTCCAAATTGCTTACCCCGAAGCCTATAAGGAATTGGTAAAGTTCACCGATGTTTTGACTTTGACCCTAAAGTAAAAAAACCCCAAAAAGCCCTAGCCCCTAAAAAGGTTAGGGCTTTTTGCCGTTATCAAGTTGTTACATTTATTTTCATAAATAGACTTGACACGGTGTCTGAATGCCGTAAGCTTGACCTACAAGCAACTCCAAGAACCACTAACTGAAAGGCTTCAAGATGACCATAGAATTCATAGGACTTGATGGCGTAGCGCATTACCCTAGCTTTGACCCTAGCGCCCGTGAGGGCGTAATGGCCTACTACGGCGAGATGATTAGTATCGGCTTTATAAAGGCTTGGAGAGTTATCTAATGACAAGTGAAATAATCGGAGAGATTATAGCAACGCTAATTCTCGTAACTGCCGTATTAGCTTTCAAGTATTGGCCCGTAAAGTCTGATAAGTAGTAAAAGCAACCCGAAACCCCTAGTCATTACGGCTAGGGGTTTTCGCATACCCTAAGCCACGGCAGACCCCTAGGAGACGCCACACGGGGCTAACCCCTAATTCCTAGTAGAACTATCAACACGGGTTAGTTTTTCGCTCTGAGAGGCTCTGAGCGCCTGGCCCAAAGCATAAGGGCGCTTATTGAACTAGACACTTTGAGACGCTAAGCCCCGACGCCCTAGCCACTAAGCCACGAATTGCAGACACCAACTAGGTAACCCCTAGATAATCTATGAGCTATCTCAAGGGGTTATCTCTAAGTGTTCCTAGCATTTCTAAACACTTAGCCCCTAGCGCCTTAGGGACTCTTGCCGTAACCCGATTACTAGGGGTTTAGCTTTTTAGTTCCACTAGGTAAAACTCTTTATCCAAATACCGAACTTTTAGCCAACTATAAAAAGTTCTGGCAGACATAATCCTAAATCTCTAATTTAGATTCAAATTCTAGTTAGTAATCTCATTTTGCTAACCCCGAACTCTTACCGCTTTGGGATACGCCCTTATCTAGAATTTGACCTTTTATTGTCGCCACCATTACCCCAAACTCTGAGAATTTTTTTGACTCTCAACTTTGAATGACTAATCTATTGTTTTATGAAACTCAGTTTCATAATAGAACAAGTGTTTCGAACGAGTGTTCGATTCCGGAAACAATTCGAACGTTTGTTCGAAACATACCGCAGCCTTCTCACCCGTCAAAAGCAGTAGACGCTAAGGTACACTTCTTCCGCTACGGACACCCCCCTTGACCCTAAACCTCGAATCCTAAACGTCCCTATTCCAATAAAAAAATCCAAAAAATTTTCCAAAAAAATACGTCTAAGACTTGACATCTGAAAAAATGCCCTCTATCATTCTCATATGATTAAACCAAAAGATGTTCCAGATATGCATGAAGACCTAAGAAAGTGGGTACACGTACCCTCTGTGGCGGACGCTCAGTTTGTTCGAATGTACCAAACAAGAATGGCAAACTATCTACACACTCTTAAAGAAGCTGCGTCACAGTCGGCAACAGATGGCGCCAAGCGATCCGCAACGTCCGATTCTTCCGATTACGTAGCCGCTCTCACAGATGCATTAGATAGCGGCACCTGCGACTTATTGTACTGCGATGCCGACATGTCCGAAATGGTTCTAATGGGCGCTAACGTGCTAAAAAACGATGACGTATCAGATCGTAACTCTTTAGTGAGTCCTGACGGCTTTTGCTACTTTGCTAAAGGGATAGCACTATCTAATAATTTGCTAATGCACGCCATGTGCTGGTTTACTATTGAAAGTAGGGAAACTGGTAGAATTAGCACCTTTATTATTGGCTATAACGACAGGTTTAATGCTGCTGATGGCGCACTTAGAAAATGGTCCGAGTCTTTTAAGGGTCGTAATTTTGATACGCCGCCCACCAGGTGGGTTTACAGGGCTGAAGGAGAGTACATTGACGGGACTACGATGGCTCTAGACCCAAAGCAGAAAGAATACATGAGGATTCACGGGTACTCTCCTATAGATGTTAGCTTACCTAAAATATTGCATTCTTTAAATCTCATGCTTAAGCAGCCAGCAGAAATAGTCTCCGTTACCAAAACTCCTGTCACTAATAAAAAACAACTTAAGCGCTTAAAATCTGCTACCACCCCTAGCGAAGTTACTGTTATAGATATCCGGCATAAGTACCGATCTTCCTCCTCTAGTGTATCTACGTCCAACCGAGAGTACTCTCGCCGTTGGCTGGTTATAGGGCACTGGCGTTGGCAGCCAATGAAGGATGAAAAGACGGGCAAGCTAATTAAGAAGCGCATTTGGATCAACCCATACATCAAAGGACCAGACGAAAAACCCTTTGTTGCCACTAAACGAGTTCACGCACTGCTAAGCTAATATGATGTCTCGTAGAACAGCACGTGGTCAACAGCTGCCTCCCAAAGAGGTTGAGTTGCTCGCTTCCCTAAAGAAGCCGGACCTTATCCAACGTGCTCACGAGCTCTATCATGCAGGTTGGTCCCTTGATTCCATCGGGACTGCGCTTCGTCCGATCCACCCACGGTCCACAATAAGAACCTGGGTCCTTCGTGCTAAAGAATCTCCAATCCCTGTGATAGACGCACCTATTCCCATCCCTAAATTCAAAACCGCAGAGGGATGCTACGAGAAAAAGAAACCAACTTCTCCAGGCATTCCTCAAGAGACCTTTGAGACTATACAAGAACTAGCACCATTAGCGCGCCATTACCGCTCACGTATGGCAACCACAGCAGCACAGGCTGTGGCCAATGATCGCCTATCAGGGATTTGCATTACCCTGCATCAGAAAGGCGTCTCCATCACGGAGCTCGCTGGGGCGGCGGGAGTTACGTACAGGGCTATGTATAAGCGAGTCAAGCTTTAGCCTAATAATCAATCAACATTTGACAATTAAATACATGCCCCTATAGAGTGGGCAAACGACTAAGTACTAACGCAAGGAAAGGTAGGTCGTGAACTATGAATAAAATTTCAGAAGCACTAATATTTTTAGCAGCAATAAGCATGACAGGCTCCACCGCTGGAGCAGTAGCAGAAGAGATTAAAACCGTTGAGGCCGTCAAGATTATCTATCAGACGACATCTGTAACCGAAGACATCTCGTCACTAATGGAACACGCTGATGAGTTTGCCAACCTAAACGGTAAAATTGGTGAGCTACAGGGCACCATAGAAGCTAAGCAGAATTATATCTACATAGTGAAGAAGCAGAAAGAAATTGCACTTGAGGCTCAAGAGCAGCTCTACGTTGACATAGACCTAGCTCTTGCAGATCTAGCTAAATACGTCGGGAAAACTCCTTACGTTCTCAGCGGATCTACTCCTGGAGCCTGGGATTGTTCCGGTCTCACACTTTGGTTTTACGAGACCTACCGAGGAATCACCCTCCCACACTCAGCCACCGAACAAAAGAATCAGGGCACAATTGTAGACGCGCCTATTCCAGGAGACATAGTGGCGTTCACAAATACTGGCTTCGAGAATGCGTATCACGTTGGAATCTACCTAGGTGGTGACCTGATGATCCACGCTCTCAACCCAGATAAAGACACCCTGATTCAGAACGTAACTCAGTTTGCAGACTCCGAGAATAGCAAGGTTGCATATATCCGCTACTAGTGATATGCTTCTTCCATGAATACTTTAGAAGCCACAATTGCATGGTTGGTTTTGGTTGCATCACTAGCCGGTCCAACGCTATATCGATTGACTAGACGGACCTACCGTTCGTATAGGATTAAGAAACAAAGAAAAATGACTCCTGGTCCATTACTAGGTACCATCTACCCTAAGAAAGATACCAAATGAAACTTTATCTGTACCTACGTTCAATAGTTTGGACTGCCGTTTTCGCTGCCTTTTCGGTTATTGCTGCATTAATAACGGCGTTTACTGTTGGCAACTCTCACCCTGCTATCCCCAGCACGCTCGCATTAGTGGCAATCGCACTAGCAGCCCTTTCCCCAAAACGAGGTTAGCGTGGATCTCTGGCTTATCGCAGTAATAGTTCTAGTTGGACTCGCAATCCTTGGATTTTTTCTCACGGGCTTAGCAGCTTGGGCAGTACTCAGAGGCCCACAAGATAGTTTTGATGTTGACGTACCAGACCGTAAACCCAAGGACAATAACTAATGGCAAAAACTTCTACAACAATAAAGGCTAATAACTACACAGATCTTCTAGAAAAGATTTCTTCCAGTGGTCTGTTTGAAATGACAGACTGCAACGTGGAGATCTGGTGTCCAGAACAATCAGACACCGACGAGGTTGAAAAGATGGTTCACCTCATAGAGTCCATGGTCCACGTTCTCGATATCAAGGTTGGCTCCTCAATCGAAGACATGGCTTCAGACACTTACAGGATCACCCTAAAAGAGCCCCCGGCTAAAAACAGATTTACAAAATAACGATAGAAAGACGATACACAAAATGACTACAGAAAATAAATACATCACAAAGAACCAACGTCTACCGCAGGAGATTCACATGGCTTTCCAGCAGACAAAGTCTAATCAGGAGAGGCGCGACTTCCTTATCTCGAAACTGGTTGAGGCCAGTTGGACCTTCGAAGCAATCTCTAGTGCATCAGGACTTACTCGCGAGCGTGTTCGACAGATTGCTAAATCTAACCTCGAGCTTGCCAGGGAGTTTGGCGTTAGCCTGGACTTCGAGATACCAAGCCCACCGCTTCAGCCAGAGCCGACTAGGCCGGTCTATATCGAGCCATCGCCCAAGACGCTAGAGCGCTTGCTAGAGCTCCAGCCGTACGCGCAACAGGTTCGCTCGAACGGAACCAAGTACCGCGAAGAGGCAGAGGAGTACACCGCACTCTTGGATTACGCCCGCACCGTTGAGAAAGTTACTCTCTACCGGTTAGCTAAGCGTCTAGGAATTACTCACGGAGCCATCCGTTTCCGCTTGGTCCGCTACGGGTACATGGAAGCAGTTACTGCAACTAGCAAGGTCTATAAAACGATCAAAGCTGATAACAGAGTTAAGGTTGGCGACCCAGTAGTTCGGGAAGACTAGTAATGCAAGACCTATCAGAAATGTATAACATACAGGTCATGCAGGAAAGGTTTGGTGCTCTGGTTTCCGCTAGGGTTAACGAGATCTTGGCCGGCAAGGCGAAGCAGCTAGACTTTCAGAAAATTGCAAGCATGGTTGACAACCCCGACGTTCAGTCCCTGCTGATGGCAGATGTCATCGCGCGAGTGGTTTGCGCAAATCTACATAGGACAGACTTCGGACCAGATGCAGCCGAGGAGTCTAGTAAGTAGACGCAAGTCTGCCATGTTAATGACTCAAGCCCTCTGTAGAGATACAGGGGGTTTTGTTTTTTAGGATACAATGTAGAGATGGTTGATACTCCCGGAGGTCTAGGCGCTAACAAAGGCTATTGGTTGAAGCAGATGCGCGACCGTTACGGTAAGTTTCTGGAGGAGCTTGGCGAAGTACTTTTTGAGGTAGAACTAGACGGAGTCCAGGGAACTCAGCACGCGACTGGTATTTTTATTGGTGCCGTAGACCCCGGCACTATCCGCATCAATGTCCTAGACAATTCAAGGATTCCTAAAGGGGTTTATGTAGTTAAGACAGATCGTGTTACGGCTATTAAGGCAATTATCCCTCTACCTGGTACAAACACGCCTAAAGATAAGAAGACCCTGGGTGGGCCAAAAGAGGCAGATGCTCCAGAACTGGCACCGGAGATTACTGGCTCGGATGCCTTAAAGACTCGGCTTAAGTCCGTTACAACCGCGCTAAAAAAAGAGGGCAGATTCCCTATCCCAAGACTTGGCTTACTCCAAGAGCTTGGAAAAGACACTGACACTGTAAAAGGTGCAAAGGTTGACTACAAAAAGGTTTTTGATGTAGAGCCGGGGCTACAAGAGCGGTTTAAAGATTTTGACAGCATGTGGCAATACGTCTACGATAACTCAGCTGGGACGACTACCCAGTCGCCTAATGATTTAGACGATATTGACCCGGAAGTTAAAATGCTAAACCGAGCTTACGCCGAGCACATTCTTGGTCTAAAGCCAGATGGTATGATAACAGTTTACAGAAACGCAGTGAACGGGAAAGGCACAGAGTCAGAGTCTGCAGTCGGCTATGTTTCTCTTGATAAAAACTTTGCGTATGACTACGCGTCTCACCGGGGTAACGTTGCCAAAAATGGCAGATACGAAATTGACGTGAAGCCCGATGAGTTTCAAGGAATGCTTGGATACAGCCAAGCAGAAGATGAGTATGCCCTAACTATTGGCCGTGGCGTTACAGAGCAAGAGGGTCGCGTCCGTAGAGTTGGAGATCTTGCAGTGGTCGACCTAGAGGCATCGTGGCTCAAAGACTGGGGTAGAGAAACTTTCAATAGAGGCCAGGGCGGAACTCCTTATCGTCACTTTAGCGTTGCTGGAACCTTTGACTTCCATGAGGTGGAACCGCTGGGTGAGACGCTTACAGACTTCTTGGATAAGTATGGCCTCGAGGCATCAGCAATTAAATCTAAATTCGAGCAACTCCATGGAGAGGGATCATACGGAGATTATAAAAACTCCGGCAACACTCTTAGCTTTGCAAATATAAAAAATTTATTTGTTGAGTTGGATAACGGTAAGGTTGGGCTGGACGCGGCTAAAATATTCTCATCGGAAACGGTAGGAGAGAACGCGACTTACAAGAACGATCGGTTTGACAACACCATGAAAATGCTTTCAACGCTACAAGAGCTGAGCGGGGAGCCTTTTATGACTCACAAGAGCAGGGACTACAAGCCTAAAGATACAAAGACAGGCATCTTTAACGAGTACGACCCAGAACAAAGAACTTCTGACAGTTCGTCCAATGCTGCTGAAGACACGCCTCTAACTGACCTAGGCTTTGACCCTGAAGAAGAGATCACAATTTACAGAGGAGTCCCCACAGATGCCGACTCAATTGTTTCGGGCGATTGGGTAACTACGCTGCCCCAACTTGCAAAAGACTACGCTGGAGGTGGCAAGGTAATCTCTATAAAGGTTAAGGCCAAGGACCTCCTAACTGACCCATCCACCGGTGAAGGCGCATACACTGAAGAGATGCTCTACCGACCTAAGTGAGAAAGAGATAGACTGTAACCATGGCTAAAAGTATTATGGAACTTATTGCTATGCTCCCTCCAGAGGAGCAGGCTGCTGCACTAGAGGGGATTGACCCAGACGCTCTACTCTGGGACTGGAATGTCTGGGCGCGCCCCGAGCAGCTTCCTCCTACTGACGACTGGAATGTTTGGTTGGTTCTTGCCGGGCGTGGATTTGGAAAAACGAGAATGGCCTCCGAGTGGGTTCGCGAGACGGCAAAGTACACAACTGAAGGCCAACGTCGCTTTGCACTTGTTGCTCGTACTGCTGCTGACGTTCGAGACGTAATCGTCGAGGGAGAATCTGGGATCATAAACGTCTCCCCTCCTTCAGAGAAGCCACACTACGAGCCGTCTAAAAGACGTCTGACTTGGCCCAACGGAAATACTGCAACCCTCTTTACAGCTGACGAGCCTGATGGTTTGCGTGGACCACAATTTAGTCACGCATGGGGCGACGAAGTTGCCGCTTGGCGGCAGACCCCAGACGCTGCTGGCATGACTGCTTTTGACAACTTACGAGTCGGTACTCGTCTTGGTAAGAATCCTCAGATCTTGGCCACCACCACCCCTAAGCGGACCCCCCTCCTCTACAAACTTATTGAAGAATCTCGCACCGACCGAGAGACCGCAGCTAAGGTTGTTGTCACCAAAGGTTCCACAATGGATAACGCTGGAAACTTGTCTGGCGCATATCTTGAAACTATTATGGGCGTCTACGAAGGCACGTCTCTAGCTCGACAAGAGCTCTACGGAGAGATGCTTGATGACCTAGAAGGAGCGATGTGGAATGAAGAATTGGTTGAAGCGGCTAGACACACGAATTACCCTGCTTCTACTCCGTTACGTGTTATCGGCGTCGACCCTTCGGTTGCTGAGAATCCCCGCGACGAGTGCGGTATTGTTGTCTGCGCATCTACTGCAGAACACGACCTCTATAAGCGCCATGCTTGGGTTCTTGAAGACGCTTCAATTCATGGTTCCCCAGATACCTGGGCCCGTAAAGTTGTGGAAATGGCTCGCAAGTGGGGTTGTCCCGTTGTTGCCGAAGTTAATCAAGGTGGCGCGCTTGTACGAAATGCCATCAATTCTATTGACCCCAGCGTCAAAGTCCTCGAGGTCCACTCAAAGTACGGAAAACAGCTAAGAGCAGAGCCAATTCTTCTTGCATACGAGCAAGGACGAGTTCACCACGTTAATTACCTTCCAGAACTAGAATCTCAGATGTACTCTTGGATCCCAGGAGAGGGTAAATCCCCTGACCGCATCGATGCAATGGTTCACGCTATGACTGCTCTACTAATTAAACCACCACCAGGCTTTTCTGGTGGTAAATTGCGTGCAAAAAGCCTCGCAGATCGTAAAATGGGCGTTACCAGGCCAAATACTGGCAACGTTGGTCGTGTATTTAGGGTTAGGTAGCTTGAAAATCCTATTCGACAAGTTTCCTTGCCACCTAGCTGCTATGCCGGCTGGTATAGTGGACGATGTAACCACCATGAGAAGCTTCGAACCGACTAAAGGTTCGACCTATCTAGAGGTAACAAGGGTTGTTGTTACAGAGGATCACGTTTTCATCGCAAAAGACGCACCCCAAGGGCCCCAAATAGTGTTTAGGGAGAGATATGACGAGTTCTATGCGTCAGAAGACACTAAAAAAGATTCTTTTGTTGTCACATCATCCGGAAAGATGCTAGCATTTAAGAAAGATACAGGCTGCGGATGCGGTTCTCGCCTTCGTGGCTGGAATCCATACAATACAATTAATTCGATGGAGGACTAATGACTATAGATGCGTTTACTTTTGTAATCCTCGCTCTTGGAGCGTACCGTGCAACTCATTTGATCACAACTGACGCCATTGCGGATGGATTTCGCAATAAAGTTTGGTCAAAGTTTCCACCAACCACTAAAATCGGGTACTTGATAACGTGCAACTGGTGTACAGGGGTCTGGATGGCGGGCACTTTTGTCGTCGGAGCATCAATTTTACCTCAACTTACGTTTGTGGTATCATTAATCTTGGCTATATCCGCCATGATTGGAATTATTTCCGCTTGGATAGAGCGCTAAACAGACAGGGAGCCCGTCTTGGGTATTTTTAAAAAAGAACCGGCAAAATCAAGGGACTCATGGGCTACTAGTCCAAGTATCCGTGCTGCTTCTCCAAAAAACACTACCCGGATTGCTCCGGGGGTGTCAGTAGATTCTTTTGGTATCGTCTACGCTGAGCCACAAGTCTTTAACGCCCCTCGAGCAATGACGGCTGCTGCCTCTAGAATTAAGCTGGACGACAAGAGCGAAGCTGAGCGTTTTAGGGCTCGTAGGCAGTCTGCATCCACATCTTGGCAAGCCGAGGCGTGGGAGTATTACGACTCAATAGGTGAAATTAAGTACGCTTTTAACCTAGTTGGGTCTGTTGTTTCTAGAATTAGACTTTATGCCGCAGCTGTGCGCGACCCAAGTGAACCACCCGCCCCTATCTACGATGTAGAGGTTGTCGATGAGCGTTTAGCTGCTGCAGCAACTCGTGCCCTTGATCGTCTAAGTTCTGCCTATGGTGGTCAGCCTGGATTGCTGAAGGATGCCTCCCTAAATCTTCAAGTTACTGGAGAGTGCTACCTGGTTCAGGTCCCTGAGCGTTTAGGCTCTGGCCTACCCGAATCGTGGGATATCCGCTCCACAGACGAGCTGCAGATTGATACCAGAGGAAATTACATAATTAACCCCCGTCGTGATGTTGGCGGAGGCGTTCCATCAATGATGTCTCAGGGGAACCTTGACGCCATTGCTCTCCCCAAAAGCTCCTTTGTTGGTCGAATTTGGAGGGCTCACCCTCGTTACAGCCAGGAATCTGACTCATCCCTAAGAGGTCTACTAGACCTTTGTGCCGAACTACTACTACTGAATAGGACTTTCCGTGCGACTGCAAGATCTCGTCTCAACGCTGGTGCTCTTTACCTACCTGATGGTCTATCGGTCGCTGCATCGCCTGACCCCGACTATCCTTACGATGAAGAAGGTAACTACAACGAGCAGCTTAACCCCGAAGAAGCCGCAGACGACTTCGAAGATCAACTAATCGATGCAATGACCACACCGATCAAGGATGAAGACTCCGCGTCTGCTATCGTTCCTTTGATTATCCGTGGTCCAGCAGAGCTTGGCGACAAGATCAAGCAGTTTAAGTTCGAACGTTCGTTCGACCCAGCTTTAGCTGAGCGCTCCGACCGTGTACTAGAGCGTATCATGCAGGGCCTAGACGTCCCCAAAGACGTTGTAACGGGACTTGCCAACGTTAAATACTCTAACGCGTTACAGATCGACGAGGCTCTCTATAAGGCTCACATCGAGCCGCTGATGCTTCTCATAGTTGATGCTCTAACAGTTATGTACTTGCGCCCATACCTAGTTGCCAACGGCTACTCCGAGGCAGAAGTTTCTAGAGTCTGTATCTGGTACGATCCGTCCCAAGTTGCTACCAGAAATGACCGTGCCACGGATGCTGACTCTGGATTTGACAAGATGGCAGTGTCGTTTGATACCTGGCGTCGCGCACATGGGTTCTCCGAGTCAGATGCCCCAGACCCTGCAGAGCTTGCACTCCGTCTAATTATTGCCAAGGGTATGATAACCCCAGAGTTGACGGAAGGTATGCTAGGAGCAGTGGCACCTGAAGTCATAAAGAAAATACGAGAGCAATCACAACAAGATAATGTTGCTCCCATCCCACCAGAAATTGATCAACTACTCTCAGGCGTCCCCGCGGACACCAACCCTGCAGAACCTGGCGAAGACGCCCCTGCAGGGCCACCACTAGCTGAACCAGAGGCATAAATGTCACACGAACGAAACCCCGAGCTAGCGTCCAAGTTGGCGCACCTGCTATCAGACATTGTCACCGCCAAGTTTATCCTTCACGGGTACCATTGGAACGTGCTCGGACCTGATTTTGGCGAGTATCATAAGTTCTTTAAGACTCTCTATAGAAGTGTTGATGACTCTATAGATCCTCTTGCTGAGAGCATCTTGAAATCCGGATACCCAGCGCCATACCTCTTACTGGACTATGCAGAAATGACTAGTATAAAAGAAGATCGTCTAGACGGCTCTTCGCCAACTTTCATGCTGCAATCTGCTAAAAGAGTGAACGATCACCTACTAGACGCGCTACTCGGTGTGTTTAAAGAGGCAGAGATGTGCGACGAGCAGGGACTAATGGACCTACTCGCAGGACGTATTGATATACATAAAACATTCAACTGGCAAATCAAAGCATTTTTAGGATTGAGATAATGGGTTATTTAGACGAAGTACTTATGGCTTCAGGCGGCTATGGAGCCCCTGCAGAGAACTTGAAGAGGGATAAGAAAAAAGCACCTAAGGGCTATCACTACATGCCAGACGGCGAGTTAATGAAGGATTCAGCTCATGAAGCCGCGTCTTTAGAGAAAGACTCCGATGACCCGTGCTGGAAGGGATACGTACAACTTGGCACAAAGAAGGGTAAGAACGGTAAAGAAGTTCCTAACTGCGTACCAATCGATCAAGCTTCAGAGGGCGAAACTACGGTGGCCTCCGGTAAGCCAGTATCTTCTACTGTATTCACACAAGAAGTATTAGATCACTTAAACAAAAGGTTAGTACTTTCCGGGTCAAACGCTAGTTTAACTTCAGTTAAAGCACTATACAGATCTCATGCTTTGAAGCATCCTGCTTTAATTGCTGGTGGCATAGTGGACTCTGCGATGAGTAAAGTTAACGAGTTCCTACTCAATAACTAGATACTAAGATAAAATTTACATAAACCTGATTCATAATCAATATACGTAGGAAGGTTCCCCGTGGAATCCAAGCTCGAAGCACTTCTAAGTTCAATAGCACATGCATTTGATGAGCAGACCTACACTTTCAGCGACAGTGAGTACCTGGTAAAGAAGACGCTCGTCTCTTTTATCGAAAGTCAGAATGCTTTAACAGCCTCAGCGCGCCACATTCCCGTTGATGTTGTCGAAACGGTACTTTCTTCTGTGATATCACGGAACTTCGAAAAAGACCCGTACGAGTGGCTCACCGATGCAGCCGTGGAGGTTTATGAGTTTACCCAGCTTGCATACCGCAATGAAGCGACCAAAGACTCAATGCAGTACGCCAATTTTCTACCAATTGGCCACCCAAGGGCCTACAGAGTAGTTCCAATCACTGCTGCTGCCCATAGGAACGCTCTTGCCGAGTGGATTGCTGCTGACCCATCGCTAAACGACGCTTCACGTTCGGCTGTTCTTGCTTTCTATTCCAGCGAAAATTCAGATTTAGTGTCTATTGAGTTCTCTAACCTCAGACTCGAGGCTCTGACAGCAGCTGGGGCTGCTAGTCCAGAAGTTTTGCCTCTAGTAGCTGCGTTTAATATGAGCCGGGCTAAGCGCTCTGCCATGTCAAAGATTTTGGCTGCGATCCGTCGCCGTGACAGGCTTGGCCAGTTTGCCAACGAATTTGGCAGACTGAAGGGGTACTTTTCTGGCCCAGATGGAGTGTTCTCGGCTATAAGTAGGATTGTTGGTAGGGGCAGACGCCCAAACACGTCCCTTGTCGAGTTTGACGGCAGTAACCCACAAATTCCAGCTGGACTCTATGAACAAGAAAATGGAAAATCAGAAAACGTTGAGGCCTACCTGTCCGCAGACGCAGTTAAGGGTATAGATACTGCTAAGCGGTACGTATCTCCTGCAGACGCTAAGGACGCAGTCCCGCTAGCAGATTTCCTTGCAACCCGTAGAGAGACCCCAGACGGTTGGTCAAAAGTTGGAGCTCAGAACACCTCGGTCGCTTCATTTAAAAGTAACGATGGTAAGTACTTTGTACAGAACACTAACTCTTTGGATGCCTACAACCTTGCCTCTAAGAATGAAGACAGCTTAATTGTCTCTGGTCTCGGTAAAGGCGACTCCATAGACCCAGAAGCTCCTAACGCTTTCCTTATTAGGGATGCTAGAACTTCCGAGGTTATGGGCATCGCTCAAGATTGGGCTGGAATTGAAGATGTTCGGCTTTTTGCTGATGATACTTCACCTGGTATGGAAAAAATTGGCATAACCTATGACCCCCCTTCGGGCGATAAGTTTGTGCCCGACAATGGGTTCCTCCCAGACGCGGCTCCAGGTACTAGACCTAGACCAATGCCACAAATAATACCTGATGGTAGGCGACCAAAGCCCTGGGACATGGATAATGCTGACGCTTGGGACATGGAAGAGCGCGGACCGAATGACTACTACAGAGAAGATCTAGACGAGACTAAGTATAACATTACAAAAATGAGTGATGGCACTTGGGCGATGGAGACTTTGTTCTCTGATGGTAAAGTCTCTAACGATAGCTTTGAGAACCTCAACAGCGCGCTAGCAGAAATGGGAAAGCGCAGTGGTATCGAGCCTGACCGTCTAGTTACCATGACCGAGCAAGAGGGGTTTAGCTACGAGAACTCTGAGGGAAGCGTTGACGTATATCTCGACGAGGATGCCAAGTGGGTAGTGGAGCCAAACTACCAGACCCTACTCGATGAGAACGGCCCAGAAGCCGGAATAACCGATCCAATTAAATTTGACAATAAAGAGCAAGCCCTGGCTGAGGCCGAAGAGTTTGCTAAAAAATTAAAGAACAACCCAGGCGCCCTATACGACGAAGTAGCTGCACGCGAGAACGATTTTCAGGCGCCAGAAGATCAGGGTCTTGTTCCCGACATTGACACGAATGCCCTGTCCCCATACTACTTAGGAGAGGGTTACAATTTCTCTAAAATAGACGAAAACACCTGGGAGACAAGCGCTACTGGACCTAACGGCGAGCAGTATCAAGTATCGCAAGGTAGTAACGATTCATGGACCGTAGAGGAACTTAGCGGTAACGGCCCGGATAACTTTGACTCTAGGGAAATAGGGACATTTGACAACCCTGCTGACGCATTTGAAGCAGCCAACAACGAATCTAATGGGGGCGACTTCGACGCTGCTTGGGTAGAGGAGCTTCTAGCTGACACACCTGAAGGCGACGTATCTGCAAACCAAGAAGTGAGAGAGCTGTCTCCTGCACAAGCGGCTCCCGCCTCAGGGAGACAGTATGCACTTCTACAAGAAATTCTGGACGAGAAAGATCTAGACCCGGCAACCGCACAGGGGCTGAGAGACGCACTTGACTCTAGAAATCTAAATGTTGCTCAGGCTGGAGCTTTTATAGGGCTAGGTCGTGGAGCAGACTTTAAAGAGGGTGTAGACCCAACTATCCCTAGCGACAGAATGCTTAACTCTCTTCAAGAGTACCTTCAGACTAAGGACCTCGCGCCAAGTGAGGTACAGAGCGCCCTGGATTCATTGGAATCTGATAGCTCACGCGCAAACGTTGAAAAACTGCTCAGCAAGTTACGCAGTAAGAAGGATCGCTCAGACTCAGGCGACATCTCTCTCAACCAAGATGCCCCTTCAGTTGACACGGGTAAGCGTGGAGAGCCTGCAACTGATGCGCAATACAATTTCCTAAAGTCCCTGTTTGACACTAGGCAGATTAATGATCCTGGTCTTCAGGATGCAATCAAATCAGCCCTGGATGAGAAAATTCTCACTAAAGGTCAGATTGGCGCACTTCTAGGCGAGCTAAGAACTCTTCCTGAAAAAGCGGGGGTTAGACGCCAACCCACCGAAAAACAGGTTGCTTCAATTAAGCGTGGAGTACTAGAGCGCGGGCTACCTAAAGCAGAAGCTGACGAAATACTAAACAGCATCGATGGGATGTCCTTTGACGATGCTTCTTCAATCTTGAACGACCTTAAGAGGCGAGACATTACCCCCGAGGGTATGGATAACCTACTAGGCAAGCTAACTGAAGACGGGGACATAGGCGCCCTCAACTACTTACTGACTAAGCCCGAGTACTCGGACTACTTTGATGACATTAACAGTAAGCTGGCCGACCTCGGTGAGGGTGACCTGAGCCTAAAGCAAGACCTTCCGAGACTCCAGGGTCCACTTTATCTCCCTGCCGGTAGCTTTGGCCTGATACGGGGAGTAGCTGCACGAAAGTTAGCTGAACTGCGGGCAGACAGTAATGCATCAGAAGAAGAGATAGATTTTATCACGAGGCTGTACTATTCCGCTCATTTTGCAATAAACAACAGAACCCGTAGATGGAGTACACCATGGGAGTCTGACTTCGACGTGCGGCAGTTCACCTACAACGACGCAGCAAAGATAAAAGAGCTATTAGTGGAGTTCCAGAACTCTGGTGATCCAAAGGCCACTAGCGCTATAGGCCCTATGGGGCCATCTTCCGAAGATGCCAGGCGTAAGGAAGCCTACACAACGCTCTTAGAAGATTTAGATTACCTAGCTGAAGGCCGGACTAGGCCTTTACCTGTACGATTGCCGACAGATAAGCAGAAGGCTTCAATAGCTCGGGGTACGATAGAGAGGGGTCTACCCCCAGAAGAGTCCACCGAAATCCTAGCAAAACTTGACACTATGTCTTTCGATGAGGCCTCGGTCATTCTAGGTAACTTGAAGAGTCGCCCAATAACCCCCGACGGGATGGCTCAATTGATTGACTCTCTCGGCGAAAAGAACGAGGTAGAGGTTCTTGGTTACTTACTGACTAAGCCCGAGTACTCGGACTACTTTGATGACATTAACAGTAAGCTGGCCGACCTCGGTGAGGGTGACCTCTCGGTCAAGCAAGACGCTCCACCACTTATAATTAATGCTAGAACTAAGTCAGTAGAAGAGCTAGGAAAGATACTTGACGACGAAGACGGCTTCAACACTGCTGACGAGTTGAACACCTACGTTGATGAATTTAACAGCACGTTGTATGTTGGTACTGCCTCAGAGATGTCAGCAGCAGTCTACTCTATGTCAGAGTTTACAAAAAATCCAGAGACTGCTGAAAAACTGCGCCAGCTTAGCAGGGATTTGGATAAGGACTTGGAGTCAAGATTTGGATCAGCTGAGGCCGCTAGGGTAGACGGTGATGAGATAATTGACCTTTCTGATGTTGACGAGGCTGTCTCTGATGAGCGAAGTATCTACTTCGAGACTGATCCCCTGGAGATAGCTGACAGATTAGACCAAGATGATTCCTATGGAGACGCAAGGTCCAATGGTGCTGAAGCTAGGGTAACTGAGGAAGAGGACGGCACTACTGTTGTAACCGTAACTTATGATCGCGGCGAAGAGGTCTTTAAATCTGAGGATCGAGATGAGGCTATTGCTCAGGGTGCAGCTGCTGTAGCCGACTACAACACTGACGTAATCCCTAGTGCTTACCGAAGTGCTGGAGATCTTGAATCAAGTGCTGCTAATGCAAGTACAGATGATGAGGCCCTAGCAGTAGCAGATACTGCTGAGTCCCTAGCTGACGCACTAGAAGGCAATAGAGGTAGCACACAAGTTGCTAGAGACCTGCGTGCCTACGCTGAAAGAATTAGAGACATGGTCGCTAAAAGTCAGGACTTATCCCTAAAAAAAGCGTAACCCCCGATGAGGGGGGCGGCTCACCTAGGGACATTGCTCCTGAAGATGTCAATGATATGATTGGTAAGATTTTTGGTGATCTCCGTGCCTCGTTAGGAGCGATAAGGGCAGAGACTGAGTCAATACAAGATACTGAGGTATCAGAGACAGTATCTGCCTCCATCTCTAAGAATAAGGCTGCAATTAAAGGCATCCTAGATGCTGCGCGTGCAAAAATTGCCAAGTTGACGCAACCCGGTTTTGGTTGGCTCCCCAGCTGGGCTAGGGATGGGTATAGGCCAATAAACCCAACTACAAACAAAGACTTCAAATCGTTCAACCTTGTAGCTCTTGCCGCTGAAGCAGAGGCCCAGGGGTTTACTGATCCTAGATGGTTAACCAGAGATCAAGCCGAGGCATCGGGGGGTTCCCTTAAGGATGACCAGCTGCCTACTATGGTTGCAGTTCCCGAGTTGGTAGAGTACGTTACTGAATCTGGTAAAACAATAGAAGTTATTGACTTTGTAGAGCGCGAAGTGTTTAACGCCGAGCAATTTGACGGAATGGCCGAGTATACGGTCCCAGAAAAAGTTAAATATACCTTCAATGAAGCAATGCAGACAATAGTAGATAGGTACAAGCAAGGCGAGATTGCCCGCGGGCGGAAGGGTATACCTCCACTGTATGGCACAAAAATGGGAGACGATCAAAGCCCGGAGTTCACTAGAATATCCGGTATAGAGTCAATAGCTATGCCACTGAGGGAGCAGTTCAAAACAGATGAGGCTTACCTGAGTGCCCTATTTCATGAGATGCTGCACTCTACAGGAACTTACACTAGAACCGGTAGAGCTCTAACATCTGACAGAGACTCCAAGGAGTATGCTAGGGAAGAGATAGTAGTTGAGCTAGCTACAACAGCATTATTAGAAAGAATGGGTGTTGAAACTAGCGGAGCTAACAGTACTTACATAGCCGAATGGCAGGTCTCAGGGGGGCTAACCCCTGAAGACCTATCTAGGGCCTCCGAAGATGCTTTAACCGCAATAGAATATATTTTAGGTAACGATGTGCTTCCAACCTGGGACCCTTCCGCCACTAAAAACTTCACCACTGAGGCAGAAGCCAGAAACAATAACGCCACTTCCCTAAGTTCTAGCATAAACTCTTCAACCGGACAAGAAGCTATTAACGCTATTGACGCAGTTGATGCCCCTTCGATCAGTGCAGCTCAGGGTGTCAAGCCCAGCATAGATGCCAAGACCAAGGTTTTGGAAGCACTTGTAGAGAAGCTAAAGCAGCTGGGCGATAAAGCAGTGCCTTGGCGTAAGGGCTTCAAAGACGGGTTTGAGTACACCGGCGGTAGCGGACTACCACGTAATCCTAGTAGCAAAAGACTCTACAGTGGATTTAACTCCTTTATCCTAAAAGTTGTAGCACAGGCCGAGGGGTACACTGACTCAAGATGGTTAACCTACAAGCAAGCTCAAGGTCTTGGCGGTCAAGTACGCAAAGGCGAGAAGGGCATGCCAATCCTTGTTCCAATGAAGGCATTCATAGATAAGGACAAGTCCGGTGCCCCTTTAGTTAACTCTAAGGGTGACCCAACTGGGTTCTCTAGAATTTTCTTTAGGACTGCTACCGTGTTTAACGTTTCTCAAATTGACGGGCTAGACATCCCCGACGACATCCCGTCAACCAACATGTCTCCTGTAGAGGCTCAAGAATTTATTATTGAGCGCTATAAAAAGAGCATGGAGGCCAAGGGATTGGCTATTCCTAAGATCGAGTACAGCTATGTTGGGGAATACTCAGATCACAATTCTTCACCTAACTGGAGAGGCGGCCTAGATGATGCGATAACTCTACCAAACATGGCTCAGTTCGAAACCCCTGAGGCTATTTTTGACACCCTAATGCATGAGCTAACCCACAGCACCGGACATCAGGCGAGGCTGGACAGGTCTGAGCTAATCAAGAACTACGGAAACTCTGACAATCAGGCCAGAGCTCAGGAAGAGCTTATAGCCGAAATGGGAGCAGCTATTCTGGGGGAAATGTTCGGAGTTAACTACGATGTAGAGAATACTCAGGCGTATATGCAGAGCTGGGCGAGTGTCTTATCTAATAATAACGCAGATATCTTACATAACGCTAGTTCCATGGCTCAAAAAGCTGTAGACTATATGTTAGGAATGGATCTAGGAGACTGGAGCCCACTAGAGGGTTACAATAACTACCTAGGTGAGCAAGGAAAGGAAGGCGAAGAGTAGTATGTCTGAAGATGAGAAAAAAGTAGACCTTAATCTAGACACCCTTGGCGGATTTACCATGGATGATCCCGAATACTGGGTACTTTTAGCTAAGATTGTGGGCAACCCACTCGTTGAGATAGAAGACGATAGCGAGTTTGTGGACGAAAATGGCGTGGTTAGGGGTACTCCTGCCGAGCCAACTAAATAGCACCCTCTATATTTAGGGTAAACTTATCTCTAGTGATCTCACTAATCAACAGGAACTTGCTGAATGAATATTCTTTTAGGCCGTAAAGGCAACCTAGCCCTGTTCGGGGGGGTTGACTATGCTGTCATCCTGGACACTGATCTAGATATGATTGTAGCCTCAGGTGAAGCTGACTCTCTAATTACTTTTGCTAAGTGGAGCGCCACCACAGAAGCCTTATCTCCTGGACAAGCTTACTTATGCTCTATGTCTATTGCATCTCAGAAAGAGACTGCCATCGTAGCCGCTTCTGGTAGCAGAATGTACGGGATTCCTGAAGGTGTCCGAAAAGAAGCATCTAAAGCTTTAGCATGGAGGAAAGACCACAACCGCGGCGGGACTCCAGTTGGCGTAAACAGCGCTCGCATTCTTGCCGCTGGTGGGCAAATTGGGATCAAGAAGATTCGCCATATTGCTAAGTATTTCCCTCGTCACGAAGTTGACAAAAAAGCAAAAGGCTATGAGCGCGGAGAAGATGGCTTCCCATCTAATGGTCGTATTGCTTGGGCACTTTGGGGTGGGGATGCCGGGCAGAGATGGGCTTCTGCAATTGTAGAGCGTGAAGATAAAGATCTTGCAATAACTGCATCAAGCTCTAAGCCTGACCTGGATCCATTTAAGCTAGCTTACGAGTTAGAGGACGGCTACGGTCCAGAATTTATGGCACGCGTCCACATGGACGGCACTGGTATTGACCGTCTATATAAAATTGAAGGCGATGGCGACGTTTGCGTCTGGGATGACGACCGTTGGGACAGCATGGGTAATCTTGGGTCTAACGTTTGGAGCTATGATCAAGCCCTAGATGGCATGGTCCACGAAGTTGACTGTACCCACATTATGATTGACCCAAGCTCCGCTGTGTTCGTAGCTTCCAGGCTTGGTGCTGACGCTTACTCAAAAGTTTTGGTAGAAGACATAGAAAAAGAAGAGTCACGTCTTGCAGTATTTGGCATGCCAGAAGAAGACTGGGACATGATTACCCGAGTCATGACAGCTGCGGGTACCACAGATTCTACTTCTAAAGCTGACGCTGATGGAGATGGAAAATTAGACACTAAATTTCTATCAGATAAAGCTGAAGGACAGCCCCGGGATTCCGGCGGGCAATTTGTATCTGTAGGCTCTCGTACTGTTGTAGGCGGCGACCTTGCGCGGGGCACCGGGACCATTACGGAAATAAACAGCGGCACTGGCAAGGTTACAGTTAAGTTGGACAGTGGAAAAAGTATTCAAGTAGCCGCTAAGTTTACCGAGGCTGCAGAAAATGCTGACGGCCCCATGAGAGTACCAACTAGCGACTCCGCACCTCTGGATCTCTCAGGTATATTAGGGGAGCCTAGGACCCCACAAAAGAATAAAGGTGCTCAGCTTTCTGGCACAATGGCGCCTATCTCCTCTAAAGACTTAAAAGATATTATGACCAACTGGGGTACCTGGGTCTCAAAGCAGCGTGCTAGTTACAAGTTGTTTGATGATAAAGACATCCCTAAGTCCGACAGGGGTAAGGGCATAACAGACATAGACCGAAAGTACATGAAGAAGCGTTACAACATGGACCTTTCCTCACATTCGATGACTGCAGCCGCTGAAAAAGAACAGAAATTGACTCCTGGAACTTCAGACATTTCTCCTAAGTATTTAGCATTCGTCTCGCCTGACGATCCCAGGGCTGTCATGGATGTTGTTGCATTAGTTCCTGCCTCAAAAACTTCTACAGCACCTATTGCTTACAGGCGTGATGACGACAAGTGGATTGAAGATCCACAGGTTTTAGCTGATCTTCAATCCTCAGCTCCGCCACCCGTTGTGCCTTTGGAAGACGATGATCTAAACGACGTACTCCTTCAGCTTTCTGATATCAAGAAAAAGATAGATAAGTCAAAAGAAAAAGCTGAAGCAGTGACTGCTGCTGCAACTAAATTTCTAATATCCTTCTGGGAAGTCAGCCCTGAAGAAGTTCAAAGAGCGATTATCGCAGCCGGCGGTGTAGATCGGAATCGCGGTAATGCAGAGAGTCTTAGACGCTACTGGACAAAAGGTAAGGGTGCTCTTAAGATCCGCTGGGGTACTCCCGGCGACTGGACCCGCTGCGTGCGGAATCTCTCCAAGTACATGGGCCCACGCGCGAAAGGCTATTGCCAACTTCGCCACAAGGAAGCCACTGGAGTATACACTGGCAGCAAGCTCAACCCTGGTAACAATAAAGGTCGGGTAGCCTCCATATCGTCCATGTTTGCTTCTGAGCAGGAATTTGATTCCGTAATACTAGAGAGAACAAAACTAGCAGCCAGAGCATCAGATGCTAAGCAAAAAGTTAGTTTGATTGCGTCAGTAGTCCCTTTACAGGAGGGTGCAAGATTCTACATACCAATGCTTATACCTGAAGAGCGAGAGTCTGGCGACGGTCGAAAGTTCCTAAAGGGTGCGTTAACCATTCGCGACCTTCCAGTACCCCTGTTGTGGCAGATTAAAACTGGTGCTGGACACAATGGATCCGTAGTCGTAGGTCGCATTGACACCATAGAACGTGTTGCTGGAGGCCTTGGAGATGCATACGGGGTATTTGACAATGGACCGTACGGCCGAGAGGCTCAAAGATTAGTAGAAAATGGCTTCTTAAGAGGAGTTTCTGTAGATCTAGACCAGTTTGAGGCCAAAGAGGATAAGAAGCCTGAACCTTCAAGTTTGGAGAACGCAGAGGACTCTGAAGACGTAATCGGAAAAGATAAGCTCACTATAAATAAGGCCAGAGTAATGGCTGCTACAATTGTAGCTAAGCCTGCATTCCAGGAATGCACTATTACTATTCAAAAAATGGGGGAGCAGGAGACAGGTATGAACGCATCAGCAGACGGCATCTACGAAGAGTGCATCGATGGCCTCTGTGACCTAGAGCCAATCATGGCTTCAGGCTACTTAGAATCCGAAATCCCAATGACTCCACCAACCGATTGGTTCACTAATCCAAATCTTACCGGTCCTACGCCACTAACTGTCGACAAGGATGGTCGTGTATACGGCCACATTGCCGCATGGAATGTCAGCCACATCGGGCTGCCGCGCTCAACTAAGCCTCCTCGCTCTCGTAGCAAGTACGCATACTTTAACACTGGAGTAATCCATACTGCAGACGGTACTGACGCCACTGTGGGTCAGCTGACTCTTGCTGGCGGTCACGCTCCCTTGTATGCAAGTGCTGCTGATGCAGCTAAGCACTACGACGACACTGCCTCTGCTATTGCAGATGTTCACGCTGGCGAGGACCAGTTTGGTATCTGGGTCTCAGGTTGCTTGCGTCCAGGCGCGGATGAGATGCAGATTCGTGCACTTCGCGCATCCGCTCCATCTGGAGATTGGCGTCCAATTGAAGGCTCATTAGAGTTAGTTGCTGTCTGCCAGGTAAATGTACCAGGCTTCCCAACTGCTCGTGCAATGATCGCAGGCGGAAAGATGTTGGCATTAGTTGCCGCTGGAGCTAGCCACATGGCTGTCCTAAAGAGCAGAGCAGTCAGAGAATTTGCTAGTAAGGCAGATTTGTTTAATCAGTTGGCCGCAACTGCTCCAGATATAAGAGTCCGTGTCAGGGAAGCAAAAAAGTCACTACGTGAGGCAAACCTAGAAGGCTTAGTGGCCTCTGCTGCAGTCATGAGGGAGAAGGCATTAACTGCAGCTGCTGTAGCTGAATTAGCTAAAATCTCTGTAGATGACAGAATGATCTTAGCGAAAAAGGGCCATGCAATGCCTGACGGTGCGTATCCAATACGCGATGAGGAAGACCTTAAGAATGCCATTCAGGCCTATGGTCGTGCAAAAGCATCTGAACGGGCAGCTGTACGAAGGTTCATTATTAAGCGTGCCAGATCCCTAAAGAAATACGACTTAATCCCTCAGTATTGGAAAAATGCAGATTCGATGGCTGCCGAGGCAAGACTACTTACCATGAGATCATCAATAACTGCGGCTGCATCGGAATTTGCTGACACCCCAAAAGGCGAAATCTCTGACGAAGAACTAGAGAAGCTAAAAGACGCTAAATCTGAAGCTGACAAGCAGACTGAAGAAGAGATTCAAATAGCTGAAGACATTAAGTCTGGTAAGACTACTGCCAAGGAAGTATACGACGAAGACGGAAAGTCTAAGTACATTTCTGGAGTTAACCAACCACGCGACGCAAAAGGTAAATACCGCAAGGTTCTAGCTCGCCTAAAGCAGGATCTTGGTGTTGCAGGTCTCTCGAAAGCTCTCCTAAAGGCCCAAGAGGCCGAAGGTTTAGACTTTGCTGGCAACTATAAAGCTTCAACTGATGCAAGCAGTGACCTAATTAGCATGATTGACAGGCTAGACAGTAATGCCCTCAATCCGGAAGCCTTAGAAAATGTTCGGCTTACTGCTGCAGAGTTAGGCAAGACAATTGCCAACCTGCCCTTGCCATTCGGGAAGGACGCGGAGAAGCTAAAGTTTAGCGATTTACCAGTTGGGCTCAAGAACCTCATCGATCAGATGATTACTCGAGTCGAAGCTAAGATCGGTAAAAAGGATGCAGATATTGCTACGCAAAGTCTGAGATCCTACATGTCTGGAGCAGATGTCTACTCTCAGAGCGAAGTTCAATCTGAGATGAGTAAGCTGCTTCGACTCCTTACCTAAAAAGTAAGGTAAAATTATCCCTAGGTGGAGCGCCTTGTAGCCTCGTGCAATAAGTCCCTCAACCTTGACTGTAATGAAGGGTGAAATACACCCGAAACTAACTGGCCTTAGGAGGTACAGTGTACGACCAAATTAAAACTCAGCTGGATTCACTCGCTGAGCTAGGTGACGAACAAGTCGCCGAGCTTCAGAGTGACATCATCGCGCAGTTTGAAGCGGTTGAAGCTGAAGAACCAACTCCTGAAACAGTTGATGCTATGACGTCACTAGCTGACTCTCTAGACATGGTACGCGGAGAACTTTCAAACCGCGAAGCACAGGCTGCAGAACTTGCGACCCAAGCTGCTGAAGCTACTGCCCGTGTTAAGGGTATGGCTCAGGACGATGGAGAGGAAATGGCTATGACCGAAGACGACCCTATGGTAGAGGATGCCCCAGTAGATGAGGTTCCTATGCCGGAGGCAGAAGTAGAAGAAGAAACACCAGTCGAAGAAGAAAAAGATGAGATGGAAGATGAGATGTCAATTCAGGCATCCGCTTCTGACGAAATCGCTTCTGAAGAAACCGTTTCTGAGGCTACCATCGTGCCAGAGGCTGCTGTAGAGCTATCTACAGAAGAAGTCGTCGAAGTAGTCGAGATCCCTGCTGCAGAAGCAGCTACCGAAGAGGTAGTTGTTGCCGCTGGCGAGGAAATCGTTGCTGAAACTTCAGTCGAGACTGAGGTAGTCGCAGAGGCTGCCACGGACGCCACAACCGAAGCATCAACCGATCAGGAAATTGATTCTGAACTATCAACCACAACTGAAGAAGCAATCGAGCTTTCTTCAGGCGAAACTATTGAAACATCAACAGCTCTTGTAGAAGAGCAGAAGGAGCAGGCAGTGACCGCTGCAGCTGAACAGCCTTTCGAGGCCCCAGCCGACCGTCAACCTGTAGTTCAGGAATCTCTAGCACCTGTAGTAGCAATTACTGCTGGCGCTGACATCCCTGGTTACACCGCGGGAAGCACCATTAACGACATGTCTGAGCTATCTCAGGCCATGGAAAAGAGACTTCACTCTCTTCGCCGTGTAAACGGTGGCGACGGAGAGCAGCACATTGTTGCGTCTTTCTCGACCACATACGCTGAGGATCGCTTCCTTGGTACTGACGCTGAGGCAAACTCGGCCAAGATTGAGGCACTATCAGCCCAGGCACTTGTTGCTTCTGGTGGACATGGTGCTCCAGTTGAGACCAAGTATGACATCTTCGGCCTAGGTTCAACCACTGTACGTCCAGTACGTGACTCACTTCCAAAGTTCCAGGCAGACCGTGGCGGTATCCGCTTCGTAACTGCTCCTAGCTTTGCATCGGGTGACTACGCTGACGCTGTTGGTGTATGGACTGCTGCTGTTGACGCTGTCCCCGATGGCGCAACAAAGGAGAGCCTAACGGTTGTTGCTGCTGCAGAAAACACCGCAGTAACTGACGCTGTAACACTACAGCTACAGTTCGGTAACCTAATGACCCGTGCGTACCCAGAGTTGATTGCTCGTCACAACGAGTTAGCTCTAGTTGCACACGCTCGTGCAGGTGAAGTTGACCTACTAACCAAGATTGCTGCAGCATCAACTGCAGTTACTTCCGGAACCATCCTTGGTTTTGGTCGCGACTTCTTGGTATCAGTACGTAAGGCAGCTGTTGCTTACCGTTCACGTCACCGCATTGCTCAGACCACTACGCTAAAGGCACTTATACCTGACTGGGTATTTGACGCTATGGCATCTGACCTTGCAATCTCTATGCCTGGAGACAGCAGCATTGCTGTTGGCCGTGCAGAGATCGAAGGCTACCTATCTGGTTCAAACGTAACTCTAGTCGGTTCACCTGACATGACTTACTTTGGTGCTCAGGGTGCAGCTGCACTTCTTGAGTTCCCAGATAGCTTCGACTGGTTCCTATTCGCTGAAGGAACATTCTTGTTCCTAGACGGTGGATCGCTGGACCTAGGTATTATCCGTGACTCGTCACTAGTTGGAACCAACGATTACAAGATGTTCGTTGAGACCTTCGAGGGCGTTGCCAAGGTTGGTATCGAATCTCTAAAGATCACTCAGACCGTTAACATTAACGGTTCGGCTGCTGCATTGCGCGATACCCTAGGTTCCGTTGTGGCAACAACCATCGAGCTCTAAATATAAGTAAATAGGGCGGCTCCCCGGGCTTCGGCTCGGGGGGCTCCCACCCCCTAAATAATTTTAAATTAAGGATTTTAAATGGCTTTCTCAAAGACAGGCGTAGTATCGGCACCCGCAATCGTGCCATCCGCCTTTGGTCTACTTGCTGTTGTTAAGCCAGAGAACGCTCCAGGAGAGGACCAGTGGGTCCGAGGTTTTGCCCAAGAATGGGAAACCACCGTGCAGGAGCTCAAAAACTGGGATGACACAGACAATACTAACGGATCTGTAGTTACTGGCGGAGTCGTCAATTACTACGATGACATCAAGCCCTTCTTCATTGAATTGACCGAGACACGCTCGGGACTAAGTTTTAACGCTATTGACCGAATTGCTCGGCTATCTCGTCAGATTGTAGGCATGAGCCAGAAGTCTATAGAAACAGAACTTTGGGACGGTGTGGTTCGAAAAGGCGAGAGTCACGACAATAAAGCCCTATCTGATGCTGGAACTACTTTGGTTAACAGCGGAACCGCTCTTGGTGCCACACTTGCGCTTGCTGAGCTAGAGCGCTCAATTGCAGTCGCATCAGACGCAGGCGAGACTGGGGTAATCCACATGACTAGCGATGTAGCTTCACTTCTAAATACTAGGTTAGAGAAGTCAAAAGACGGAACTCTTGTCACTAGGATTGGCACCCCCGTAATTGTGGGCGCTGGCTATTCAGGTAATGGCCCAACAGGTGCAACTGGTGCTGCTGCATCAGGCACCAACAAATGGATTTATGGCACAGGCGCTGTCAAGGTATACCTTGGTGACGTTGATGTCGTAAACGACAATCTAGCGCAAGCTTATGACGTGTCGGGCAACAAAAATGACATGCGTATCAAGGCAATTCGCCCAGCGGCGGTTTACTTTGACACATCCATCCACCTCGCTGTTCGAGTCGATCTAACAGCTTAATCAAGAAATAAGGAGAATAGCTTATGGCTACTCAAGAATATGCAGCCAGCATTCAGGGTGTGTCAATCCGTGTCACACGCCTAGATGCTGCTGGGAACCTTATGACTGGCGATCAGGACAGCTACACTACCTCCGCCTTCATGAGAGTCTCTTTTACCCCCGAGTACGAAGAGGGCGACGAGATCACTGAAAAGGGCGCTAACGGCGTTATTTGCGTGACCTACAAGGCCCCGGACACTCTAAAGCGAATCACTATGGAACTTGCTATCTGCGAGCCGGACCCAGAGCTTTCGGCTCTGATCTCTGGTGGACTACTATTGCGCAAGAACCTAGGCACCCTATCAGACCCAAACAACAAGTCAATCGGTTGGGCCGCTCCTGGTGTTGGTGACGACCCAGCTGGAAACGGTGTCTCCATCGAAGCTTGGTCCCACGCAGTTAAAGATGGAAAGCGCGCGGCGACTCTTCCTTACTTCTACTGGGTGTTCCCATACGTCAAGATGCGTCAGTCTGGAGACCGTGTTATTGAAAACGGTCTAATGGCTAACACCTTCGAAGGCTACGGTCTAGGAAATGCTAACTTCAAGTCAGGTATCGACGGCCGCTGGGAGTTCCCAGTTGCTGCAGAGCGTCCATACGCTTATGCACGTTCTGACTGGGCGCCAACTGGACTAAATGGCTTCTACAGCTGGACTGACAATGCCACTGATCAGAGAGTGTTCACCTCGAATACTGCTCTCTCACCAAGCATCATCACAGTTGACAGCTATAGTGCAAATGTTGCCGCCACTACTGCAACCCTGACCTTTAGCGCTCCTCCTCTACTAGAGGTTGGCGACGTTATCTCGGTTCAGAATGTTGGATCTCTGTTTAATGGTAGCAAGACTATATCTGCTCGCAACGTAAATGACAATACGATTGACTTCGTT
>Ga0209284_10000828_pt1 | contig 49870 bp, 41 predicted proteins | sample FRY03_FD_187211 | JGI IMG/M metagenome (GOLD analysis project Ga0209284, IMG submission 187211) | Freshwater microbial communities from Lake Fryxell liftoff mats and glacier meltwater in Antarctica - FRY-03 (SPAdes) (version 2) | ecosystem: Environmental > Aquatic > Freshwater > Ice > Glacier...
AAGCGCACGCTTTCCTCGCCGAGTTGAAACCAATCGTTCGTGCGGAAAAAATCCTGAGTCTCTTGATGATTCAGCGGACTCGTCATGAGATACCACAGAATCTGGCCTCGCCAACGCCGTCGCGCTGCGAGGATGGACTCGGCGAAAACTTGAAAGAGAGGCTTGTGCAAGATGGGCGTCGCTGGAAAAGTTCCTTTGGGTCCATTCCAGCCCAGGCGCGTTCCTTGTCCGCCCGCGACGGTGAAGCACGCAACTCGTCCAGCGCGAATCATTTCCTCACCGATGTCGCGATACTTGCGCGACTGCTCGTCATCGGCGCGCACCACCCAAGCGGGTTCAATCTCTGCGAGTTCGGTCGCAGCTGGCGCATCGGCCGTCGATGTGTCGGTCAGTTGCTTGCGCAGAAGATCCAGCGGTAACGCATCGCACTGCTCCAGCAATTTCTCGCGCTGCACATCGTTGAGTGAATCCCAGAAAGACAAGACATGCGATTGCCCAAAGGAATCAAGCCGCTGTTTCGTCGCTCGATATCGATCTGAGAGGGATTTCATGGGAGCCTGTTGCATGGATGGTGGATCTTGAAGAGACGGGGCGATTCCCGGCCGCGCATATGCGATGAGTCACTTCTGGGGTTGGACTGGATCGGACCACCCATCGGGCCGATGGCGCACGATCTTGCCGCTCAGCAAATAAATAGTCTGCTCGCAAATATTCGTCGAGTGATCGGCGATGCGTTCCATGTTGCGCGTCGCGCCCGCCACTCGAAATGCAAAGCGCACACTGCTTGAACCGAGCGCCACTTGTTCTTGCGCCTGCAGAATGAGCTCATTGCGGAATCGATCGACCGTGTCGTCGAACAGCAAGACTTGCCGCGCGAGTTCGGCGTTGGATGTCGACAGCGCTTGGTTGGAATCTCGCAACATTCCTACGACACTGTTGGCCATCACGCGAAATGTCGAGGGCATCGGATCTGAAAGGCGTTGATGTCCGACAACCTGTTCGGCGATATTGACTCCGCAATCCGCGATGCGCTCAAGTTCGTTGTTGACCTTCACCAAGGTCAGCACTTGGCGGATGGCGTGCTCGTCGGTCTGGCCCATCGTCAACAATGGAATCGATGCGCGCTCAATCGCCACATCCACACTGTCGATTTCGTCGTCGAGTTTCACCACCGCTCGGGCCTTCGCATCATCGTGGTCGAAGTATGCCTCGACTGCGAGTGTCACCATTGCGAGCACTCGATCACCTTGGGCGTACAACACCTTCTGCAACTCTTCAAGTTTTGGCGCGAATGACGGCATGCATCTAGCATAACTCCGTGCCGAAATTGAGCGTCAACATCGATCATGTCGCCACCGTCCGTCAGGCGCGCAGAACGAGGGAGCCAGATCCGATCGCGGCCGCTCGCGAGGCGCAATTGGGCGGCGCCGACGGCATCACGGTGCATTTGCGCGAGGATCGTCGGCATATTCAAGATGGTGATGTTGAGCGACTGCGTCAGAGTGTCACGGTTCCGCTGAATTTCGAGATGGCCGCGACCGAAGAGATGGTCGCAGTGGCGCTGCGCATTCGCCCTCAGACGGCGATGCTTGTTCCAGAAGGTCGCAAGGAGATCACGACCGAAGGTGGACTCGATGTGGCGGCGCTTGGCGATTCATTGCGGACGATTGTCGCACGACTGGCGCAGGGCGGAATTGCAACGAGTGTGTTCATCGATGCGCAGGAGCGTCAGGTGGATGCGGCCGCGAAGATTGGCGTGTCAATTTGCGAAGTGCACACGGGCCCATACGCGCATTTCTTCCACGATGAGAAAACCCTCGGCCCGCTTGCGCAGATGGAATTGGATCGAATCGCCAGAATCGGCGCGCACATTCGGTTGGCTGGTATGCGTTTCAATGCGGGTCATGCTTTGCACTATGAGAATGTCGCGCCGCTGGCTTGTTTGCCAGACATTTACGAACTCCATATTGGCCATTCGATTGTCAGTCGAGCCATCTTCGTTGGCATGCGCACCGCCGTCGCAGAGATGCGCGCGCTTTGCGGCCCAACCGTGTCGATAAAACTAGCGTGACGCGCGCGGAGCGCTCTCGACGACGCGGAACTCAAATGGCTGTTTCAGGCAGTCGATTTCCAGCATGAAGAATCCGCCGCGGTGCTTCTGGACATTGGGCCACATCGCTCGGCGATCCGTTTGGGGTATCGATAATTTTTCCACTTCATCGATAGCAATCCAGCACAATTCACCTTCGTCGAAAACCATCCGAGTGATGGAGCTCGCGGCGACTGGCTTGACCGACTCAAACAAGAAAATCAGCCAGTGATGCTCTTGCTGATACGCGCGCTCGCTGACGACGCCACAGAGACGCAGATCGTCCGCACCGACTCGCAGTCCGGTTTCTTCCCATGTCTCGCGGCGTGCGCATTCATGCGGCGATTCACCTCGGTGAAACTCGACCTTGCCACCAATGGGCGAATACATGCCAGGATTTGGATGCTTGCGGCGATGCAACATGAGCAGTCGATTCTGCTCGTCATACAAATAAACAAGCACCGCGATTCGGTATGGAAGTTCGGGTGATCCTTCGATGGGATTGATCGGTTGATCCACAGATTCCCCGGAGCCATTCACGCTTTGGCCTCAGCTTTGGCCTCAGCTTGCCGCGTTGGCGCAGCGCGCACGCCATCACCCTCAACGCGCGTCTCGCGCAAGAGACGCTCGACGGTAACGCGCACGGCATCGCTGGCGCGCACCAGCGGCAGTCGCACCGTTCCAGTATCGCGTCCAAGTATTTCCATCGCACATTTGAGCGGGACTGGATTGACATCGAGGGACAAGAGTCCGCGGGAGAGTCCAAAGAGCGCATCATGCGATCGTCGCATTGCCGCAAGATCGTTGTCGGCGATGTCGCGACAGAGTTGCGCGACTCGATCTGGCACAAGATTAGAAACCACGCTCACGACACCCGCAGCGCCAACGGCAGCAAAGCTCGCGGTCAGCGAATCATCTCCAGAAAGAATGATGATCGCGCATCGACGATGGATGTCGCTGGCGGAATCCATCGAACCAGTCGCCTCCTTGAGCGCGACGATATTTGGATGCTTGGCCAATCGCTCGACGGTCTCGGGCGCAATCGCAACGCCGCAGCGCCCGGGAATGTTGTACAGAACAATCGGCAAGTCGCAACTGTCTGCGATGGTCATGAAGTGTTGATAAATGCCTTCCTGCGAGGGCTTGTTGTAATACGGAGTCACTTGCAACGACGCGTGCGCGCCCAGCGATTCGGCAAGGCGGTGTAAATGCACCGCATGCGCTGTGGAATTGCTGCCAGCGCCAGCGATGATCTGCAAACCAAGCGGTCGACCAGTTTGCACTGTGCGCTCGATCACAGCGGCGTGTTCATGTTCTTCCAGCGTCGGTGCTTCGCCTGTCGTTCCGCACGGCACAACTCCGCGCACGCCGCCGGCAGCTTGAAAGCGAATATGTTCGGCGAGCAACGCGAGATCAACCGCTGCACCGTCACGCGTGAAAGGAGTCACGAGAGCCGTGTATGCGCCTGCGAATGTCATCATGGCAAGAGTCTACGGATTGCAACCACTCCTCGCCGTCCCATTATGCAGAATTAGAAATGCCAGCGGCTCGGGCGCACTCGTCGCAGAGCTGCTCGGCCCGCGCACGATCGTTCGATTCAGCGATCAAGCGAATGATCGGCTCGGTGTTCGATGCGCGCACATGAACCCATCCATCAGTCAGATCAATTCGTATCCCATCCGTTTCGTCGATTCGCACATCATTGCGCTGTTCGAACCACTCGCGAACCTTGCGCAAGGCTGGCGCAACCGCGCTGAGCCCACCGATAGATGCCAGATCCATCTTGCGCTTGATCATGGCATATGCCGGCACATCGGCAACAATCGCACTCAGCGCGCGCCCCTCGCACGACAGCAATTCCAGCACGAGCGCCATCGCCGAAAGAGAGTCTCGAACCCAGCAGATCTTGGGCCAGATCAATCCGCCATTGCCTTCGCCACCAACCAGCCCATCGTTGGATTTCAACCCAACAACGACATTCGCCTCGCCGACCGCCGTGCGCGTGACTCGCGAGGGTGGAAAGCGTGACGCGAGATCATCGATCATGCGAGAAGTGGAAAGATTGGTCGCAAGATTTCCATGGCCGTGCCGCTGCAAGAGTCGCATGACACCAAGAACCAGCGTGAATTCCTCGCCGATGAATCGGCCGCATTCATCAACGAGCGCCAATCGATCGGCATCGGGATCTTGGGCAAATCCAACGGCGATCTTCCCCGCGCCGCGCACGGCATCGCAGAGTTGAGTGAGATTCGCCTCGATCGGTTCGGGCGTGTGCGCAAATGTTCCAGTGCATTCACCATTGAGATGCACAACATCGCAGCCGAGAGCGTCAAGCAACATTCTGCCCGAACGAGAACCGCCGCCGTTCACGCTATCGAGCGCAACACGAAAGCGCTTGGAGCGGATCAATGCGACATCTACATTCGACAAGACTCGATCAACATGCAACTGGTCCGCGTCGGCATTCGCACTTCGCACACCACGCGTCGCCGCACTCTCGATTGTGCCTGCGCGAAAGCGCGCGATCACCTCATTCGCTTGCGAAGGTGGCAGCGCAAGCCCTTGCGAATTGAGTGTCTTGAGGCCATTCCACTGAATAGGATTATGGCTCGCCGTCAGGACAACACCGCCAATAGCAGCGAGTTGTTCGATCATCACGCCGACCGTCGGCGTTGCAACAATTCCAAGGTCGACGACATCGAATCCCGCCGTGCACAATCCATCGCACACTGCGTCGGCGAGTTGCACGCCCGACCATCGACCATCGCGGCCGATGACAATGCGAGCTCGCGACCCTTGCGCAAGAGTCGATCGAATGTGACCCGCAAATGCCGCGGCGAAATTCCGTGCGACATCCGCGGTCATCGACTGCCCGACGATTCCGCGAGCGCCAGAAACCGAAAGCATGAGTGGAGCATCTTGCACGCGGAGAAATCTAGTCGTTCTGCGGCGAAGGTGGAATGGTGAACCCGAGCGCTATACTCGAATGATGTTCGAACTCGAGGTTCGTCGGACATTTTCAGCAGCCCATGCGATCGTTATTCGCGGTCAGCGCGAGCGGGTTCACGGCCATGATTGGCATGTTGAAGTGGTCGTGGCTGGCATAACCCTCGACGAAGATGGACTGCTCTGCGACTTCCACCAACTCGAGGCCGACTTGGACGAGGTGCTGCGTCCTATGCAATCATCGAACTTGAACGAGACTCCGCCATTCGATACGGTCAATCCCACCGCAGAGGCCGTCGCACGCTTTATTGGCGTGCAGATGGCATCGCGACTGGCCAAGAATGTTCAGTTGCGCTCTGTTCGGGTGACCGAGGCTCCCGGATGCGCCGCTCGGTATGTACCTTTGGAGCGTTCGTAAACCCATACATTCGCGAGGAAATATTGTCCTGGTCGCACGCAAATCTTGATCCTTCATTCGACGCGCCAAGCGGCGATGCTTCGAGCGATCCACTGCGTTTTTTTAATCGCGATCATTCGTGGCTCGAATTCAACGCACGCGTTCTCGAGATGTGCGCAGATCCTCGCACGCCACTGCTCGAGCGCGTTCGATTCATGGCGATTTACTCGCGCAATCTCGATGAGTTTTTTATGAAGCGCGTTGGCGCATTGCGGCACGCGATTGAAGCGGGGGCGGGCATCACAAATTTTGGTCCGTTGACTCCTGCGCAAGTCTTGCACGCCGTGCGCATGCGAGTGTGCGCACTTGACGCGACGCAATCCAAAATTCTGCGCGATGAATTGCTTCCAGAATTGCGCACGGCTGGCGTCTTGCTCTTGAAATGGAGCGACCTGTCCGAGAGCGAGCGGGCCGAAGCGCAAGCTTGGTTCCGCCGTAACATCTTTCCGATTCTGACGCCGCTGGCGGTCGACCCCGGTCATCGATTCCCATTCATTTCCAACATGAGCGTATCGCTCGGATTGGTTGTTCGCCGTCCTGCCGAGCCCGAGACGCTCTTCGCCCGAGTCAAGATTCCAGAGTCGCCAAGTCGTATGTATGAATTGCGGTCGGGTCGGCGATTCTTGCCCGTGCAAGAGATCATTGAGCACAATCTCGACGAGCTTTTTCCAGGAATGGAAATTCTTCAGGTCCTTCCATTTCGCGTCACACGCGATGCAGAAATCGAGGCCGAACGCGACGCATCCGATGACTTGCTCGAATCCGTCGAGCAAAAATTGAAGGAGCGCAAGTTCGCGCGAGTCGTTCGTCTCGAAGTTGGCACCGGCGCAAGCCCGCGAATTCTGCGCTTTCTCATGGAGGAACTCGATCTCGGCGCAGAGGACATCTATGAAGTCTCGGGCCTCACTGATTACAACATTCTCGACACGATCGCAGACATCGATTTGCCAGCTCTGAAGTTTTCTCGCTGGACTCCACTGCAGCCCACGGAACTCTCTGGCGAACACGGGAGCAACATTTTCTCCGACATTCGCAAAGGCGACATCCTGGTGCACCACCCGTACCAAAGCTTCGACCATAGCGTTGAACGGTTCATCACCGCTGCGGCCGAAGACCCCAAGGTTCTGTGCATCAAGCAATCTCTTTATCGAACATCGGGCGATAGTCCGTTCATCGGCAGCTTGATTCGAGCCGCCGAAGCTGGCAAGCAGGTTGCAGTCTTGGTCGAACTGCGCGCTCGCTTCGATGAAGCCCGCAACATCGAGTGGGCACGCAAACTTGAAAACGCTGGCGTCCATGTGGCGTATGGCGTGATCGGTCTCAAGACGCACACCAAGACTGCGCTGGTTGTTCGGCAAGAATCAGATGGAATCCGCTGCTACGGTCATATCGGAACTGGCAACTATAATTCGAAGACCGCGCGCATTTACGAGGACATCGGCATCTTGACCAGCGACCCGATGATCACCGAAGATCTCGTGGGACTCTTCAATTACATGACGGGCCGTTCGCGGCAGACGAAGTTCAACAAGTTATTGATTGCGCCGATCACGATGAAGCGGCGATTTATCGAATTGATCGACCGCGAGGTTGAGTTGCATCGATCCGATCGACCAGGTCGGATCATCGCCAAGATGAATCAGATCGAGGATCGCGGTGTGATGGATGCCCTCTATCGCGCCAGCCAAGCGGGAGTGCAGATCGACCTCATTGTCCGAGGATTCTGCTGCATTCGGCCAGGCATTGTCGGTCTCTCCGAGAACATTCGAGTGCGGTCAATCCTGGGACGATTTCTCGAGCACAGCCGCATTTTTTACTTCGGCGCAGGGCAGGTCGAGCCGCTCGATGGAGAGTTCTTCATCAGCAGCGCCGACTGGATGTATCGCAATCTGCAGACACGAGTCGAAGCGGCGACGCCCATCGAAAGAATGGAACATCGACGCATACTCTGGACAACATTGGAATATGCCCTGCAGGATGTTCGTCAATCATGGCTATTGAATTCGCAAGGCGCTTACACGCGTGTGAGCGACGAAGGTGTGCCCGAAGGTGACCCTCGCCGATTGGGATTGCATCAGAGATTGATGAATGATGCGCTGGCGGTTCATGTCCGACGGCGCACCGAATTATCGCAGCTCGGCGATCAGGTCAGTGAGAATCCACGGCTGGAGCCTCAATCCCGATCGGAGTCGATTCGCCGGAAGCCGAAAAAGCAACGTCCGGTCGGCTGATGCCAAGATCAAAGAGCGTTTTTGCAAGTTGCCCCGGGAGTAGATATCGCAGGTTGCCACTCACTCGCCATGTGGTGGTTGGAGCAGTCGAATTCGCCGCGCCGCCGTGACGAATGACGACTGGCAGTCTCTCAGTAACGATGGATCGAGCTGGCAGCGTTCGGCTTGCGACCCAAGATGATTTCCACGAGCCTGCGTCGGTCGTCACTTCATAATTCCAGAGGTCCAGCACGAGCGGCGTGTCATTGGGATTCTTGAGATCGACTTGCAGGACAAATTCGTCGGCGGTCGGCCCTTGGGAAACCATGTCCATGCTGGCGACGCGCACATCAGGAGCAGCCGTACAACCGCCGACAAGCGCAGTGAAGAGAAGCAGTGCCCGAGTGTTCATCGGTGCAATCTATATCCATGCGGGCGTAGGATGTAGGTCGTGCATCCGCTCATTCACTCTCCTATGAGGCTCATCGCGCTGTGCGCGGGGCTTGTGGCACCCATCGCTATGCTCAATTCAGCGTCTTTTGCGCAGGATTCTGCGGTGCTGGTCGTGGATGTCTCCCCGACGGCCGAGCAACTTTTCGCGCAAGCCGAAGAGCAATTCCCCAACAATCCAAGTGAAGCTGCGCGGCTGATGAGCCGCGTGCTCGACGACTTTGGGCGAAGACTGGTGCATGTGCCAGGCACAACCGATCAATTCATCGATTGTCGTGCGCGAGCCGAAGCGTTCCTGCGTGCGCATCCACAAGTTCTCGAACGCTTTCGCTCGGCACAGTCAGGCGAAGCGCAACGACTCGTCGCAGATGGTGAAGATCGGATTGTTGTCGAGACTCGCCTCTTAACAGCGGCTGGCATGATGGCCGCAATTCGTCAAGCGCAGGCGGCGGTTGAAGCGGCGGAATTCCAAAGGGCCGCTGACTTGCTCGAATCGATCAGTGGTCATCCTGACATCGCATCACTCGATCGCGCGATTCACGCCACCTTGATTGCACTGAGCGCATGGGGCCGAAGCGATGATGGCACCGTCAATGAAACAGTGCAAGCACTCGCAACGGCCGATGACGAAAATCTCCGCCGCTTGGCAGAGCGACTCGCGGTCATCACAGCATCGAGGGTCGCCGAGAGTGTGGTTGTCAATCCTCTTTCGCCATCACCATTCGGTGCGATTGCGACCGAGCCAGTTCGACTGTGGAGCGAACCACTGGAGGGTTCGATTTACTCGCGGCTACGCGAATCGATACAAGTTGGAGCAATTGGAGAGGGCGGATTCGAAGAAGGGGGGAGAACAGGGCGATTTCTCGCGTCAATACCCACGGTTGATGGATCACTCGTCATTGTCAATGAGGGATATATCGTGCGCGCATACGACGCATATTCCCATCTTCCGCGTTGGTATCAGTTCATCGGCGATCGCACGACGCAGCGAGTCGATACGCAAGCAGGGGATATGGAGGTCGTCGCCATCGCATCCGATTGCGTGCTCACGCTCTCGGGTCATGCTGGTCATCCTGGTTCTACCCTCGGTATCGAACGAAGCGGCGGTGGTCGTCTTGTCTGTCTTGACATGCTGACAGGACAGCGACGCTGGGAAGTCGCACCGCAACGATTGGCTGATCCAGCGATCTTCTTCTATGGAACTCCGACTGTCGTGCACAATACGGTGGTCATTCTTGGTCGCAAAGTCACATCGCGTTTGGAGACAGTGTCACTTGCGATGGGAGTGAATCTTCACACGGGAGTCATTGAGTGGACCACTCCAATCGGCGTCGCTCCTGGCGTTCGATCCGAATCTTCGCGGCCATTTACAAATGCTGCGGTTGATCGCGGGCAAGTCTTCATCTCGACTGGATCGGGTGCAATCGCATGTGTTGATGCCATTGATGGACGCGTTCGCTGGATTCATCGCTATCCAGTTCCAATTCGAGACTTTCAGATGGCAACGGTGCCATGGGAGATGGGCGGAGCAGTTGTGACAACGCGCGGCGTGCTCACCATCAATCCCAATGGGACGAGCCTTCTATTGCTCAGAGCGGACAATGGCGACGAGATCGAGTCTGTTCCAGTTGGACCTGGCACCAAACTCGGCAGCATTCGATACCTGCTGACCGACCGCGATCATGCTGTGGTGTATGGCATCGGCGACGAAATTGTCGCATTTCGCGCAGAAAAACTAGATAATCCCATCTGGAAGTTCATTGATGATCCAACGGATGGCTTGGGGCTCTCCTTCCCGATTCGTCCAATGATTCGTGGTCGCGTGCAGTCGGGTTGGCTCGAAAGCGGTCGCCCCGCATTGGTCGTGCCGCTTGCATCGCGGGCGGTCGTTCTCGACGCAGACGACGGGAAAATCATTCGCATACTTCCGTGCCAAGGCCCCGCGAACATCGTTGTGCGCGATGGTGTGATCGCATCTGTTACAAATGATGCGCTTGCCGTTCTGATGGATGCGGCTCGTGCGAAGAGCATCTTGATTGCGGCGGTGAGTGAACGGCCGACGGATGTCGATGCAGTGACGGGATTGATTGAGTTGGCGCTTCGCATTGGTGATGCTGATTTGCTGCAAACCGCCACCACGACGGTCAATGCTGCGATCGAAGGTGTTCGCAACAATGTTGATCGTCGCACAAGATTCATGGAAATATTGATCAAGGCTGCGCAGAGCGGTCTGTTGGGGCGCACGGGTTCCGACGATCTCTTTGCATCGATTGTGCGCGCGAGCACGAGTCCGATCGAACGAGCCAATGCACTTGTCGCGCAGGGCGATTGGCTCGAGAAGACTGGAAGGTCAGCTGGCGCGATCGCCGCATGGCGCGGGGTCTTGGTCGATGGCGATGCATCACAGGTTCCCATTTTCGACTGGGAAAATAACAATCCGCAACTCAAGCACAGCGCATCACGAGTGGTTCTGCGCAAGCTCGAACGGCTCGCGATCGCACCCGCAAGTGCGGCGCAATCAGCGCAGGTTGCAGAGACGGCGCCATCGGGTGGCTCGGCGTCGGACTTGGAACACTTTGCGGAGCGCAATCCATGCACAGTTGTCGCTGCGCGCGCATGGATTCAAGCGGCGCGCATCCGAATTGCAGAAGCATCGGTGGCGATCGCGGCGGGCGATGCGGCGGCAGCGGTCGATACGGCAATTGCATCGGGCAATCGAGCGGCCGTGGCCGAGATTCTTGATCACGCTGTGACACTCTTGAATCAGTCGCAGCGAACAATTACCGCTGCGCAGATGCTCGATCGGGCGGTGGTGGCTGGCTTTGATGTTGCGCTTGTGTCGTTTGGTGGTGCTGTCGCATCGCAAGTCCTTCTGGCATCACCAGCGGCGCAGGTCGTGGTGTCTCTTCCACGCCCACTCGCCGCGACTGAGACCGTGACGGCACAAAGTGACAACACAGTTCGTCGCATCGTCGCAACTCTTGCGCCAGTGAGGATGAGCGATGTTGTTTCTTCGCTCAATTCTCAGACATATCTGCTTAATGATCACCAACTGACCTGTCTTGCGAGTCCCGACCTCTCGCAGCGTTGGACTCGTCCAATATTGGGCGACAAGCAGAGGGTCTATCCAATATCCGATGGCGTTATAGTCATCGATCAACGCACTCGAACTGCGTTGGCTGCGCAGTGGATCGACGACGGCGGGGAAGTTCGGTGGCGCATCGACGATCTCGCCGCGCAACTGACAAAGAACGGCGATGTGAGTGATCAAACAGAATGTTTCGTCTTCACTGCGCACGACAATCTCATCGTCACTCGTGTCGATGGCGTTGCCGCAGCATTTTCGCTGGCCGATGGCCGATTACGCTGGCAATCGAGCAGCACGATTGATGAGGTCTCGAGTATGCATGCTTCTGAGACATTGATCGCGATTGCAGGCACGCGAAATCGGTCAGATGTGCGGTCCGCCTGGATTGTTGCGCTGGATCAGTCAACTGGAAAAATCGTGGCGGAATTGCCCTCGATCGACGACGATTCGCTTCGATGGGTGACAGTCATTGGTCCTGGCGAAATTGGATTTGGCACGAGCCAGGGCGTCGGTCGTTGGCAGGTGTTCGGTCCCGCGACTGGTCTGCAGTGGTTTGCGTTCAGTCCAAGGCTTCGTGGGTCAAATGACGGAATGCTGCTGGCAACCCAACTTGCAATTGTCACCACCCCGGGCAACTCAACTTTGCTCGATTGGCGTTCTGGAAGTGCTCAACAAAGCAGATTCGGCTTTACGGGCGGACCGCGCAACTCGGATTCGTCGAGACAGTGGCTTCGAAGCGGTGGGGTGATCATCGGTTGGTCGAGTGATTCGGTTGAATTCTTTTCACTCACTGGCGAAGCGATCGGTTCGTCAAGTCTGCATGGCCCTCGTCAGATCGAGTGGGTACTTCCAGCGAGCGGGGGGCTGATCGCCATCGAGCAGATCGATCCTTCCAATGAGCCCCGCGAATTTGGTGCTCCCCGTGGTCAATCACGAATCCTGATCCACCGATTTGGCTGGAACGATGGCGGCCGGATCATGGGGCCGCCGCTCGAAGTGGAATTTAACCAAGTGCGCATCGAATCTGCGCAAGCGATCGATGGGTGGATTCTGCTCTCTGGTCCTCAGTCCACCATGGCGATCGCACTTCCCTAAGGGGCTTGACATCTTGCCAAGAACAGGGGATATTCCCCCGCCCCTTCAGGAGAATCACTTCATGGTCGTTTCCAATGTAAGCAAATTCAAATGGCCTCTGTCGACATCACAGCCGACATCACAGCGCGTTCTTGTGCCGCGGTTGCGGTTCATGCCGTGCATGCCCATCATGCCCATCATGCCCATCATGCCCATCATGCCAATCATGGGATACGACGAGGAAGAGGAGAAGAATTTTGAACTCGAAGAAGAAGATGATTTCGATGATGAGGAGTTTGGGGACGAAGATGGATTCGGCGATGGCGACGATGCGGTCAAGCCGGCCGTTGCCGGCGATGAAGAAGAGGCCGATGAATTGGACGAAGATGCCGATGACGACGGCGCGCTCGGTCCTGAGTTGATGCCCAACGAAAAGTTAGAGGGCACTGACAAGAAGGACGACGCCGTCGACGGCGACGACGGCGACGACGGCGACGACGGCGATGACGATGACGACGACGACGACGATGATGATGACGATGATGATGACGATGATGATGACGACGATGATGACGACGATGACGACGACGATGACGACGACGATGACGACGACGACGACGATGAGCCTGCTAAAAAAGGAAAATCCAACAAGGCCAAGAAAGCCAAGAAAGCCAAGAAAGCAAAAGAGGACGAAGACAACGACGATGCCGACGAACTCATCGAGCGCGACATTTAATTCCTAGCTCGTGCTGGCTCGTGCGAGTTCGTGCGAGCTCGTCATCGGTGCAGTTCGTCCCGAGGTCGACTGGCCGCTTGACGGCATCGTTCACGGACTGGCAGGCTCAAGTTCAATTCGAGAAATATCCAAGAATCCATGCCGTGGATGAACAACGATCACTCCGCTGCCGTCGCAGCGTCCAATTGGAATCCAAAGAGAATCGATAACGCTCGTCGCATGCTTCGCCTCGGTCGCACTTCCTTCAACAATGAGGGGTTCGACGGATAATCGCTCCGCAGATGCGCTGAGCATTTGATACGGCGAGACCGACATCACTGCAACGGATCCCGGACTCGCAAGTGCGATGCGGTTGTTGGATGAATTCCAGATTGCCATTCGACCAAATCGCGGATGGAAGAAGTACAAACGCAGATCAGTGGCCTCGCCGCCTGTCCGCAGCGGAATCAAAGTTTGATATGCCATTCGAGCATCGGCGCGCCACGAAAGATCCGTGGAAACGATCGGGCTTGAGCCAAGCGTTTGCGCAATCGGGAACGCGCACGCACTGAGAACGCCGTCGCGCAGTCGAAGCACAAAGAGTGTCTTGCCGTCGCTTGAAAAGCTTGGCGCCATCCAAGTCCCATCCTCGGGTGGTGGAATGACTTCAATCAAATCGCCTCGCTTCAGTGAGATCGAGAATCTTTCGGTGTCGGGGCGCCGATGGCACCATGCCAGTTCGCCTGCGGGTCCAAGCGCTGCGAATGCGTTGACCATTTCATCCGCAATCAGCCATGCTGGTTCGCCGCCTTGCCAGGGAACTCTGCCAATCCAGCGAGCGCCGTCGAATCGTGGACTTTCAACGAGGAATCCCTGTGAATCGGCGGATCGTCCAAGCAGCAGATCGTTTCCAATCACATCAATCAGTGACATCGACGCATCGCCAAGCGGAGCAATGGCAATGCGGCCAGCATCTGGCACACCGCCCTCCACGGATGCCAGCAGCGTTGTCCAGTCTGCGGTGCTCGATATTTGTACCGCGGCGAAACATCCATCGGGCGAGAGCATCGGTAGCGCAAATCCGTCGGACGCAACCGATCTCACAGGCACGAACCGAAATCGAATTCGACTCTCAACGCTCTCGATTGGCCGCGTCGTGCTTGGGCTCAATTCGGCATCGGCCACTGTTGGCGCGACAACGCGCGGCGCACTCGCACAGCCACTCGCCAAGGCCAGCGCGCATATGGCGAGCCTCTGTATGCGCTGAACTCGCAAGAGCACTTGGCAACGACTGACCTCGTTGTGCATCTTGCATCTCATAACTCATGTCTCATATCTCACATCAAGGATTGCTCGGTGGATCGATCGGCGCAAGTGGATCGACCGCAGCGCCACCCTTCCTTTCAGGCACATTGAGTTTGTGTTTTTCGACGAGCGATTGGCTCACTGCGTCCATCGGCTTGGCGAGAACTTCTAACCTCTCGCGTTCATCAGCGTTGAAGTTTGTATCGTTCTCATCTGGATTATCCACAACAGTTGGCGTGATAAAAATCAGCAGTTCCTTAACAGATTTCGTGTCATTCTTGTTGCTGAAAAAGATGTCCAATATTGGAATCTCGCCAAGGATTGGGAATGCATTGCGAGATGACGAGTCGCTCTCAACGCGAACACCGCTGATGACGATGGTCTGATTATTTTTCACAGTGATTTGCGTGTTTGTCTGTCGACGATCTATGACAGGATTGTTGCTGCCACCCACATTTAGCGTCGACGCCGAGTTGACATTCGAGAGCAATATTTCGATTTCCATTGCAACATTGCGCTCTCTCGTGATCCGTGGCCGAACATTCAAGCCGATTCCAACCGCGATTTGGTCGAAGCTGCTTGTGGTTCCGCCTCCAGTCGATCCGCCGGTCGTTGATCCAGTCAAGAATGGCACATCTTGGCCAGCAAAGAAGACAGCCTCCTTGTTGTCGGAAGTGAAGATCCGTGGCTGCTGGAGAATTCGAACGGATGTATCTCGTTGCAGGGCTTGAAGAATGACGGTCGCATCAACGCCAAATGAGAAATTCGAGACATTCAAGACGGATGGAAAAATATTATCTTTCGCACCCACGAAACTCAACTCTTTGGCAGTCGTTCCAATGACTACCGCGTTGTTTGGATTCGCTGGCGTGATACTGCCGGCTGGACCAAACTGAATTCCCATCGCAAACTGATCACCCAGTTCAACTTCCGCAAGGATTCCAGAGATCATCACTTGGCGACCAGGCTGATCAAGCTCGGTGATGAGTTGGATGACCGCAGTCTGGATTTCCGGTGTCGCAAGCACCAAGAGAGAATTTTGGCCAGCATTGGGCACCACTCTGCTCTTGCCAATGATCGCGCTGACCTCAGTGGATTCCGCACCATTGGCACCGCCACGCGCATTCTGCCAGGGGAATTCGATCGTCGCACCCGTCGCTCCAGATCCAGCCGCGCCAGATGAAACGCCGGGTTCAGCGCCAGTCGTTCCGCCACCCGCAGCGGCAAAATCAATTCCGCCGAGTCCCTGGCTTGGCGCAGTGATGCCAGCGCCCGAGCCACTCTCAGCCAGAAGTGCATTGATGATCTCAGCAACCTCAACCGCACTTGCATACTTCAGTTGAACATTGGTTGGCATGCCGACCGTCAAAGGCGTGTCAATTTTCGACAGAAGATCGTCGAGCCACACAAAATTATCTGGTGTCTTAGTCACGATGATCAGGCGGTTGGAATCGGGATACGCCTCGATTCGAAAAATATTGGCAACAGCCACATCCGCGCCAGATTCGCCGCCGCCACCACCACCACCACCACCACCCGCAAGCCGAGTCGCACCACCGCGACCACCAGCCGAAGATCGACCCCCTGCGCCAGATTCCAAGAGTGATTGCAAGAGTTCCTTAACCTTCAGCGGATCGGTGAACTTCAAGTCATATGCCTTGAAGATTGCGCCGTGCTTCGACGGCGCAATGTCCCACGAAGTGGCGATCATCTCGCCGATTTTGTTCAATGTGTCGGGGCTCGACCGCACTGTGATTGAATTCGTCGCCGCCAACACAGTCACGATCATGACTTGAGCATCCGCCGCGCCCGCGCCACCTTGCGCTTGCTGATTTGGATTCTGACCAGGTCGCTGAGCCTGTCGATTCACGGCACGAGGAGTGCTACCTGAAGTCGAACTTCCAGCAAAGATCGTGGTGATCGCATCCGCTACGAGTGTCGCATCGGCGTAGCGAAGGCGAAATGTTTCGGTGCGAGTGTCTTCATACGGCGGCACATCGAGAATATCGATGATCTCTTGGCAGCGCTTGGCCAAGCCGACATCGCCTTCAAGAATGATCTGGTTGGAATTGACATCGACATCGATCTTCGCGTAATCGGGCATCGATGCGCTCAGCCGCTCGTGCACTATCTGTGCGCGCGTGTTTTGAATGCCGAAAATCTTGATGACAAACTGACCATTTTCTTCGAGGTTCAAGACATTCACCGATGGTCCAAGCACCATGGCTGGTTGCAACTTGCCCACATTGGTGAGCATGTCGATCATGATCAATTCGTCGGTCTCGACAACGCCAATATCGTTGAGGCGAAATGCCTGAAAGATCAACTCAAGAGCCTTTTGGCGCGTGACGAGCTTGTCGCTGATCACGCTTATTGTCTGCGTGCGAAGTTGAGCGAGCCGCGGCAGTACTGCTTTGCCAGTCCATTCCACAATGAATGGAAACAACTTCTCAATTTTTTCTTCTTGGAAATTGAGCATGATGTCGGCCGTCATATTGACCGCGCGCCGATCCGCTCGAAATTGCCGACTCGGTATGACTGAAGTGCCATCCACCATGCCATCCACCAACACAGGATTGGTTGGCGGTTGGGCGTTGTTGACCGTCGCATCCGGTGGTGGCGCACTGGATGTGTTTTCCGCTTGGGGTTCAGGTTCACCCACTGGTTCGTTCGCTGGAACTGATTGAACTGCAGGATCGGGCATCGGCGCAGCAACCCGTTGGGGAACTGCGGCAGGAACTGGCGCAGGTGCCGGTGCAACACTTGGCGCTGGCGGTGCGGCAGGAACAGGAACAGGAACAGGAACAGGAACAGGAACAGGAGCTTCCGCCGGCACTGGCGTAACAACCGGCATCGGCACCGGCGCTGGAACCCGAGGCTGCGAACTGGGTTGAACACCGCGACTCGACGGCGACTGCGCGCTTGCGCTTGCGGCACCAGTCAGAGCAGAAGCAATAATGAGTGAAGTCAGAATCTGCGCAAGAATCGGCTGCACAGGCGCAGGAACATTCAATCCGCCGAGCTGGTCAAGCCCCGCATTGGCGGAAAGACATCTGCATTTCGTTCTATTCAATATTGTCACACAGTGCTCCAAAGTGGTAGGTGTTGTCGTATTCAACGGCTCAAGGGGTTAGAGATTGCCTAAAATCAACGATTGACGCTTCTTTGACGCTCACGCAAAAGGGCGAATTCGCTTCGAAGACGGTCTTGGGTGGCCTGATCGAGGTTTGGCAGTTGCCGAGCTCGCGCAACACGCGCAAGCGTCGCCGCTACTTCCGATTGGGACATGGCCGCAATCTGCGCAGCATTCAGCTCTGCAGGGATTTCGCTCGATGGCCCGACTGGTGCAGGGGACCGGCGCAACGAGTCCGCGCTTGGGGGCACTTGCCGCGGCGACTCGCGTTGAGCGTCGGGGGCATCCGGATCTGATTCATCGCGGGTGTCAACAGCAGAGTCGAATGGCGCGGCGACTCCTGGCGTTGTTTCTGGACCAGGGGCAACCGAACTGCTCGATGATGTCGTCGCATCGCGACCCGAACTGGCAGAAGTTGGTATCGCAGCAGGTGGTGCGGTCGATCCGGCAGTCAGCACGCCTGGCGTAATCCCAGGTCGACTATTTAATGCAAGGGCTGAGGGTGATCCACCACCAAACTTGCGCAGGTCGGCCGATGGCCAGATTGGCACCGAGTAGGTTCCGCGCATATGTTCAATCCGCACATTGGAAGGAGGTTCAACACCAAGCACTTTTATTCCGCCAGATTCTTGGCCGATTTGAATGATGACTGTGTCGCCAAAGAATACCGCGCTCCCTAAAATTCCAGTCGGCTTCGTTCCCGTGTATTCAGCCGGCGGCGCAGATGGTGGTGGCGGAGCAACTGGTGGCGGTGGCGCAACTGGCGGTGGTGGCGGTGGCGCGGGCCGAGGTGGCGGCGAAGGCATCGTAAAGAGACTGCGTCCAGTGAATCGATCAACTGAAGTCTTGACGACGGATGAATGAGTTTCCAAGGCGTGGCTGATGGCCGAGGTTGATTCGCTTTGGGGCTTTGAAGTCAAGAGCGCTGAAAACATTGGCAGCAACTCTGCGCCAGCCGCCCATCCAATGACCACGACTGAGAGGATGCTGACAACCAGCGGCGTGGACCAGCGATTCGAAAAGGGCAATTGAGAAGTGATCATGGTCCGCCTCCTCTGCGTGTCGTTCGAGGCGCAAGCGCCCACGCTTCGGCCGAAAGTTTAATGTCAACCTTCTTCTTGTCGTCGAGCCAGCGAATTTTCACTGAGTTGATCGAATCGATTGCGGGGCTACCCTCGAAATCCGCAAGAATCTTCGCGACATCGTCAGGCGAGATGTCAAATTGCACTTCGCCGCGCAATTTTTCCAATCGCTCCGCGGATCCAACAACTCCCGCCATCGCACCGGCCGAAAATTTGCCACCCGAGAGCGCGTCAAATCCGTACTGTGCGATTCGGTGCTTTTTCATCGTTTCGTTGACAGCCGCTGCGAGATTTTCCGATGTGGTCGCTGCGTCCTCTGGAATTTCGACACCGCCAAATGCGATCGCTGCTTGTTCGATGTTCTTCGGCAGTGTGCCTTGCCGATTGACGCCTCTTTGAAGCAGTGATTGAATGCGATCACCATCCGCCGTCCATTCTCGCGAGACTTGCCAACAGTAATCATTGAGGAAGAGATAGAGCGCACAGGCCCCAATGGCAATGACCGCCAACTTCAAAGCTCGGGGCAGTTTGTCAAAGCGATCGGCGAGGTTTGATTGTGTGGCGCTCATTTTTTCTTGGTCTGTTCGATGAGTTGATAAAACTCAGTTCGCAGTCGAGCGCTGGTCGCTTCGTCGAGGTCAGGCGTGCTGCGAGCACGAGAGATCGCACCGAGCGCTTCCCTCGCTTCAGTGCTGGTCATCGCCGAAATCTGCTCGGTCGTCAATGGCGGCGGAATGGCAATTCCTTCCGTCCCAGTTCCTCGACCACGCTGCGTTGCATCGGATGAGGATGATCCAGCAGTCGCACCTCTGCGATTGAGTGATCGCGAATCAGTATTTCTGGGCGAGCCATCGGCAACAGCGGTTTGCGCGGCAGTTTGGTCAGAGGCTGCACCTTGCGCCGATGCGGGCGCTGCACCCTGCGCCGATGCGGGCGCTGCACCCTGCGCCGATGCACTCGCTGCACCTCGAGTTGGCGCAACACCCGATTGGGGCGGCGCTGGCACGACGCCGTCCGGTTGTCCCGTCACAACTTGGCTTTCGTGCGGTTGTGCAATTTGCGCGCTTGTCCCTTCCGTTGCAGATGGCAACGACGCACCGCGTCCTCCCGAATTGCTTGCAGGCGCTGACTCTGTCTCGGCGACTCCATAGCGTCGATCTCGCAATGTGCGGCGTGCAAAATCTTGAGCCTCTGGATAGTTGGGCACGAGCGAAGGATTTGCAACCACTGCGGACATTCTGAACTTAATGACGCCATTTGCGTTGGGTGCATCCCAATCCTTTTCAATCTGGGCAAAGACACGCGACTCGCGGAGTTGTCGTTCCATCAAGAGGATCGCCTCGGCCGCAGTGTTGCTGCCCTGAGGCTTGGCGGAACCCTGCACGGTGATTGGAGAACCGAATGAAATCGAGATGGATTCCAACTCAATGCCCTCGGGGGTCGCACAGGCGAGGTCGCCAAGCAACTTTGTCATGGGCCATGCGTGTCGCTCATACTGGCTATACATCGCATTGTTCTTATCGAGGCGGTTGAGCGTTCGTTCGAATGCTCTGGAGTCAGGGAGTTGCCATTGCAAGTAGAGCAGTCGCAGGCCTGAGAGACCAGGGGGAAGGACAGCGACTGTCAACACGGTTGCGATCGCCAGACGGACGGCTACTTTAGACCGGCTCGCTTGTCGTAACAATTCCGCGAAGATTCCAGACTTGGTCGCCTCATCTTTGATCTTGAGCGAAACATTGCGCGCGAGTGGACCATTCAAGGCCAGCGCCGCTCCCAGCATGATTCCAAAACTGCTCCACCAGGAAGTCTCGCTGCTCGATGACGCAACCAATCGCTGGAACGAATTGAAATTTCCATCCAGGGGAGCGATCAGACCATCCAAACGCTCGTCGAGCGCCACAGTCAGTGCGATCATGGCGGAATCGATGCGTTCTTGAGGGATATCCGCCAGCAGCAGTGTCTCGCCGATACTTCGCATGATCGAAGCTCGCCATTCACTATCGTCCTCGCCGCCTTCAATCACTGTTCGCAAAGCAGTGTGGATTCCGTTGGAATAGGCAATCGAAATCGCGCCAGCGGATCGTTCAAGATAGACAGCAAGCGATTCTTGCTCGCCGCTTTCCAGTGCACCAGTTACGAGTGCACAGAGCGCTGCAATCGGTGGGGCATACAAATACTTTCGACGATCTCCAAACGAATGTGGAAGCGCAGGGCCATCGCTCAAAGTCGTCCATTCCACCATCAGGGCGATGCGTTCACGATCAGGGTCGCTTGTCGGCAGGAGCGCCGCATTGGTGCGCGAGCGTGCCGCGCCGCCAAGCAACAAATTTTCCACTTGAAGTCTCAGCGCCATCTCCAGCTGGTCTGGACTCGCTGGTGGAAGTGTCATTGATCGGCAAATCACATCGCTGCCGGAGAGCATGATCATCGATCGTGCGGCGAGGGTTTTGCCTGCCCACGAATGTGCACTATCAAGCGCGGCTGCACCAGAGAAACTTTGCGAGTCAAGAATTTCAACTTGACTCGCATTCATCCTCACCAAGAGTGCGTCGCATCCAACCGGCTTGCCGCTGGCAAAGTGCGGCAACACAATCGCGACGCGACTGGGGTCGGTTGCAAGGCTGGCGGACTTCTTCGGGGCCTTGACGGGCGTTGCGGAAGCCGTGGAATTTTTCGCAGTCGTGGAAGTCGTGGAAGTCATTGAAGTCATGGTTCTCGATAGGACAGAATGGTCGCTGGCAGAGTCGAACGATCAACGGTCACAACCATTTCACATTCTCCGCCCACGATGGCTGATCGGCCGCGGCTTGTGATCGTAAAGACGAAGCTCTGAACATCTAGGTTTTTCGCCAAGCCTGAAAGTATTTGCGGGGTCATGCCTGGAATATCCAAGACAGATGCGAGACTCGTCAATCCAGTCACTCTCGCATCCCGCCTTGATATCAGGCTATCGACAAGTTTGGGATTCATGTCGAACACTTCCTTGAGAACCGTTCCAGAAACGGTGTTGATATTCATCTTGCCAGCGGCGGGGCGGGTGAATGGCTTCAGCGTGCACTCATTGAGAACTTTGCCGACAGTATCGCTGCTGAGATTGGTTGGGCTTGCCTGTGAGACACTCCCTCCACTCGATGTCCTACCTCCGCTCGATCTTCCCGTTCGTCCCGATGAAGCGCCTGCTGCTCCCGCGCCTGTTGCGCCTGCTCCTGTCGAACCCGATGCCTGCGAAAGCGTCGAGAGCGGTAGAACCAAGAGTTGTTCGAGTCGAGCGTTTGGTGTCTTGGAATACGCCAAGAGCGCGCTCGCTTGCGGCTCGGTCATTGCAACACGGTCGGTGATGTCTTGAGCGCTCGCCGTGCTGAGCACCAATCGATCCATACCGCTGGGTGCTCGTGGCGATGTCAGCGATGATGCGGTGAGAAGGCTCGACCATCCTCCGTCGAGTAATCCGTCTGGTTTGTCTGGGGGCCAAGTCAGATCGCCGTCATCTTCGTTTGGATCGAGGCGAAAATTCAAGTTCCAATCTTCGCCCCGTGTTTCGTCAGGCCACACACCGGCAATCAATTCCAGCTCTGCGAAACTTCGCAGGTCGGCATTGCGCGGCACATACGACTTCCCACGATTTTGATAATACGACTTCTCTGCCCCGAGCATCGATGCGTCTTCGTTGGCATCTCGCCAGTCCATGATCGATCCCACGATGTCGGGTGTCATGCTCTTGATATTCATCATCTCGGTGCTGGAGAGTAAATTGATATTCGCCTTGGAATGTTCGTCGAGTGGACCCGCCATTTCGATTCCATCAAGGAAGTGTCGAATGTCATAGGTTCCTGTTTCAAGCTCACCATACGAATTGTCCTCAAGATCCAGAATCATTCCAAGAGCATCGTCGGGATCGGGATTCTCGGTGTGATACTCCATGATCGAAATCATTGTTTCTACACCAGCTCGCGCAGCCCATCGAGCTTGCACGCGAGCAACAGCATCGTTACCCAGCACGGCCTGTCGAAAGCAACTGATTTGCAAACCAGCGGTGATCGCAGCGGCAATCGCAACTGCCCAGATGACGATCACCAGTACTGATCCGCGAGGAACTTTGGTCAATCGAGTGTTCAATTTGGACCTTGTGAGCCAGGTGAATTTGGACGATTATTTCCCATGCCGCCGCCAGCGCCACCACCAGCGCCACCGCGTGTGCCACCGCTAGCGCCACCGCGCGCACCACCGCGCGTGCCACCGCGCACGCCACCTTCATTGCCGCGACCCATGCCGCCGTTGCCACCTCTGCCGCCAGAAAATCCGCCGCCGCCTTGCACCGCTCCAGCGGTTGGATCGGCCGACTGTGCTCCGCCACCAGTTGCGGCCGCGGCCGCCGCGCCGCCGCCAGCGCCGCCAGCGCCAGCCGCCGCCGTCGATTCTTCACCCATTGATGAGGACTCTTCAACCACGGGCTCTTCGTACGGCTTCATCACCCGATCGATTGGCACAATCGTGCGCAAGCTCATCAGATCGCGAGTGTCTGCATAAACATCTTGACCCGCAGCATCGCCCGCCGAAGAGACAGTGATCCTCAACGCCGCCGGCAATCCAAAAATATCAGAGTCCCAAGTATCGAACCAAGTCATTCCATCAAACGCTTCGACATGGAGTCCGATGATCCCGTCCATCACAGGCTCCGCGCTACCGCCGCCAAGTTCGTTGTCGTCGGGCACAGCGTCCGATCGCATCCACAGCGCACTGCCCGCTTCATCCTCGACGACTCGCATCTGCACCTCATGTTCGATGCCGTCGCCTTCATAGGTCTTCGTGCGAACGGGAGTCAGCTTGGTTGAATAGATCAGCAAATCGTTGCGCGCCAGATCGCCAATCGGAGAATCAATCGTGCCATCGACCAGCAGCACACGCGTGTCGATCAGATTGTCACTGCGAATCACCTGTTGAATTTCTTTTCGAACGCGATCAAGCGCCGCATTGGCCCGAAGGTGCGCATTGAGTCGAATCTTGGAACTCTCGCGCGCGCGCGAGAGTTGAAGGATCGAAGTGCCAATCGTTGCGACGACGATGATGGCGATGACCCCCGCAACGATCAACTCGATCAGCGTGAAGCCTCGACGACCAGTGCGACGACCAGTGCGATGATCAGTGCGACGACCAGTGCGATGACCAGTGCGATGCGATTGACTATTTCGTTGCATTGGCATCACCATTCTTTGCGTCAAAGTATCCCGTCCGATCAACTGGCTCAGACGGAGCTCGCTCTGGATTTGGATCATCACCAAGGCGCAGTGCGATGCGCGTCGCACATCGAAACTCACGCCCAGCTGGATCGTGCAAGATCACCAGCACATCGTATGGCGCTCCTGGCTCGGCTTCTTCGATGTTGAGTTCATATTCAAAGTCGGCCCACGGTTCGTCGCATCGTCCAGAGCGCGCATGCGCCTTGGGCCATTCCACTGGGCCTTCAACTAATACGCTCGCGAGCAGTTCATCCATCAGTGCCGCTGCCATGACGGCTCGTTCTCCGCGCTGTTGATCGATCATCGCTCGCGCCGCGAGAGAGACAATTGCTCCAAGACCCAGCGCAAGAATGATTCCAGCGACGACAACCTCGATCAGTGCGAATGCGCGTGGATGACTCGCTACCACTTTTCGCCTCGCGTTCCATATGCATCCAAGTCAATTCGTTCGCGCACAGGCACAGGCAAGCTGCCCGCATCTATGCGCACGGGAACCATCGAATTCGAATCGAGCCGCAGGATCGAATCAATCGATCCTGATATCAAACGCAACTCGATGCTGGGTCGACCGCCGCCAGGCGTCGTTGGCACGATCCAGTCACTTCCAGAAACCGAACTTCCATCGATTAACAAATCCGACACTTCCATTCCGCGCGGAAGGATCACGGGAGGGATGCGACTATCTGCTTCCCACTCGTATCTAGATTTTTCACCGTCTTCACTCGTCGACGATGGGTCCCGATTTTTGAACAGCAACGCAAGCCATCCCGTTTCTGGATCTTGCCAGAGTGCGATCTGCTGCGAGGAAGATGTCGCATTGCGAAAGGCATACATCGAAAGCAAATCTCGCACCTTCTCGACGGCGTTGTTATGTTCCGCCTTGGTGGTGCGAGTCACCCGTGGGATAATCATGCCGCTGAGAATGGCGAGAATGATGACCGCGATGATGATTTCGATGAGTGAGAAACCGCGACGCATGTTGTGGTTAGTCCTGTCCGTTGATGATGTCCTTGTTGTCGCCGTCACCGCCCGGTTGGCCATCGGCTCCGTACGAAACAACATCGAAGTCCTTGTTGAATTCTCCTGGGACGATGAGGACATAAGCATGATTCCATGGATCAAGCAGCGCCTTCTTGTTGTCCAAATATGGATCGTCGCCCTCGGTCAGAATCTCCAGTTCAAAGTCTTCGGGACATCGACTCAGTCCAGCCTCGGTCATATAGAGCCGAACCTGCGACGCAAGCGACGCGGCTTCGGTCTTGGCGCGCCCGCTCTTGGCGGTGCCAATCCACTTGCCGAGCCGTGGCACAAAGACGGCGGCCATGATGGCCATGATGGTGACTGCAACGATGATTTCAATCAAACTGAATGCGCGGCGAATGGAACGGCGCTGACGCTTGGCTTGCGATGAATGAGATGAATGCGATGAATGAGATGAATGAGATGAAATTTTGTGTGACATATTGAGCCTCGAGTGAGAATTGTGAAAAGTAGACAATGGAAAATATTGAAGTATGCGCAATCAGCCGCCGAGTGCGGATTGCAGATTGAGAAGTGGAAGCAGGATGCCCAGGAGCACGAATCCTGCCACGATGCCCATAATGATGATCAAGACAGGAGGTAGAGCTTTGGTAAAGACCTTGAGTGAATTGTTGACTTGCCGATCGAAAGCACCCGCCGCATGTATCAGCATGGGTTCGAGTCGGCCAGAGCGTTCGCCGATGTTGACGATTTGAATGAGCAGGGGTGGAAATAATCCAGAGCGTTCCAGCGGATCGGCGAGTGATGATCCAGTCGTAACGCGTTCCTGAACTTCATCGATTGCGGACATCATGGCTGCATTGCCGAGTGTGTCGCGCACGACTCGCAGGGCTTGCAGAATTGGAATACCAGCCGAGACCAGCGTCCCGAGGGTTCGCGTGAATCGTGCGACGGCGACATCGCGCAGCAAAACTCCAAGAATGGGCGTCTTCAAGAGTGTCAGATCAAAGAGGAATTTGTTTTTCGGGTTTGAGATCCAGTTGCGCCACGCCACGACTGCGACCACTGCACTCATCAGAATCAGCCACCACCATCCAGAGATAAATGTCGCAAGAGCAAGCAGCACTTGAGTTGGAAACGGCATGATCGCGCCGGGCTGGCCAGCGATCGGAGCCATCAGTCGGGGCAGTACGAATGTAATAAGCACCACAACGCTGATGGATATGAGACCGGCGAGAATCATCGGATACACGGTGGCGCCGATGAGTTCGCGTCGCAGTTCGACGGATCGGTCAAGCAAGTCCGCCAATTGATGAAGGACTTCCGCATTACGACCCGATGCATCGGCAGCTCGAAACATACCAACCGTCATGTCATCAAATGGTGGTCCGTATTCCTTGGCGGCCTGATGCAGCGTCACACCCGCCTCGACGCGTGCGATGAGAAAGTCCAGAATCACTGGCAGCGCACGACCTCCTGCTTGGCGTCGAATCGTCCGCAGCGATTGCATCAGTGGCAGGCCAGCTTCGAGCGCCGTTGCAAGTTCGCGGATGAAACTCGCAAGATCGGTACGCGAAATCGACGGTCGACCGCCGCGCTTTGAAGTTGATGTTGCCGTTGAAGCGGAGGAGTTCGAACCACGCAGAACTGTTCGACTCAATTCTTTGACGGATGGATCACTGACCGCCTCAATCGATGTCGCCACGATTCCCTGTTGGGTGATCATTCGAAGCGCATCCGCACGGTTGGGCGCTTGGATCATTCCGCCCGTTGCACTACCTATTCCTTGATATCGAAAGGTCTGCATTGTTGTTCCTAGGCCTTGAAGTTTTCGGTTTCTTGAGTGGCGCGCAAGACTTCCGACACCGTCGTTTCGCCATTTTGGGCCTTGATCATTCCGTCCTGCCGCATACTGATGAAATCATCACTTGCAAGTTGCTCAAGGTCTGAAGCCGACATCCTCTTCGCGATGCCTTGGCGCAGCTGTGGATTGATGCGCAGCAGTTCGAAGAATCCAAGTCTGGATTTGAATCCAGTTTTCTTGCATTCTTCACAACCCACCGCACGCCATTCGGTGCCGTTGAAGCCACCGAGTTCTTTGGGAGTAAGCCGAACCTTTGTGTCGTCAGTCATGGCTACCGATTTCTTGCACACCGAGCACAGTCGACGACCAAGGCGTTGCGCAAGCAAGCCTTCGAGCACGCTCGCAACTAAGAATGGCTCGGCACCCATGTCGATAAGTCGTCCAATGCTCGAGATCGCATCGTTGGTGTGAAGTGTCGAAAGAATCAAATGCCCGGTGAGCGCCGAACGAATGGCGATGTCAACCGTCTCATTATCTCGAATTTCACCCACCAGAATCACATCGGGATCCTGACGAAGAATCGCGCGCAGGCCGATGGCAAAGGTCAATCCGCGCTTGGGATTGATCGGAATCTGATTGACTCCAGCGAGTTCATATTCCACGGGGTCTTCGATTGTGATGATCTTCTTGCGAGGGTCATAGAGTTTGCTAAGCGCGGCATAGAGGGTGGTGGTCTTTCCAGATCCAGTTGGACCAGTGACCAACAAGAGACCGTGCGGCTTCTCGATGAGTTTGTCCATCGTGGCGCAGTGCGCCTCACTCATGCCCAGCCCACGCAGATTGAGCGGCAGACTGTTCTTGTCGAGAATACGCATGACGATGCTCTCGCCATAAATCGTTGGAACGGTCGAAACTCGCAAGTCCACTTTGCGTCCCTCGAATCGCAATGTGATGTGACCGTCTTGCGGTACATACCGCTCGGCAATATTCATCATCGCCATGATCTTGACGCGTCCAATGAGCGCGGCTTGCAAATGCTTTGGCGGCGGCGGTTGCTCAATCAGCACGCCGTCAATTCGATACTTGATTTTCAACTCATTCTCAAATGGCTCGATATGAATATCGCTCGTCCGACTTTGGATCGCCTCGAGAATGAACAGGTTGACGAGATTGATCAGGGTTGGCTGTTCGGCCATGCGGTGCACATCGGCCGCTTCAATCGCATCGACATTGTTGACCGATTCTTCGTGGGAAGAATCGGTATTGCCCGCAAGAGACTCGGCGATGCGCGCTGCGGTAGTTCCGTACGCACGGCGCATCAACTCTCCAAAAGCCGCTGTTTCCACGCCTGTTCGGCTGACTGGCATCTTGGCGAGTGTCGCAATCTCATCTGCCGCACCGATATCGAGCGGATTGAACATGGCAACAATCAATCTGCCGCGCTCGACGCGAAGAGGAACAGCGCGCACACGAACAGCAACCTCCGCAGTGATCAATGCGATCGCAGCGGGATCGGTCTCAGGTGGTTTCTCCAACCACGCGATCCCGAGACTGCGACAACGATCGCGGATCTTGAGCGCATCGGTCTCGGCCGTGGCGGGAGTGAGATCGGTCGCGTTGGTGTTCAGTTGAAGTTGGCTTGCATGGCTTGCAGGTGTCATTCTTTACTCTGCCGTCTTTGGCGCGGCCGAACCGCGGTCACGACCGCCGACGGGTCGCGAGAGAGCCTTGTCGCTCTGTGAATTTGACTCACGCGGCACAACCGTCGTCGCATTCAGTCCAGGCTCGCTGGATCCAGCCTTCCCACCAGACATTGGTCGATTCGCAGCGGCTGCCATCTTCGGTGCGCCAGGCAATTGTGCGGCAAGCTCTGGTCCAATGATCGCAGCAATTGCCAAGCGTGCCTTCTCGTCGGCCGCATCTCGCTCCTCGGCCATTGGTCGGTACGGATCTCCCATTGGCTTGACCGCATTGACCGTCCCTTGCAACATTTTGCGTCGAGTTTCTTCAGTCTGCTTCTTCGGTTCCTCGACTCGGCGCAGTGCTGCGAATCGTGTCTGCCAATCCTGATGCGCCTTGCTGAAATCCACTTCGAGAGCGTTGAGTTGGCTGATTTGATCCGCAGAAAGTCCTGGCAAATCACGAGCTGCCGCAAAGTAAGGAATCATCGCGCTTGGTCGATAGACCATCGGAAACATCGCCGCAAGCGCTCGAGTACGAAAGACTTCTCCCCACTGCGGTCCGTACGCCGCGGCGAGCGATGCGATCGACTGTTCCTGCAGATCGCGCAGCGCAACACGCTTCGCAACGATCAATTCCAGTTCGCCGAGTCCTCGGGCATAATCCGAAGCGATCAGCGCCTCCTTGATTGGGTCTTGCGAACGCTCGATTTGCTTCGAGCGGGCGAGTAGTCCCGCATCGAGAAGGACTTCGTACTGTTCGACCGCAAAGGCCGCATCAAGGAGCACATCGGGCGGAACTTCAGCATCGCGCGATATCTGCCGCAAATCAATGCTCTCACCACCGAGCACACCACGGGGAAGTTCCTTGTCGCGGCGCATCGCGCGCTCAAGTCGCGGCCAGCGCTGTTGCTGCTCTTCACTGAGAATGCTCTGCAGATTATCGATGAACCGCTGCTTCAGTCGCGCCTTCTCCTGCAACCACGAGTTGATCGGTGCCATGATCACTGCCATCGCTCCGTTATCACCAGCAGCGAAGATTTGATCTCTCATCCCTTTCATGTTGTCGCGAAGTCCATCTGTTCCAAGCCTGAAATCGGCCAAGTAATCTTGCAGCAGACTTTCGATGGTGGGTTGTTGCCAGTCTTCCACCTCGAGGATGTCAGCCATGAGTGTGATGTCACGACTTAAAAAGTCTGGCTGAAAGGCCTCGACGAATCCCGCTTGCTGCCCGAGTTGAGCGTGAGCGGTGGTCATTGACAGACCAACACAGAGAGCACATGTGGTCAAGAGTGAACGAAATGAAAGATATGTCTTCATAGATGGTTTCCTTCGTAAGGTGATGCGTGCGAGAGAGAACGAACAACACCGTAAAATATGGCAGGATTCGTCAGTCTTTTTCGGCATATTTTGGTACGAATTGGATCGCGGCGATGGTTCATCCAGCCGCAGATGGGTGATTGAGTAGTCCGATAATCAAAATCAGCCCATTTTCACCAGCAACCCACACGAGCTAGCCTCATTTGCCCCTGTCAACTCGTTGCGCGCACCGTCCGCTGCTCAATTCTCTTGACACTCGTCGTCTGGACGATGCGGTCCACGAAGATGCCTGGAGTGTGAATTTGATCTGGATCAAGTTGCCCAATGGGGACGAGCTCTTCCACTTCGGCGACGCAGGCTTTGCCACAGGTCGCAATCATCGGATTGAAATTGCGCGCAGCCTTGCGATAGATCAGATTGCCAAATTCATCGCCTTTCCAAGCCTTTACAAGCGATAGATCGACTCGGATGCCACGCTCGAGCACGAAAGTCTCGCCGTCGAAAACTTCGTGCGGCTTGCCTTGTGCAACTTGCGTTGCGACGCCAGTTCTGGTGTAAAAACCTGGGATGCCCGCACCTCCTGCACGCAGTCGCTCGGCGAGCGTGCCTTGCGGTGTGAATTCAACTTCGAGTTCGCCAGCCATGAATTGCCGTTCGAATTCAGCGTTTTCACCGACATAACTGGAAATCATCTTGCGAATCTGTTTGGTTTTCAGCAGCAATCCAAGACCCCAATCATCGACTCCCGCATTATTGCTTGCAACCGTCAATCCCTTCACGCCACTCTCGCGCAGCGCGATGATCAGATTCTCCGGAATCCCACAGAGCCCAAAGCCGCCGACGGCGATGAGCATCTCGTTGCGCACAAGTCCTTTGAGCGCATCGGTGCACGATTGATGAACCTTGTTCACTGGCATGGCGGCGCAGTGTAGTCAAGTGCACTAGGCTCGACTGCCGTGCGAATGATGCTCGCCATATTGATCTTGCTGTCGGCGATGCCTGACACGATGGCCGCGCCAGTGGTGAAGGAACTTTTCATGGATCGGTATGGCGCGAGTCCTCAACTCGCCCAGATGTTCAACGGAATCAATCTCTTTGGCGCATTGGCGGCGCTTCCGCTCTTATGGATTGTTCGCCGCAAGGACCGCTCCGTTTCGCTTGTCGTGTGGGGATCGATCGCCGATGCGATCTTGCTCGGTGCGATGGCTTTACCGCTTGGACTTGGATGGACGCTGGTCGTGCGCGCTCTCGAAGGAGTCACCGATGTCATCGTCTTCGCCGCGCTCTTTGACTTGGTTCGCCGTTCATCCCGCGGTCATGTCGGTGCAGGAATGGGAATCGCGTCAACGCCGCTGCTCGTCGGCTTGGGTTGCGGCGCAATGCTCGGTGGATTGGTGGTTCGCCAATCTGCTGCGGAATCGTCGGCGAATTGGCTCTTTGGTCTCTCTGCGATACTCAGCGTGGCGGTCGCTGGATTGATGATTCTGACGAGTCGTTGGCACGCGCGGGCCGATGCGGCGCATCTCGCATTGGCCGATTCGAACTTCGATACAGATCAAGCAAACACACATCGTGATCCAACATGGCCCGCACTTGCGATGACTTTTTCGGATCGCGCGACGGGTGGATTGATCACAGGCACACTTCCAATCGCGCTCGCTCAGGTCTTTGGATTTTCGCCACTCGCTCGCGGATTGTTGGTTGGATTGCCGTTGCTGTTGATGGCGCTGGGAACGGGTCCATCAGGATGGCTCTGCGACCGACTTGGAAGTTTGCGGGTTCGCATTGGTGCGGGCATCGTCTATGCGATCTGCTTCGCATTGCTTCCAATCGCTGGAGATCAAACCGTAGTGCTGGGAATTGTGATGGTGCTCATCGGACTCTCTGCGAGCGCGCTCTTTGCAAGTTCGATGGCGCTGGTCATTCGTTCTGGTCCCGCCACGATGGCACTTGGCGCCTTCCGCGGTGCTGGCGATCTGGGATTTCTCAGCGGCAGCGTTCTGTCGGTTGTCCTGCTCTCATCGCTCGGCGGCGAGAGTCCAACTTATGCGAATTACGCGGCAGTTCTGACGATTTTCGCAGGATTCCATGCGCTCACGACCGTGATCACTGGTATCGCCCTCAAAATATCTAGGCGGTGCGAACCAAACTCGATCAATTCTGCGGGCCGGTGATTGTGGGCAACAACTTTGCCATCGACGGATTCATCGACACGATTGCGAGTCGGATTTTTTCCAGAGCCTTGTTTTGAATCTGTCGCACGCGTTCCTTGGTCACGCCAAGAATAATTCCAACTTGTTCGAGCGTTAGTTGCGATGCATTCACTGGTCGATCAAGTCCATATCGGTGGAAGATGACCGTCCGTTCAATATCCGACAACCCTGCGCGATCGGATTGGAAGACATTCTTGACTTCTTGAATGTCATCATTCTCGCGTGACGAGCGAACCTCGCCAATATGGTCGGCGCGTTCCAACTCTGGATCAAATTCGACTGGGAAGTGCTGTCGATACTTTTGCGTCTTGATTCCAAGGCGACTGTATGCCTTCAAAATCGCACGGCAACCGTAGGTCGAGAACTTGAATCCGCGGCTGAAGTCGAACTTGTCGACTGCCCGCAGCAACGCCATATTTCCTTCGCTGATCAGATCGCCAAAGTCCAAGTCAGCAGAGCGAACGCGCTTCGCCATCGCTAGAACGAGCGCCAGATTTGTCTCGGCGATTTGCTTGCGTATCCGCTCGCCGGTCGCATGCCACAGCAGTAAATGTCGCGCGATCTGGGTATTCATTCCTTCGCGCGCTGCTTTGCGCTGCGCCTTTGCAGCGCGAAAACGAGCGTAATTCAGTTGGGCGAAAATCACTCGCTCCTGCGCCGCCGTGAGTACCAAGGCCTTGGCAGGGCGACCGTTGGCACCGTGCACAGGGGCGACGACCCGCTCATCCAACAGGGGTTGGTACCAAGTCACATCGGGCTTTGCGATGACCAGAGCATCGGCGAATATGCGTTTTTCCGCTCCGCCACGGCGGAAATCGGGATTGTCGACGAACTGAATAATATTTCGTTGCCAGTGCTCGAGAGTCGTCCGCTCTTGCGGTGTGAAAGCGCCAGTTGGCGTGCGAATCGATCCGAAACTGATCGAAGGGGCGGAACGACGCACCTTCAATGCCACAACAGCGCTCTTGGATCGAGTTCGACTCGTGGATGGAATTGTCTTTGTCATAACATCTCTTTGGTGGATGGAAGCAAAAGCGACAACGAATCAATCACTAGCCAACGCGTCCCACGAATGGCAATACGCCTGCACATACGAAAGATGTTGCCGCTGTGTTCCCTAGAGAGTCGGAATTGTCGGTGGATGGGATTTTGGGACAACTCGCCGAGTTTACTGTTGGAACAGGCGAGCAGGTCGGCAATATAGTCCGATAATAATAAAACTGGGACGCAGACGCAGACGACCAACTATGGCCATCATCGTAGCCCCGATTCTCTAGCGGTTACTCGGCCTTGCCGCCGCTGGTGTCATAAACCCAGCAGTCGCCGGCACGCTTGTAATCCAAGACTTCGCCAGCCTTGAAGAAGAGCCCCAACTCGCGGACCGCTGCTTCGGGACTATCCGAGCCGTGCACCAAGTTGAAGGAATTGGAAATTCCAAAGTCGCCACGGATCGTTCCAGCGGCGGCCTTGGATCCAAAAGTTGCTCCCATCAGATTTCGGCAGACGGTGATCGCGTCAATTCCACGCAGTGCCATCACCACCACCGGTTCGCTGGTCATGAATCGCACCAGTCCAGCATAGAAGCCTTTTGCGGCGTGATCTTTGTAATGCTCGGCCGCAAGTTCTGGCGAAATCTTCATCAACTTCATTGCGACGATCTGCAATCCCTTTTGTTCGAAGCGCGAGATGATGGCGCCAGAGAGTCCGCGTTGAACTGCATCGGGCTTGAGGATGATGAAGGTTGTTTCCATGTTGTTCCTAGGTAGTTGGAGATTCGAACGGGGGCGAATCGTAGCGATCTGGGCAAGAATCTGCAGGGTCGATTCGTCCAATGACGAGATTTCGCTAGAATCGATTTCGGCATGGAAGCCTCACGAGAAGTTGATCCCAAGAAGTCATCCCCGCGGCGCAGAGGCGCAACGGCTGAGGAGATGGCGGACAAGCAACGCGACATTTCGGTCAGCGAATTCTTTGCCAAGAATCGGCACTTGCTTGGTTTTGACAATCCGCGCAAAGCGCTGATGACTGCGGTCAAAGAAGCGGTCGACAATGCCCTCGATGCATGCGAAGAAGCGCACATCCTGCCGCATATTTATATCGAACTTCTGCAACGGTCCGAGACGCGATTCAAAGTCACCGTGCGTGACAACGGACCCGGCATCGTGCGCAAGCAGATTGAAAACATTTTCGGCCGATTGCTGTACGGCTCAAAGTTTCATCGCCTCAAGATGAGTCGTGGTCAGCAGGGGATCGGCATCTCAGCCGCGGGCATGTATGGCCTGATGACCACCGGTCAGCCAGTGCTCATCATTTCCAAGACGAGCAAGAAGAAGCCAGCGGTGGAAGTCCTGCTCAAGATGGACACATCGAAAAATCGCGCAGATGTGGTGAGCGAAACCGAGCACCCGGAAGATGATGGACTCTTTGCAGAGGGACATGGAACGCAAGTCTCGATTGAGCTCGAAGGTCGTTATCAAACTGGACGGCAATCGGTCGACGAGTATCTCGATCAAACTGCGATCGCCAATCCGCATGCGCAATTCACCTTCGTCAATCCAAGCAATGAGACGATTGAGTTCAAGCGCGGAACCAATGAGCATCCACCGGAAGCGATGGAGATTCTTCCGCATCCCAAGGGCATCGAGCTCGGCACACTGATTCAGATGATCGAGCGAACGCAACACACGCAGATTGGCGGATTCCTGCAGGAGGAGTTTTCGCGAGTTTCGCCCTCTGTTTCCAAGGATATTTGCACGCGTGCCGGCATCACCGGACGCACCTGGGTCAAGCAGATCGGCCACAAGGAAGCGGAGGCGATTTATAAGGCGATTCAGGAAGCGCGCATCATGGCGCCTGCGACGGATTGTCTCGTGCCGATTGGAACCAAGGCGCTGTTGTCGGGATTGCTCAAGGAAGTGAAGGCGGAATTTTTCACCGCATGCACGCGGCCCGCTGATGTCTATCGCGGCAATCCGTTTCTCATCGAGGTCGGACTGGCATTCGGCGGCGAGCTTCCCAAAGACGAATTGATCCGTGTCATTCGATTCGCCAACCGCGTGCCGTTGCTCTATCAGCAGGCCGCATGCGCATCGTTCAAGGCGATACTCGAGACGAGTTGGAAGAATTACGGAGTTTCGCAGTCGCGCGGTTCTCTGCCAGATGGGCCAGTGGTTGTCATGGTGCATATGGCGAGTGTGTGGGTTCCATTCACCAGTGAATCCAAGGAAGCGATCGCTGATTACGACGAGATCCGCAAGGAGATGAAGTTGGCATTGCAGGAAGTTGGCCGAAAACTTGGCATATATCTTCGTCGTCGTCAGCGCATGCGGCATGAAGGTGAGCGGCGCAGCATTTTCGAGCGATATATCGGCGAAATTGCGCAATCCACCGAGGCGATCACTGGAATAGACGCGAAGAAGATCTATGACTCGTTACTGCGTGTCGCCAAGCGCAAGACCGAAGAGGCCGATGCGGTGCTCAATGATGACGGCAAGCGCATTCGCGACGAGGATCCGTTTGGCAAAGATGACTCGGTGGTGATTCTGCAGTCACGAGTTGCAGTCTCGCCGCAAGACGCAGCGCAAAACGAAGAAGCCGACGGTGAAAATGGCGGATCGTCGACTGCTGGCAAGACGCTCTTTGGAGAAGACGATGCACCATCCAAAGCGCCGCGAACTCGAAAGAAGCGCTCGTAAGGAAAGTTTTCTATGGCGAAGAAGTCCAAATCGACAGACCCATCCAGTGCGAGCGATCCAGTAACGCCCAGGGTGAACCGTTCCGCAAGCACTGCGGCGACTCGTGAAAAGACGCTCGCCAAAATTCTCGAACTTGGAAAATCGGTTGCCACGGCGGCACTTGCAGAGAGCGATCCATTTGTTGATGTCCCGACGCGCACCATGTCGAACACTTCATACAACGAGGCGCGGCGCCTCTTGCAAATGGGCGATGCCAAGCTGCGCCGCAATCTTTTCAACACAGGACAAGCGCGCAAGTTCATGCAGACCGTCCTGCTTTCCAAGGGTTGCAAAGACCTGATCCAAGCGCAAAAGACGCTCAGTTTGCGAGGTATGTACTACATGAGCCTGCACTCGATTGCGGGCACGAAAGAGAAAACATTCGATGGCCAGGAGGAATCCGACGGCATCTTGGAAGATATTGAAGTCTCCCTCGCGACACTGCGCGAGAATCTGCATCTCTTTGCCAAGAAGCGTGGAACGATGGTCGGCAACATCACCGTTGTCGACAACGGTGATTCGATCGACTGTCGCCGAATGGGAACGGGTGGATATGCGATCCCATCAATTTGCGAGCCATCCGTTGTGCAGTTCGGCAAGTGCGAGGCGAAGTTCGTGTTGCATGTCGAGAAAGACACGGTGTGGAGCCGCTTCAACGAGGATCGATTCTGGGAAAAGCATAATTGCATTCTCACCGAAGGCAGCGGTCAACCGCCGCGTGGCGTGCGCCGCTTGCTGTATCGACTCAACAAAGAACTTGGTCTGCCCGTCTATTGCTTGCTCGACTGCGATCCGTGGGGGCATTACATTTATTCGGTCATCAAGCAGGGCTCTATCAATCTCGCTTTCGAGAGCGAGCGCATGGCGATTCCTGACGCGAAGTACCTCGGGATTCGATCCGCCGATTTCACGCGCTGCGAGCTTTCGGATGATGTCAAGATTTCCCTGAATGACCGCGACATCGAGCGCGCCAAGCAAATCGCGGAATATCCGTGGTTCATCAAGAAGAAGCACTGGCAAAAAGAAATTCAGTTGATGATTCGCAATGGCTTCAAGATGGAAGTGGAATCCCTCATCACGAAGGACATTTCTTATGTCACCGAGGTGTATGTTCCAGAGCGGCTGAAGGCGAAGGACTGGATCGACTGATTCGAGGTGCGCCAGCGGATCGAGCTGTACATTTCATGCTGCGCCGTCATGCGCCGTCATGCGCCGTCATGCGCTGTCATGCGCTGTCATGCGCTGTCATGGCAAACCAGACGGCAACGAAATGCAGAAGTCACTTCCTTGCCCCACTTCGCTGAAGAGTTGAATCGTTCCGCCGTGCTCTTCCACAATGCGCCGTGCGACTGCGAGCCCAAGTCCGCTCCCGCCTTTCTTGGAAGAAATGTATGGGCGGAAAATCTCCTGGCGCTGTTCTTGCGCAATCCCAGGCCCGGTGTCGATGACATGAATCGCCGCAGTCGCTGGGTGATGATCTGCGGCGGGCATTTGCTCGACGCGCACAATCAATTCGCGGCGCGCTGGCGGGTTGATCGCCATCGCCTGCATTGAATTGAGCATGAGATTCAGAATCGCCTGTTTGAGTAATCCTGAATCCACATCCGCTTGGACTGGTTGCGGCGGCAAGTCCAGACGCAGTAACACGCCCTCGATTTGCGATTGTGGATGAACGAAATCCGAGAGTTCCTCGACCAATTCGCGCAGATCGCGGCGCTGTCGATCAAGCCGAAATCGACCGGCATAACTGAGGAAATCCTCGAGAATGTCTTTGAGACGACCTGTCTCGCGCGTCAGAGTGTCGACCTTGCGGATGAGTGGCTGCGATTCATCTTGCGAGAGACTCGAATCAATGACTCCCTCGCGCAAGAGTTGCGCATTCAGGACGACGCTCGAGAGCGGGTTCTTGATCTCATGCGCAAGCCCGCTGGTCATCGCGCCAATCTCCGCCAGTCGCTCCGCATCCATCGCACGGCGCTCGGCGAGTTGAGCCCGCTTGTTCTTGCTGTGCAGAATGACAGCGAACACCAGTGTGCAGAGCGCAACACCAATAGCGATACCGATGAAAAATTCGAAGGTCAAAATCACGATGGGGCCAGGCGCCCCAATTTAGGCGATTGGAGTTGGTTCGCGAGCTGTTGCTTTGGCAGCACTGGCGGCCCAACCTTTTGCGCCAGACTGCGCGCTGTATTTGACCTTCTCGCCGTCGCGCAAGGTGCGGAAGCCCTGATCTTGTTCGATGACACTGAAGTGCACAAAAATGTCTTGTCCCTGTGGACCGATGATGAAGCCGAAGCCCTTGCGAGCATCAAACCACTTCACGATGCCATCCTCATTCACGATCTGCTGTGAGTTTTCTGACATAGTGTCTCCACGGAGCAATGCACGGACAAACCAAACAAGAAAAACACAATACGGTCATTGCGGATCACCCTGCGGTGAGCCCAAACTGAACAACCCTATGGTGATTGTGCCACAAAATCGACATCTTGCAAGAGAACCAAGCAAACATTTGATAATTCAATGAAAGAGGGGACCCACCGCACAGGATGAGTCCCCTTGGATATTTCAAGTTTTCAAGCCTCAAATCGTTGCAGGAAAGGCGATTATCGTCGGCCTCGCCCGCCGCCACCATGCCCGCCGCCGTCGCGTCGCCCATCGCCTTGGTCCTGCGATCCTTGGGCATCAGCTGGCACGAGCGCTGGGTCCGGCGGATCCAAGAGGGCTTTGCGGCTCAGCTTGATGCGCCCGGTGTCGTCAACATGGATGACCTTGACTCGGACGGTGTCGCCGATCTTGAGCACTTCATTCACATTGCGAACGAACCCGTGGGCGAGTTCGCTGACATGAACCATGCCGTCAGTTCCAGGAGCGAGTTGAACGAATGCACCAAACTCCTTGATCGAGACAACGCGACCTTCGTACACCGTGCCAACCTTGATCTCGGCGCCGAGCGCTTCGATTTCCGCACGCGCTTGCGCTGCGGATGCTGCGTTTGCACAGGCAATAAAGACAGTTCCATCTTCTTCGATGTCGATCTGCGCGCCCGTGCGTTCTTGAATACTGCGGATCATCTTGCCGCCTGGTCCGATGACCTTGCCGATTTTCTCTGGATCAATCTTGACAATCGTAATGCGTGGTGCGATCGGAGAGATGTCGGCACGAGGCTTGTCGAGCACTTTCTCCATCTCGTCGATCAGGAAGAGTCGGCCTTCCTTCGCTTGCTGGAAGATCGTGGTGATCTCATCGATCAACAATCCGCGAGCTTTCAAATCCAACTGAATTCCCGTGATTCCATCGCGAGTTCCAGAGACTTTGAAGTCCATCTCGCCGAAGAAATCCTCTTCGCCGATGATGTCCGTGACATGTGTCACGCGTCCATCAGAACTGGTGAAGCGACCGACTGAAATGCCGGCGCATGTCGCCTTGATCGGCACGCCCGCGTCCATCAGCGCAAGGCATCCGCCGCACACACTCGCCATGCTCGACGAGCCGTTGCTCTCGGTGATCTCGCTGGTCAATCGCACGGTGTATGGGAAGTCTTCCGCACTTGGCAGGATGGCAAGCAGCGATCGTTCTGCGAGCGCTCCGTGACCGATTTCGCGTCGGCCCGGTCCAGTGATGCGACCAGCTTCGCCGGTGCAGAATGGAGGGAAGTAATAATGCAGATAGAACTTCTTCGCATATTCCGGCAGGAGACCGTCGACAATTTGCTCGTCCTTGGTCGTGCCGAGTGTGCATGTGACGATGGACTGCGTCTCGCCACGCTGAAAGAATGCAGAGCCGTGGGTTCGCGGCAGCAGCGCAACGCTCATGTCGAGCTCACGGATTTGTCGCAGTGGTCGGCCATCCGCACGAATGCCTTTCTCGGCGACGAGGTAATGCGTGATCTTTTTCTCGAGCAATCGAAGGGATTCCTTCGCTTCGCGAGCGCGTCGTTCCGCCGTTTGATGGTCGGTGTAACTCAGTCCTGGAGTGATCGCAAAGAACGAATCGATCGTCCATTTCTTAACACGGTCAACTTCGGTGTTTCGGGCGTGTTTCCCGTGGATTTGTCGCGCGTCGAGCAACGGCTGATAGGCCTTCTCCTTGACGAGCGCCATCACTTCGGCGGATGGTGAGGTTGATTCACCAGCGCGCTTTGCAGGCGCTCCGCACTTGGCGTGTAGTTCGTTGATGAGGTCGAGAATTGGACGGACTCCATTTTCGACGCCGAACTGAATCGCCGCCACCATGTCTGCTTCGCTAATTTCAGCTGCGCCAACTTCAATCATGTTGATGCCGTCGGCATGACCCGAGAGCACGAGATCAAGGTCGCTGAATTCCATCTGCGCCTGGGTTGGGTTGATCACAAAGTGTGGGTTGTCATCGATGAAGATGCGACCCACGCGCACGGTCGCGACTGGACCGTTGAACGGGGCATCGGAAAGATGCAACGCGGCCGATGCAGCCGAGCAACCGAGCACATCTGCGTCGTTCTGTCCATCGTGTGAAAGAACGAGCACTTGCAACTGAACTTCGTCCACGAATCCCTCTGGAAAGAGCGGACGAATCGGACGATCCATCATTCTCATCGTGAGAATTTCCTTCTCGCTCGGTGGACCTTCCTTCTTGCGGAATCCGCCGGGATACTTGCCAGCAGCGGGTGCTTTTTCACGGTAATCGCAGGTCAATGGGAAGAAGTCGATGCCTGCGCGCGGGTTGGCTCGCACCGCGGTGGCCAGAAGAACTGTTTCGCCGAATGTGGCGACAACTGCGCCGCCTGCGAGCTTGGCGATCTTGCCAGTTTCGAGTCGGAAGATGCGGCCTCCGATTTCCTTTTCAACGAAAACATGTGGTCGTGATGTCATATCAATGCCTTTCTAAACGAGGTGAGGTCGTCGCGTGTTTCAGTATTGAATCGCGACAGTGAATAAATACCCCAATGAAGGCAGAGGCCAAATCGCACGAACCTGGTCTACGGTTTGGCGACTGCCTTCGCAGGGTGAGGAGAACTACTTGCGTAATCCGAGTTTCTTAATGAGCGCGCCGTAACTTTCGCGGCGAGTCTCTGCGAGATAGCGCAGCAGGCGATTGCGCTTGCTGACCATCAGCAACAGGCCTCTGCGACCTGCGTGATCTTTTTTGTGAGTCTTGAAGTGATCTTGGAGCGAATTGATGCGCTCTGTCAGGATGGCGATTTGGACTTCGGTTGATCCGCAGTCCTTGTCATGTTGGCGGTGCGCCGCGATGACGGGTGCTTTTTCGAGTGATGAAATCATGGTGTACTTTCGGTGGTCGTTCGTCTCGAACGCCTTGTTTCTATCCTTGGATTTGAGCCTTGCAGATTAGCAAAGATGACGCAACTGGTCAATGCGCTACGACGCAAGCGCCTGGTTCCAAGTCCTATAATTTCGATCGGTCTCGAAAAGCACCACCGACCATCTGCCATTGCCCCCTATCCTGCAAGGATGAAGACCGCAGCCGATGGTTTGCGAGCCGCAACGGACGATTTCGTTGTCCAAAGCGCCAAGATTGAACAGGGCGGTGGAGCGGGAGGCATCGAGCGCCAGCACAGGCACGGCCGTTTGACCGCACGCGAGCGCATGGGATTGCTGCTCGATCCATCCACGGCGCACCTCGAGTGCGGTCTCTTCGCCGCATGGAACATGTACCGCGAATATGGCGGCGCTCCGAGTGCGGGTGTCGTGACGACGATTGGTCAAATCGAAGGACGCATGTGCATGGTGGTGGCCAATGATGCGACGGTGAAGGCGGGTGCGTTCTTCCCGATGACATGCAAGAAAATTATTCGTGCGCAGCAGATCGCACAGCGCGCGCGCATGCCGCTGGTGTATCTCGTCGACAGCGCTGGGGTCTTTCTGCCGCTGCAAGAGGATGTCTTTCCAGACACCGATGATTTCGGCAGAATTTTTCGCAATAACGCAGTGATATCTGCGCAAGGAATTCCGCAGTACGCAGCGATCATGGGCAATTGTGTGGCGGGTGGCGGTTATCTGCCAGTGTTGTGCGACACCTTGCTGATGACCGAGGGAAGTGGTCTCTATCTTGCTGGACCGGCGCTGGTGAAGGCTGCGATTGGACAGGAAGTGACGAGCGAAGAATTGGGCGGCGCGCAGATGCACGCAGAAATTTCTGGCACCATCGATTTCCGCGAGAAGGATGATCCCGCGTGCTTACAGCGCGTGCGTCGCTTGATGATGATGAATGCGTCTGTATTGCGTGCGGCTGATCCACCAGTCGCGGCCGTCGATGCCGAACGCGCGGCCGAAGATGTCTATGCCATCTATCGCAGCGAATCGGGCGCGCAGTACGACATGCGCGACATTCTCAAGTGCGTTGCAGATCGCGATTCCATGGATGAGTATCGCGCGGAATTCGGTCCGTCACTCGTCTGTGTTTATGCTCGTATTGGCGGATTTCCAGTGGGAATCGTCGCCAATCAGCGCAAGATGACCGAGCGCAAGTTGCCGGGCGGCAAGAGTGGTCCATCGACTGCGAAGTGCATGCCAGCGGTGATCTATGACGACAGTGCAGACAAGGCGGCACGATTCATCATGGATGTGAATCAGCGGCGCATTCCACTCTTGTTCATTCATGACACCACTGGATTCATGGTCGGTCGCGATAGTGAGCAATCGGGCATCATTCGTGCGGGTGCGAAGATGGTCAACGCAATGAGTAACTCCATCGTTCCTAAAATTGTTTTGATTGCGGGCAATTCATATGGCGCTGGCAATTATGCGATGTGCGGTCGTGCCTTCGATCCGTTTCTCACTTTGGCGTGGCCTGGAGCGCGATGCGCGGTCATGGGTGCAGCGCAGGCGGCAAACACACTCTTGCAGATCGACCTCGCGGCGCGTGAGCGCAAGGGTGAGGCCGTCGACGAGGCGATGCGCGAGAAACTTCTCGCGGCAATTTCCGCTTCGTATCTCGAGCAGCAAGACATTCGATATGCGGCGAGTCGAGGTTGGGTCGATCGCATCATCGAGCCGCACCAGACGCGCGCAGAATTAATCATGGCCCTTCGAGTGGCGGCGCAAGCGCCGATCGAAGGTGTTTTTCACACTGGCGTCTTACAGACATGAGTCGGATGAATCAAGCGAGTTCCCCCGTGCACAAGGCAGAAATCGTCGTGGCGACGGGCAATCCCCACAAGGTGGCGGAGATCCGTGAAATTCTTGCAGACCGAGGCGTGCGTGTGTTGTCATTGGTCGATGTTGGCGCGGGCGATCTGGTGGAGCCTGATGAAAACGGCGCGACCTTTGCGGATAACGCGCGCATCAAGGCGACCGTCTATGCGCGGGCGATCCATCGCATGGTCCTCGCCGACGATTCTGGATTGGCAGTCGACGCACTCGGTGGTGCGCCCGGAGTTTTCAGTGCGCGTTGGTCTGGAATCGGTCGCACGCGCGACGAGCGCGACCAAGCAAACAATGCCAAGTTGCTCGAGCAGATGGCGTCCATCGCATCGGATAAGCGCACAGCTCGATTTGTCTGTGCAATGTGCCTCGCCGATGCGGATGGCTCGGTCTTGGCTGAAACGATTGGCGAGTTTCATGGATCAATTGGCCACTCCGCACACGGCAAGAATGGATTTGGATACGACCCTCTGTTCTTGATTGATGCGTGCGGACGCACAAGCGCTGATCTTTCGCCCGATGAGAAAAATGCGCGCAGCCACCGCGGCGCAGCAACGCGTTCGATGCTCAACATTCTCGCACAGCGCCTCGCGCTCGCTTGATCCGATGGCTTTCTCCCTGCCCATTCTTGCACTCGCAACGGCTGGTCAGCGATATTCATGCCACGGATGCGGCAATTGCTGCCGAGATTTCACCGTTCAACTGCGCGCGGATGATGTCGTGCGTCTGCGCGAGCAAGCATGGCAATCGCGGCTGGGGTTTGATCCCATCGTTGGCTTTCGAGGCGGTCAATATCTGCGGCAGAAGTCGGACGGCGCATGTGTCTTCCTGCTCGATGACGGCCGCTGCAGGGTGCACGCTGAATTCGGATTCGAAGCAAAGCCGATCGCTTGCCAGATGTTTCCATACATGTTGTCACCGACAGAGACGACCAGTCAAATGGGCGTGAGTTTTGCGTGTCAAAGTGTGGTCGAGAACAAAGGAAAACTTATCAATCAGCAAGTTTCAGAGGCGCTGAAGATTGTCGTGCGTGGAATTCCTGAAGTCGTGCGTCCTGCCAAGTGCGCGCAGATCAGTCGAGGGAAAACTGCGCAGTCGGGTGAACTTGAGTGCTTGTCGCGCAGGCTTGCGCGTTGGATGGAACGCGACGCGCCATTGGAGCAGCGCGTTGATGGCGCGGCTTGGATTGCGCAGACTCTCGCCGCTGCCCACTTTCGCAAACTCGATGGTTCGCGCATCAAAGAACTCATCAATATGCTCTTCGATGCACTGGGAGATGAATTGCAACACCATCCCATCGCCGTCGCCACAACTCGTCAAAATGCGCTCTTTCAAGGGGCAATCTTCGCACGGACAGAAGATCCCAAACTGGTCGCGCACGGCGCACCCGGTCGATTGCTCAGCACGGTGGGTCAATTGCGGCGCAGTCGTGTGTGGAGGCGCGGTCGAGCGACGACACTGATTCCCCAGATTGGCTCGGGCTGGACCACGACGACGAACTTTGGCGAAGTCGCAGCGGTGGATCGTCTGCGCGCATCACCACAGAGCACGGCCTGCGATGAACTCATCTCACGCTGGATGCGTGCGTCCATTGAAGGAGGTCGCATCTGGGGTTCGGGCTATTACGGTTGGAATGCAGTCGATGGTCTCGCCGCGTTTGTCTTGTCGACCGCGGCTGTGGGATGGCTCGCACGATTGCATGCGGCGGGATCGGGTGTGAAGACTCCGCGATTGGTTGATGTTCAAGCTGCGGTGGGTCGAATTGATCGCACTGCGGGACGGGCGGTTTGGCTCGGCGGATGGCCCGAGCGAATGCGATTGTCATATCTCGTGCGCGATGATGGACTCAGACGCCTCGCCGCCGCGCAGTTCTAGTTTCGCGCACGGCACGCACAGGTTGCGTAGTTGAAATTTCCTGCGAACTTTAACTCGAAGTCTTACCAATGGCGGCGCGCATGTCGGTATCTGCGTTGACATTCTTCATGCGATAGAAATCCATCACGCCCAGGTGACCGCTTCGGAAAGCCTCCGCGATCGCCCGTGGAATTTCGGCTTCTGCCAAGATCACAACGGCGCGATTCTTCTGCGCTTCTGCGTTGTACTCCGCCTCTTGCGCGATGGCCGCTGCGCGTCGCTGCTCAGCTTGTGCTTGAAATCGTTTTGTGTCCGCCTCGGCCTGCGCGGCTTGCAATTGAGCTCCGATGTTCTCGCCGACATCCACATCCGCGATATCGATGGAAAGAATTTCAAATGCTGTTCCAGAGTCGAGTCCCTTGGCAAGCACTGTCTTGGAAATGCGATCCGGGTTTTCAAGAACGCTCTTGTGATCCAGCGCGGAACCGATGGTCGAGATGATGCCTTCTCCGACGCGGGCGATAATCGTCTCTTCAGTCGCGCCACCCACGAGGCGAGAAATATTAGTTCGTACCGTCACGCGAGCCTTGGCTCGAAGTTGAATGCCGTCCTTTGCCACCGCGTCGATGGTCTGCTTCCCAGACGCGGGATTTGGGACATCGATCACTTTGGGCATGACCGAAGTGTTCACAGCGTCGACGATGTCGCGACCCGCGAGATCGATCGCTACGGCGCGATCCCACGGCAAGTCGATGCCAGCCTTTTCAGCCGCGATCATCGCACGCACGACATTGGTCAATCCTCCGCCCGCGAGCACATGCGCCTCCATGTTCTGTGTGCTGATGTCGATCCCAGCCTTTTTTGCGCTGATTCGGTTGAGAACGATCAACGATGGATTCACTTTCCTCAAGCGCATCATGATGAGATCGAGCAGACTCACTGGAGCGCCGCTGAGCCAGGCTTGCAACCATAATTGCAAATATGAGCCAATAATGAGCAGGAAGATCAATCCAAGAACTGCGACAACCGCCAATCCAATCCAAGCCCAAGGTTCGATCGCGAGAACGAGTGTTGAAGTTATCATGGGGCGCATAGTACACGCGCTCATCGCCGACTGCTAAACATCACGCTCGGACGGATTCGCGCACCTTCAGTTGTCCTTCGAGCACATCGATGACCGTGATGGACGCTCCCTCGGCGATAAAACCATTTTCTGCAAGCGCATCCATGCGTGCGCCGTCGATTCGAATGAATCCGACTGGTCGCAGAGTGGTGGCGGCGACGCCCGAGCGCCCGATGAATGGCGCAAGCTGACGACGCATCGATTTCGCAGCGGATCCAGCGGTCGACACGGATGGATTGGCAGAACCATGGTCATCATCATCAATGGGTTTCTTCTGGCCATCGGCTTCTTGATGCAAGATCATGCGGCGCGCGATTGGAGTCTTCGACCAGACCTTAAAGATCAAGATCACTGCGATTGGGCTGCCAGCGCAGATAACGGCGAGATAAATCCCTCCCCAAGTTGTGTCGTAAACGAACATTGACGCAATCGACGCGACGGCACTCACGCCCGTCATGACCGACAACGCTCCCGCAGTTGGGATGAAGAGTTCCAGAATAAGCAAGATGATCGCCAATACAAGAAGTCCCAGCGACAAGAAGAGGTAAATCTCTTCACGGGGTGGCGCGGTCGTAATTTGTGCGAGCATCGAAAGCATCATGCGCTCGATTCTCCTTGATTTTTAAGATCCTCGTGCGCGGCATCATCGGCGAGTGGTTCAACTTCCAAAGTCGTACCCTTTCTGCGAAGCACACGCACTCTCATGCCGCTCTCCACAAATTCCCCGTTGGTTTGAGCATCGAACGGACGACCGCCCACTTCCACTCGTCCACTTGGACGAAGTGTCGTGATCGCGGTGGCCGCACTTCCCGCGCTAGGCCATTCGCCCGCGACGGCGATGGCGTCGCTCGCCTGCGATGAAGCGGCAGACCGCAAGATCACACGCCGTAAGAAAATCGCATCCGGCAGTGATTTCCAAGCGAACCAGATGATGGCGGTCGATCCGAAGAGCGCGGCCAGAATGGATCCAACTCCCATGAACAATTGTTCTTGGCCCACGCTCGATGTCAGATCTCTCGTGACGAAACTCGACAACAGCCCGGTCAGCACCAGCACGCCGCCGATCAGCGCGATCCATCCACCGAGTGGCAGGATGACGATGTCGAGTGCCACGAGTCCAAGTCCCAGCAAGACTGCGATCAATTCCCACCATTCGGCAAGTCCCACCAACGCAGGGGCGCCGATGAGCAGCAACATCGCACCGATGGCGACGGTTCCAAAGGTGCCAAATCCAGGGGTGAGCGCTTCGATCACGAACCCGACGAGTAGAACCACAATGAGCACGATTCGCACAGGCCATGTCGCGAGAAAGCGCACCAATTTCTCCGACCAGTTTTCGTCGTAACGAACAGTCTTGGTCGCACCAAACCATGCGGCGACCTCGCTGTCGTTGGCCGCTCGGCTCTTGGCCAATCCGAGCGCGATCGCCTCATCGGGATAGACGACAAGAAGTTGATCGGCCTTGGCAACTTGCGCAATCAATGTCCATTGTCCTCGGTCGGCCTCAGTGAGCCGCGCTCTTGAAGGAGTCATGTCCGGCGGCGGAACTTCAAGCACTGGCTTCGACGGATACTTCGAGAAAAATGGCAGGATCGAATCATCCTCACTCTCATTGGTGGATTGCGCAAGCGGCACCACAGCAATGGCATCCTTGGGCGGACGAGTGCCAAAGACGGTGGTGTATTCCTCAGCATCGACGACGACACGCTTGCCAGTTGTGGGATTGCCAATTAACCACAATTCACTTCCCAAGCGAACAAAGGCCTGCACGAGATGCTCGTCATATCCGCGCATTCTTGCGCTATCGACAACTTCCGCGATGAGTGGAGCTTCCATCTTGGCGCGCTCTGTTGCGGGCATGGGAATGATGCCAGCGAAAGGAATGACTTGAATCGGAGCGGCGTCTCCAAATGCACTATTGGGTCCAACGAGAATTTCGCGTGTGGCCAGAGCAAGAATGGCTCCGGCTGAAAATGCGTGAGGATGAATCCACGCAACCGTGTTGGCGGGCATCTCTGTCTTGATGTAATTACAGAGCTGCAGTGTCGCCAGCATGTCGCCGCCTGGCGTATCGAACTCGAGCACGATCGCTTGCGCACCGTTGGCGACTGCGAGCTCCGTGCGCCGCACGACGGAAATGACTGTGAGTTCGTCGATAGCGCCGCGTATGGGGATGATCGCGATGCTTCCCGCCTGCCGTTCTGCGGGAACAGCGCGGGGTGGGTCGGCATTCACAGTCGTGTGCAAGCAGCAAACGAATACGACCATGCAAATCATTGCGGCAAACTTCATGACTCAACATGGTAGACCAAAGAAAAACTCCGACCAACGCGGTCGGAGTTTGAGAAACTCAATGTGTAGGTATGGCGAGCGTGGGATCAATCCCATCCTGGCACGCCAGGGGCCGTGGTGCCAGTGATAAGTTGAATCAATGAGTCCTTGTTGGTTACGGCGTCGTCTTCAATGAAGAGATTGTCAAGAACCGCAAGCGTTCCCGTTCCAACCTTGTCCAAGCCTTCGGGGCTGAATGTTCGCACAAAGACAACATGGTTGTCGTTATGGCAAATGTTTCCTGCCCATTCGTCTTTCGCGCCGTGAATTCCAAGCGTGACCGAATTGGTGTAGTCATTTGTGCTGGTGACTCCATTTTTGACACCGCGGTTTCCCAAGACAACAAATTTGGAATTGCCAGAAGCACGCCATTCCTTTCGGCGGCGCTGGTTGTTCGCCAGCGGCATCGCTGCGTAAGAGGTGGCAGAAGCATTGATAATCCCAGCGGCATTACCAGAAATTATGAAATTGCCCGCAATTCCATCGCCATCCCAGTAGGAGTCGGTGGCTGGTCGATATTTAGTAAAGTTATACTGGGTGCAGATGGCAACTCGTGAGCTAATTTCTGCCGGCGAGAACAAGAGCGTTGCTGGGAAGATATTCTTGGCAATGCACGCTGAATACATATTGGCGTGAGTGTTCTTCGACTCATCTTCATTGCCGCGACCAGGGGTGAGACCCTGTCGATTGATCTCTCCTGGGGTCGGATAGCGCTGCTCAGGATTATCATTCGCCTCGGTGATAAACCCGGTGTGAATTTGCTTCACTTGGGTCGCACACTTGACCTGCTGTGCGCTCCGGCGCGCTTTGGCAAGGGCGGGAAGGAGAATTCCAAGGAGGATGGCGATGATGGCCATCACCACTAGAAGTTCAACCAGAGTGAATGCGCGTTGTGTCTTTTTCATAGTTTGTCCAGTTCTTTTTGAATTAAAAAATTTCATTGTTGTTCGTTTCAGCGGGGAGCGGCAGAATTACGGCACCATTTCCCTGTCATAGGTCACGATTCCATTAGTCTCGGTCGGTTGACCAATTGTGAAGGCAAGGATTGCGTCGCCCTGTCTTTGGGCGGCGGTCGTACCAGACCCAGTGCAGGTGAAGTCCATACAGAAGATTCCATCCTTGTCGAGAGTTCCAGATCCAGCGCAGTCGTACGAGGTCTGCTGTGGAAAGAATGTCGTAGTGAATTCTGCGTGGTTGTCGCCATACACCACATTGCCCGCCCACTCCTTCTTGGCGCCGTGCAACAGGAGCGTTGGGCTGTTCTTGTAATTGATTGGTGGCAGCACTGCAGAACCGGGACCGTTGTTGTCATGCTTTGGACCCCGTGTTCCAAACAATGGTCTGCTGCTGTCGCCGTTGGCTTTCCACCCTGAAGTCTTGCGTGATCCGAAAAGAGCCTGATTGGCGAACGAAGCATGGCACACTGAAGTGATCGTGGTTCCACCCTGGTCGACACGCCCGAGGAAGGTTGCATCCCAGTAGCCAGTTGGCATAGTATTTGAATTATCTGTGACAGGGTCGTACTTCGAATAATCGTACGGAAGGTCACCACTGATACCAAGGGTGTTTCCCTTGCCCTTCTCAACCACATTTGAACCTGGGTATTCTGTTGGTCCGACGCAGATGTCGGTGTTGAACAATTCCTTGGCGATGCAAGCAGAATAAAGATTGGCGGTGGTATTGAATGCGAAGGTCTCACTTCCCATGCCTTGAATTTGCTGAGTTCCAACGCCGCCTCCAGCGGTCAAGCTTGTCCCCATTCGGTTGATCCATCCAGGGGTTGGCAAGCGATTTTGCGAATCTTCGGACGCCTGAATGATCATCGCCTTGTGAATCTGAGTTTGCTGGGTGGAATCCTTCACCGTTCGAGCCTGATCCCGAGCCTTGGAAAGTGCGGGCAAGA
>Ga0209284_10000829_pt1 | contig 49855 bp, 44 predicted proteins | sample FRY03_FD_187211 | JGI IMG/M metagenome (GOLD analysis project Ga0209284, IMG submission 187211) | Freshwater microbial communities from Lake Fryxell liftoff mats and glacier meltwater in Antarctica - FRY-03 (SPAdes) (version 2) | ecosystem: Environmental > Aquatic > Freshwater > Ice > Glacier...
ACATTTCCATGGTGATCACCTTTGATTGCTCCTGCCCAAAAAACGGGCAGAGCCAGTAAAACACCTGGGTCAATTTTGGGTCGGCACAACCTCAATAAGTGGGTCAGTTTTCGGTCGGCGTCAACAACTGGGCTCGAGCACCATGCTGGTCAAGGAACTACGGCTGGAAGGGGTCACCTCGAAATCATGGACCACGCAGGATGGCCGGGTTCGCGAGGGCAAGCTGATCGACAAAACCCTGGTGTACGCGCTGCTTCACAACCGGACCTACCTCGGCGAGTTGCGCCACAAGGAAGAGTGGTACCCGGCGGAGCATCTCCCGATCGTCGACCAGGAGTGGTGGGGCAAGGCGCACGCGATCCTGTCGACCAACAGCCGTGTCCGGGGCAACAACACCCGCTCGAAGGTGCCGTTTCTGCTCAAGGGCATGGTCTTCGGGAATGATGGCCGCGCCTTGTCACCTTGGCACACAATCAAAAAAAGCAATGGGCGTCGGTATCGTTACTACATCCCGCAGCGCGATGCCAAGGAGCATGCCGGTGCCTCGGGGTTGCCGCGCTTACCGGCTGCCGAGCTGGAATCCGCAGTCTTTGATCAGGTACGCGCGATTTTGCGCTCGCCGGATTTGGTAACAGACATCCTTCCACGTGCTGTCAAGCTGGACCCGTCGCTGGACGAAGCGAAGGTGACGGTCGCCATGACGCGCATCGATGCTATCTGGGATCAACTGTTCCCGGCCGAGCAGACCCGGATCTTCAAGCTGCTGATCGAGAAGGTGATCGTCTCGCCCACCGATCTTGAGGTCCGCCTACGACCGAACGGCATCGAGAGATTGGTGCTGGAATTACGGCCAGAACCGGCAACTGAAGCAGCGGAGGCGACAGCATGAATGAGGTTCGTATCGAAAAGACCGGGCAACCGGATGTAGTCAGCACCAGCGATGGCCGGCTGACCCTGTCCGTGCCGATTCAAATCAAGCGGCGTGGTGGCCGCAAGGTGGTGAGGCTTCCCGACGGCAATACCTTGAAGCCCCGGCCGATCAACGACAAGCCAACGCCCATTCAGATGGCACTGGCGCGCGGGCACCGCTGGTTGGCCATGTTGGAATCCGGGGAGGCAGAAAACCTGACTGAGGTCGCCGAGCGTGAAGGCATGGATCGGGCGTACGTCAGCCGGATGGTCAACCTCACGACGCTGGCACCGGACATCGTTGCCGCCATCCTGGATGAAACGCTGCCCTCGGAGGTCACGCTGTTTGATCTCGCGTCGGGGACGCCGCTGCTATGGGATGAGCAGCGGGCGCTGATTTGGTCAGCGCAGGAAGATCCAGCCCGTACGATCTGAAACACATCTGTGGCGCTGAATCACAGCGCCACATTGCCCTCGATATCTCCAACGAGATCGATAGACTCCATCGATTTGTCCAGCATGGCTTGCACGAGGCTGTCGGACAAGCTCGACAGGTGCCGTCCTTTCTGAATATCAGTCTCCAACAAGGCCAGAAAACCCTGAATGGCAGGGTCGTCGACCTGTAATCGGCCAACATTGACATCAGTGGGCTTAATCAAATCAGCGCTCATTAATGGCTGCCTCCAAGGAACGAAGGCGATCGACGATGACATCGAAAGTGGGCGGCTCACCGATGAACATGCCGGCGCCGATCATGCGCTGAAAGTCATCACGCAGGGCGGCCAGCACGGTATTTTCCGGGATAAGCCTGAGCTGACCATTCAAGCAGGCATCGTAGTTGGCGTAGCTCGCGTTGTAGAAGACCTTCTTGTGTTTCACCACGTCTTCCAACAGGGCGCGATCCTCTACGGCGGCTTGGCCATGATTCCGGTCGGCCAGCATAGCCAAGTCATACCAGTGGCGGGACAAGCGTTCGGCACTGGCGCGGAACTCATTGCGCTGGCATTCGACGTGCATCAACGTGGCTTTTTCCCAGAAGGTGCGGGCCGGGGACAAGACGCTCACCGTTGAGCGAGGAAACGCCAAGCCGGTTACGTGCGGCGCGATATCAGGCTCAATATTGTGTTCGGCATTCGGCTCGGTGATGTTGCGCCCTCCGAACTCGATCAGAACACTGTTGCCCAAATAGTCCCCTGGCGCTTCCAGCACACTCGGGTAATGCAGGCGCAGCTGCTCGCCGTTCTCGCTGAGTTCGAGCTGGAACGCATCGGCGTTGGCATCAAACTCGGCCGCCAGCGTCCTTTGGATGTGCGGCGCCACAACACCGTGGGCATGGTCGCGCACGAAGGATTTGAGGTCCTCGCTGAATTTCTTCAGTCTGGTCTTGGAAACGCCTTCAGCAAATGGATCGAAAGACCCGTCGAGACCTCGGTAGTCGAGCGTGACATCCACGTCCTCAGAAAAACGGGCAATAGCGCCGAACACCTTGGACAGTGAGGTCCCACCCTTGAATGCCATAGGCAGCCGATCGGGCATGGTGAACAGGGTTTGCAGCACCCAGCAGACCCAGACATCCTTTTCCAGAACCACTGGCGAGCGAGCCAGTTGTGGCGCCAACGCACGATAGATCTGGGACTGCTCTTGGGCTTCAAGGTGCAGGAAGGATTCAGGCATGCGCAACCGTTCGTTCGTTGCGGAAGATGGCGTCACTCATCCACGCAGGCATTGAGGAAGTCACCGACTTGAGAACCTCGAATTCGCTTGCACCCAGCTTGCGGCGAATCTTGTCGACGAGGGCTGGCGTCACTTCCGTTTTGCCGAGATACCACATGGCTGACAGGGCAAGGCCTGCCGGTCGGCCAGCCAACGCCAGCTTACGTTGGCATACGTGCTGCAGGCGGATTTCCATCTTGCCCACGCGAATACGCTTTGACGGACCAGAGGTCACGAAGACCGATTGCGTTGGAACCTGTGTGGTCAGTTCAAGACGGCGTGCGGCTTCCGCGCCGTGAACCTGGACGATCGCCCCCGTGGTCTTGGCAACGGTCTCGGCCACCTTCAGCGGCGAGGGGCTCACCTTGCCGACAAAACGGCTGATCTCGGGGCGCACGAAGACGCCGCGCGCCACACGTTCGATCACCCCCGCCTCGATGAGGCGAGACAGGCTTCGATCAACGGACGCACGTGTGCCGCACGCCAAAAGCACCGTTGGGGTAAAAGGCTCCCCGACCGGTATCTCGTTGATGCGCTGGCGAATCACTTCGGCAGTATTGATGGTCGTTTCCATGTATGAAAATGTAGTCTAGTTTCAGACAAAATGCAAACACCCAGTCCTGTCGAGGACGAGTCATATCGTCTTCGCTTACCAATTCCAAAAAACAACCGCTTGATTAGTCAACGCGTAACACCTTGATTTTCAATGGCTCGATGCGTGTTGCCTGTGGACTTCGGGCGGTTTTGTGGCGCAGAGGAAGGGGAGAGGAATGGCCCGGAGAGAGCGCTATGTGCTCAGAGGTGGACAGTAAGCAAGACTGGCGAAGTCCGCAAACCTACTCAAGGTTCCGCGCGAACTCGCGGGACTTGGCGGGAGCGCCCAAGAAAAAACCCCAACCGAGAGTGGTTGGGGTTTCAATATTGGTGGCCTGGGGCGGAATCGAACCACCGACACAAGGATTTTCAATCCTCTGCTCTACCGACTGAGCTACCGGGCCAGAGCGGCAGAGTATACCAGTGCTGCAGGCCCTTTTTGACCAGACGGGTCAGGCACCGCTGCGTTTTCCACGCGTCAGGTCCACCCCTAGTTGTTTGAGCTTGCGGTACAGGTGGGTGCGCTCGAGCCCGGTTTTTTCCGCGACCCGTGTCATGGAGCCGTTTTCGCGGCCCAGGTGGTATTCGAAGTAGGCTTTCTCGAACTCATCGCGCGCCTCGCGCAGCGGTTTGTCGAGATCGAAGACCTGGCGCGGCAACAAGCTGTTGTCGACAATCGCCACCGCCTCGGCACCAGGATCCGCCACCATTTCTATCGCCATCGATGTGACGGCCGGCGCAAACGTCGATGCGATCGCTGGCTTGCGTGCGGTGCCGCGGGTCAGCCCCTGCTCGACTGCCTTGAGCAGTTTTTGCATCGTGATGGGTTTTTCAAGAAATGCCAGTGCGCCGATCTTGGTGGCCTCCACAGCGGTGTCGATGGTGGCGTGCCCGCTCATCATGATGACCGGCATGGTCAATGCGCCGCAGGACGACCACTCCTTGAGCAAGGTGACGCCATCGGTATCGGGCATCCAGATGTCGAGCAGGACCAGGTCGGGCCGGTCGCGCAAACGCGCTTCGCGTGCCTGTTGCGCGTTTTCAGCGACTTCGACCGTATGACCCTCGTCGTTGAGGATTTCCTGCAGCAGGTCGCGGATACCAAGCTCATCGTCGACCACCAAGATATTTGCCATATGCGTTCGCCGTCCCTTGCCTTTTAGGACGGCGGCCTCAGGTTGGGCTGCTGTCCGGATCCTTTTTGTCTACGGCGAATGATAACGACACTTGTGCACCCAGTACCTTGCCATCTTCAACGCGATTGGCAAGGTCGATGCGCGAACCGTGCTCGTCGGCAATTTTTTTCACCACGGCCAGCCCCAATCCGGTGCCCTTGGACTTGGTTGTCACATAGGGTTCGAAGGCCCGTTTGAGGATGTTGTCCGCAAAACCGCTGCCGCGGTCCTGCACCACCAGACGCACGCGCCCGCTGGCAGGTACCCAGACGGTGCGAATGACAACTTCACGCTGCACGCCCGGTTCGACCGGCGCCGACACGCTGGCGTCCTGGGCGTTTTGCAGCAGGTTGTGCACGACCTGGCGCAATTGCTGGGCATCGCCCAGGATGCGTGGGCAGCGCGGATCGAGCTCCGAGCGCACCGGAACCCTTGCATCGTCGGCCTCGGTCTCGTATAGCGGCAGGATTTCGGTCAACAAGGCGTTCAGGTCCAGCGGCCTGAGCTCGGCCGCCGGCAGCCTGGCGTAGTCGCGGAACTCATTGACCAGCCGCTTCATCGCGTCTACCTGGTCGACGATGGTCTTGACCGATTTGGTCAGCAGCGCCTGCTCCGTCGCGGACACCTTGCCCGAGAGCTTCATCTCCAGCCGCTCGGCCGAGAGTTGGATCGGCGTCAACGGGTTCTTGATTTCATGCGCCAGCCGGCGTGCCACTTCGCCCCAGGCCTGGGCCCGTTGCGCCGACACAATCTCGGAAATGTCGTCGAACACCAGCAATCGATCGGTACCCGGCAGCTTGGCGCCGCGCGCCACCAGCACGATGGCATGTTCATTGTGCAGGTCGGCCGCGCCCAGGCCGTTGCCGCCCAGTTCGAACGATTGCTGCCAGTGGTCCAGGCCGTCGGCGCTGCGCTCGCCCAGGAACGAATCAAAGCGCGACTGGACCTGCTGCGCAAAGTCCCGCAGCCCTTCGACCTCGGCCAGGCGCCGCCCTTCGAACGCGGCCAGTGGCAAGCGCGTGATGCGCGTAGCCCCGGGATTGGATGAGCGGATCACGCCATCTGCGCTGAGCACGATGACGCCGGCCGTGAGGTTGTCCAGAATGGTCTGCAGGTTGGACCGGGCGGCATCGACCTGCTCCATGCTGACACTGACCGCATGGCGTGCATCGGCCAGCTGCTGGGTCATGTCAGCGAAGTCACGGGTCAGTCCACCGAGTTCGTCCCGGCCAGCCAATGTGACCTTGGGCGTGAAATCGCCGGCGGCCACCTTGCTCACACCGTCAGCGAGCAGCAGCAGCGGGCGCACGATCTGATTGCCCAGCACGACGGCCAGCAACACGGCGCCGAACACCGCCAGGAACAGGCTCAGTGTCAGCGTTCCGATATACATGCGTTTGAGCCCCTCTCGCGCGAGCGAGCGTTCCTGGTATTCGCGGTAGGCCTGGGTCACTGCCAGCGCGTTGGTTACCAGCGCGCCCGGCAATGCCTGCGTGACCAGCAGGAATCGGGGTTCCGCCATCAACGCAAAACTCGGATTGGGCACCAGAACCAACACCTTGATGCGCGCATCGTCAACGGTTTCTGGCGTCGCTTCGTCCAGACCTTCGACCCAAGTCACCGAACGCGCGCCGCGCGCCGAACGAAATTGCTGCGCCGAAGGCCTTGCCGTACTGAGCTGGAAGTTCGACTGGCTCGCCGCCGTGATCAGTTGCCCAGTGCCCGAGAACAATCCGACATCGCGCGCTCCGAGCTGGTCGCGCAAGCGCTCCAGCGGCAGCGTCACGGCCGCATCCGGCAAGCTCGAGAGCTGCGACGACGACAGCCTGGCCTTCTTGGTCAAATCGTCCGACAGGGTCTCGAGTGAAACCCGGCCCAGGTTCAATCCGGCGTCCAGCGCGCCTTCGACCTTGACGTCGAACCAGGACTCGATCGAGCGCGAGACGAATTGGTAGGACACCACATAGATCAACATGCCCGGCGCAAATCCGGCGAGCGCAAACACTGCCGCCAGCTTGACCAGCAAGCGGCTACCGAATCGCTTCTTGCGCACGCGCACGAACAGGCGCACGCCGATCCACGCAATGATCAGGAACAACACGACGGCCACCACCACGTTGAGTCCGAACAAGAGCGCGTAATTGCGCTCGTACAACTCGCGGTTGTTTGTCGCCTGGGTCAACAGGAACAGCAGCACCAAGCCGATGGCCGACATGGCCGCCAGCGCGACCACCACCGTCCAGCGCAGACCACGGGGGTGGGTTGTTGCCGGACGCACAGCGCCGGCTGACGACGGCTGGTCCGGACTCACTTGCTGCTCTCTGGCCCGAGTTGCCGCGTGGCCGAGGCCGAAACCTTCCAGTCGGATTGGCCAAACGCCCCGATCTGGAACGGACGGGGTAATTGCGACAGGTCCAGGCTGAAGCGGAAATCGACGCGGTAGCTGCCGTCCGGATCGATCTGGGCCATGTCCGCGATCTTCCAGCCCGATATACGCTGCACGGTGGCCATCGCCTCGTGCAACGAATCAAAATTCAGGTTCAGCGCCAGACCCAGGTTGTTGTTGCCCATCGGGCCCGAGGCCACATTGAGACGCCAGCGACGCGTCAACGGCTGGAACGCCAATCGCATATGGCGTTGCGCACTGGCCACCTTCTTGTCGGCCCAGTACCAGCGGCTGCGCATGACATCGGCTTCGGCCAGAAAGACCATCGCAATGCCTTTTTCGAGCGCATCCTCAACCGCGGACGGCAGGTCCAATCGCACCGTGGCGTACAAGTCGAGGCCATCGGCACTGAGCACCAGGCGCAACAGCGTCACGTCGGAGCCCGGCTCCGGATCGGCAGCCAGCGCCGGCGCCAGCCCCAAAAAGAACGCCACGAGACAGGCGCGGGCAAGGTCAAGGCGCGCGTTTCTCCAGCAATGCGTAAAAAAATCCGTCATGGTCACTGCCCTCATTGTCCGGGACAGCTGTGCCATTTGCGGCCAATTGGGGTCGCAAATGGCCAGGAGAAGGCAGCAATGCGGCATCGGTGTTGTGTTCAACAAACGTTTGTATCTGGATGTCACCCTCCGCGCGGAACACCGAACAGGTGCAATACACCATGCGACCGCCCGGTCGCAGCAGCGGCCACAAACTGCGCAGCAGCCGTGCCTGCACCTGGACCAGTTGTTCCACGTCGCTCGCGCGACGCAACCATGGCACGTCGGGATGGCGTCGCACGATGCCCGATGCGGTGCAAGGTGCGTCGAGCAATATGGCGTCGAACAGTTCGCCATCCCACCAATCCTGTGCCTGGGCCGCATCGGCGGAACGCACCTGGGCCTGCAGGCCGAGTCGGGCCAGGGTCTGGTCGATGCGGACACAACGCGCGGGGTCGATGTCCAGCGCGACGACCTGACAGTCGGCGTGCTCGAGCAGATGCGCCGTTTTGCCCCCGGGCGCCGCGCAGGCATCGAGCACCCGCGGATTGCGCCCCAATATGCCGTCGCCGAGCAGCAAGGGAGCCGCCATCTGACCGGCCGCGTCCTGCACCGATACCAGGCCTGCATCAAAGCCGGGAACACGTTGCACCGGCAATGGCTGGCGCAAGCAGAGGCCGGACTCGCCGACCGTGGACGCTTCGATGCCAAGTGCTGCGAGTTGCCCCAGGTAGTCAGCTCGGCTGATTCTGCGGGTGTTGACACGCAAGGTCATCGGCGCATGTTGCAAGTCGGCACGCAAAATGTCCTGCCAATGCGCGGGATGGTCCTTGCGCAATCGCTCGATCCACCATGCAGGGTGGTTCCACACCGCCACTGCATCCTGCTCGGAACGGGCAACCAGCGCGTCCCGTTCCCGCAGAAAGCGGCGCAGGCATCCGTTGATGAACCCGGCCTGGGCCTTGGTCGTACTCTGGCGCTTGGCCGCTTCCACCGCCTGGTTCACCAGCGTGAACGCTTCGTACGGCGCGTCCTCGGCGCGCCAGCCCAATGCGAGCACGACGCACAACAGTGCGTCGGCATGCGGCGGCGGGCCGCGTGAGGCCAGTTGCCGCCGCAGGTTTTCGGCACGCGCCAATGCACGCCAGACCCGGTACATCAGCGCTTGCACGCCCGGACGCAATGGCGCTGGCACCTGCTCCAGCGCGGCCGTGCCCGACTGGCCGCCGCGCACGGCATGCAGACACGCAGCAACCGCCTGCAACAGGCGCCACAGCGGCACCGGGGACGACTCGGTACGCGCAGCGCCCGGTTCAGCAGGGATCATCATGGCAGCCCATCAGATATGTGGGCCTTTACAGACAATCTGCCGCCCGAAAACCAAAGAAATAGGCCAGCACAACCGCCGGAAACTGCGCGATCGCGCGGTTGTAGATGGCGACCGACTGGTTGAACGATTCCAGCGCCTCGTTGCTTGCCTGCTGATTGTCTTCCCAGGCCCGTTGGTTCGCGCTCAGCGCCTCGTCGGGCTGGGCCTGCGAACGCTCCCAGGAAACCTGCATGGTGGCGCACGCGGTACGCAATGCGGCCATGGAAGGAGCGTCAAGTGGAGACTTGCGCGCCACACGCAGCGCGACTTCGAACTGGATCGACGCGCCCCGCAAGCCATCCAGACTGGCATCGACATCGGCATGGACGCTCTGCGCACCCGCCACCGGATCGACCGTCGCCGGTTGCGCGCGCCGCACTGCTGCGCGCTCGGACACCAGCGGCAGCACCTGCATCAGCCGCTGATCAACGGCCGCAAACGCACCGATCACCCGGGCGCGCAGTCGGACCAGGCGGTTGTAGGCGCCCAGTGCCCAGAACAGCAGCACGGCCAGACTCAGCCAGAACAAAAGTGTGTGAGTCATGAGATACAAACAAAACGCCCCAGGCGCCGTCGTGAGACGGTACCTGGGGCGCCTTGATGTGACATGGCTGTGTCTTATTCAGCCACGTTACCCGTGCCCGCTGCCGGCTCTGCCACGTCGGCGTCAGCACCTTCGCTGACAGTGGCCTCTTCGGTCAACCCGGCGAGCTCGGCCTCTTCGGCTTCAGCAATGGCGCGGCGCTCGGCCTCGTCCATGTTCTCGCGCACCTTGCGTGCCTCGTGATAAGCCATGCCGGTGCCTGCGGGAATCAGGCGGCCGACGATGACGTTTTCCTTGAGACCACGCAGTTCGTCGCGTTTGCCCATGATGGCGGCTTCGGTCAGCACGCGGGTCGTTTCCTGGAACGACGCGGCGCTGATGAAGCTGTCGGTGGACAGCGACGCCTTGGTAATACCCAGTAGCAGGTTGGTGAAGGTCGCGGGGATCTTGCCTTCTGCGCGCAGCGCGTCGTTGGTGTTGAGCATCTCAGAGCGCTCGACCTGTTCACCGCCGATGTAGTTGGAATCGCCAACATTGCTGACCACCACACGACGCAGCATCTGGCGCACGATCACCTCGATGTGCTTGTCGTTGATCTTCACGCCCTGCAGGCGATAGACGTCCTGCACCTCGTCCACGATGTAGCGCGCCAGTTCCTCGGAGCCCAGCAGGCGCAGGATGTCCTGCGGATCAGCCGGGCCGTCGACCACGGATTCGCCCTTGTTGACCACCTGGCCCTCGTGCACCAGGATGTTCTTCTCCTTGGGCACCAGTTCTTCGAAGACCTTGCCTTCCGGATCGGTGATCTGCAGGCGGATTTTGCCCTTGGTCTCCTTGCCGAAGGACACGGTACCGGTCATCTCGGCCAGCTTGCCGGCGTCCTTGGGCGAACGGGCCTCGAACAACTCGGCCACACGCGGTAGACCGCCGGTGATGTCGCGCGTCTTCTGGCCTTCGATCGGGATACGGGCCAGCACTTCGCCGGGGCCGACATCCTGACCGTCGCGCACCTGGATCAGCGACCCAATCGGAAAGCCGATCGTCACCGAGTGGTCGGTGCCGGGGATCTTGACCTCACCACCATTGGCATCGATCAGCTTGATCTGCGGACGCACGATCTTGATCGAACCACGGCGCTTCGGATCGATGACCACCAGCGTCGAAAGACCGGTGACCTCGTCGACCTGGCGTGCCACCGTGAGACCCTCTTCCACATTCTCGAACGCGGCCTTGCCAGCGAACTCGGTGATGATGGGGCGAGTCAACGGATCCCAGTTGGCCAGGATGGTGCCGGCCTTGACCGTCTGGTCGGCGGTAACCGCCAGCACGGCGCCGTATGGCACCTTGTGGCGCTCGCGCTCGCGGCCATGTTCGTCATGAATGACGATCTCGCCGGAACGCGCGATGACCACCAGGTCCTTCTTGTTGTTGGTCACATAGCGCATCGTGGCGTTGAAGCCGATCGTGCCGTTGGACTTGGCTTCGACGCTCGACGCGATGGCCGCACGGGAAGCCGCACCACCGATGTGGAAGGTCCGCATCGTCAGCTGGGTACCCGGCTCGCCGATGGACTGGGCGGCAATCACGCCGACCGCCTCGCCACCGTTGATCAGGCCGCCACGGCCCAGGTCACGGCCGTAGCACTTGGCGCAGATGCCGAAGCGGGTCTCGCAGGTCAGTGCCGTACGCACCTTGACCTCATCCACCCCCACGGCCTCCAGCACGTCGAGCATGTCCTCGTCGAGCATGTCGCCAGCCTTGGCCAGCACCGAGCGGTCTTCCGGGTGCAGCACGTCTTCGGCAGGCACACGACCCAGCACGCGGTCACGCAGCGATTCGATGACCTCACCACCTTCGACGATGGCACGCATGATGGCGCCGTCCTGTGTACCGCAGTCCTGCTCGGTCACGACCAGATCCTGCGTCACATCCACCAGACGACGGGTCAGGTAACCCGAGTTGGCGGTCTTGAGCGCGGTGTCGGCCAGACCTTTACGCGCGCCGTGCGTCGAGATGAAGTACTGCAACACGTTCAGGCCTTCGCGGAAGTTGGCCGTGATCGGGGTCTCGATGATCGAGCCGTCAGGCTTGGCCATCAGGCCCCGCATGCCGGCCAGCTGGCGAATCTGGGCCGCGGAACCGCGGGCACCGGAGTCGGCCATCATGTAGATCGAGTTGAACGACTCCTGGTCGACTTCGTTGCCGTGGCGGTCAATGGTCTTCTCTTTGGCCAGCTGGGCCATCATGACCTTGGACACTTCGTCGCCGGCCTTGCCCCAGATGTCCACCACCTTGTTGTAGCGCTCGCCCGAGGTCACCAGACCGGACGAATACTGCTGGCCAATTTCCTTGACCTCTTTCTCCGCGCGTTCGATGATGGCGTGCTTCTCGATTGGCACCAGCATGTCGTCGATGCAGATCGAGATACCGGCCTTGGTTGCCAGGCGGAAACCATACTGCAGCAGCTTGTCGGCGAAGATGACGGTCTCTTTGAGACCACACTTGCGGAACGACACGTTGATGAGCTTGGAGATTTCCTTCTTCTTCAAGGCCTTGTTGATGTTCGCGAACGGCAGACCCTTGGGCAGAATTTCCGACAGCAATGCGCGGCCGGCCGTGGTTTCCCACAGCTTGGTCGATGGCACCAGTTCGCCGGTTTCCTTGTCCTTGGTGTACTCGGTCAGGCGCACGTTGATGCGCGAGGTCAGATCGACCGCACCGCCGTCAAATGCACGTTGCACCTCTCCGGTGTCGGAGAAGATCAGACCTTCACCTTTGCCATTGATGCGCTCGCGGGTCGTGTAGTACAGACCCAGCACCACGTCCTGTGACGGCACGATGGACGGCTCGCCGTTGGCGGGGAACAACACGTTGTTGGAGGCCAGCATCAGCGTGCGGCATTCCATCTGTGCTTCCACCGATAGCGGCACGTGCACGGCCATCTGGTCGCCGTCAAAGTCGGCGTTGAATGCCGCGCAAACCAGCGGATGAAGCTGGATCGCCTTGCCTTCGATCAGGATCGGCTCGAACGCCTGGATGCCCAGACGGTGCAGCGTGGGCGCACGGTTGAGCATCACCGGGTGTTCCTTGATGACCTCTTCCAGGATGTCCCAAACCACCGGGGTGCCGGATTCGACTTCTTTCTTGGCAGCCTTGATTGTGGTGGCGATACCCATCGCCTCCAGACGCGAGAAGATGAAAGGCTTGAACAACTCGAGCGCCATCAGCTTGGGCAGGCCACACTGGTGCAGCTTGAGCGTCGGGCCGACCACGATGACCGAACGGCCAGAGTAGTCGACGCGCTTGCCCAGCAAGTTCTGACGGAAGCGACCGCTCTTTCCTTTGATCATGTCGGCCAGCGACTTGAGTGCACGCTTGTTGGCGCCTGTCATGGCTTTGCCACGGCGACCGTTGTCCAGCAGCGAGTCCACGGCTTCCTGCAGCATGCGCTTCTCGTTGCGCGCGATGATCTCGGGCGCCTTGAGTTCGAGCAGGCGACGCAGACGGCTGTTGCGGTTGATGACGCGGCGATACAGGTCGTTCAGATCGGATGTCGCGAAGCGGCCACCATCGAGTGGCACCAGCGGACGCAAGTCCGGCGGCAACACTGGCAGCACGTCGAGCACCATCCACTCAGGCTTGATGCCCGACTTGCGGAAGGCCTCGAGCACTTTCAGGCGCTTGGCGTTCTTCTTGATCTTGAGCTCGGAACCCGTCAGGTCATTGCGCAGCTTCTCGATCGAACCATCGATGTCGATGCCTTGCAGCAGATCCTTGATGCCCTCGGCACCCATCTTGGCCTGGAACTCGTCGCCGTATTCCTTGAACTTGGCGTCGAAGTCGTCCTCGGTCATGATGCTGTACTTCTTCAGCGGAGTCATGCCGGGGTCGGTCACGACATAGGCTTCGAAGTACAACACGCGCTCGATGTCACGCAGCGTCATGTCCAGCACCAGGCCCAGACGGCTTGGCAAGGACTTCAGGAACCAGATGTGGGCGCATGGCGCGGCCAGATCGATATGGCCCATGCGCTCGCGGCGCACCTTGGTCTGGGTGACTTCAACGCCGCACTTCTCGCAGATCACGCCGCGATGCTTGAGGCGCTTGTACTTGCCGCAAAGGCATTCGTAATCCTTGATGGGGCCAAAGATCTTGGCGCAGAACAAGCCGTCGCGCTCGGGCTTGAAGGTACGGTAGTTGATGGTCTCGGGCTTTTTCACCTCGCCAAAGGACCATGAACGGATTTTCTCCGGCGACGCCATGCCGATGCGGATGGCATCGAAATGCTCGTCCGGCGTGAACTGCTTGAACAGGTCGAGTAATGATTTCATGTTTCTCTCCAGTATCTGATCGGTTCAGACCGGGTCGGTGCGACTGGCACGGACCCGGTCTGCAAGGCTTGGTATTAGCTTCGCTCCAGTTCGATGTCGATTCCGAGTGACCGGATTTCCTTGACCAGCACATTGAACGACTCCGGCATACCGGCTTCGATCGCGTGTTCGCCCTTGACGATGTTCTCGTACACCTTCGTCCGACCCTGCACGTCGTCGGATTTGACCGTCAGCATTTCCTGCAGCGTGTATCCGGCTCCGTAGGCTTCCAGCGCCCAGACCTCCATCTCGCCGAAACGCTGTCCGCCGAATTGCGCCTTGCCGCCCAGCGGCTGCTGCGTCACCAGACTGTACGGGCCGGTCGAACGCGCGTGCATCTTGTCGTCCACCAGATGGTGCAACTTGAGCACGTGCATGTAGCCGATCGTGGTCGGGCGCTCGAACGCCTCGCCGCTGCGGCCGTCAAACAGATTGGCCTGCGTGCGCGCAGCGGTCAGGCCCTTGGCCTTGACGATGTCGTCCGGATAGGCCAGCTTGAGCATGTCCTTGATTTCCGCTTCTGAGGCGCCGTCGAACACGGGCGTGGCGAAAGTAGCACCAGTGGTGAGGTTGGTCGCCATTTCAAGCACGTCGTTTTCGCTGAGCTTGGACAGATCTTCCTTGCGACCCGAGGTGTTGTACAGCTGGTCCATGAAGGCACGCAGCTCAGCCACCTTGGCTTCTGCCTGCAGCATCTCGCCAATGCGCATGCCCAGGCCCTTGGCGGCCCAGCCCAGGTGTACTTCCAGCACCTGGCCGACGTTCATCCGCGAAGGCACGCCCAGCGGGTTGAGCACGATGTCGACGGGTGTGCCATCGGCCATGTAGGGCATGTCTTCGACCGGAACGATCTTGGACACCACACCTTTGTTGCCGTGACGGCCGGCCATCTTGTCACCCGGCTGCAGGCGACGCTTGACGGCCAGGTAGACCTTGACCATCTTGAGCACGCCCGCGGGCAACTCGTCGCCCTGCGTGAGCTTCTTGCGCTTCTCTTCGAAAGCCAGATCGAAGCTGTGACGGGTCTGCTCGTTCGAGTTCTTGATGCTCTCGAGCTGGGTTGCCACTTCGTCGTCAGCCGGGCGGATGTCGAACCAGTGGAACTTTTCGACCGACGCCAGATAGGCCTTGTCGATCTTGCTGCCCTTCGCCAGCTTCTGCGGGCCACCGTTGGCAAGCTTGCCGCTCAGCAGCTTCTCGATACGGTCGAATGCATCGGCCTCGACGATACGCAGCTGGTCGTTCAGGTCCAGACGGAAACGCTTGAGTTCATCGTCGATGATCTGCTGGGCGCGGCGATCGCGGGTAATGCCTTCACGGGTGAAGACCTGCACGTCGATCACGGTGCCTTGCGAGCCCTGGTCGACACGCAGCGAGGTGTCTTTCACGTCGCTGGCCTTCTCGCCGAAGATCGCGCGGAGCAGCTTTTCTTCCGGCGTCAGCGTGGTCTCACCCTTTGGCGTGACCTTGCCAACGAGCGTATCGCCCGGCATGACTTCGGCACCCACGTAGATGATGCCCGACTCGTCAAGACGGTTGAGCTGCTGCTCGCTCAGGTTCGGAATGTCGCGTGTGATCTCTTCGGCGCCGAGCTTGGTGTCACGCGCCATGACCACCAGTTCCTCGATATGGATTGAGGTGTAGCGGTCGTCTGCAACAACACGCTCACTGATCAGGATCGAGTCCTCGAAGTTGTAGCCGTTCCAGGGCATGAACGCCACCAGCATGTTCTGGCCCAGCGCCAGCTCGCCCAGATCGGTCGATGCGCCATCGGCGATCACGTCGCCCTTGTCCAGCTTGTCGCCCTTCTTGACGATCGGACGTTGATGGATGTTGGTGTTCTGGTTGGAACGCTGGTACTTGATCAGGTTGTAGATGTCCACACCGACTTCACCGGCCTGCGCTTCCGCGTCGTTGACACGGATCACGACGCGGGTGGCGTCGACATAGTCCACGATGCCGCCGCGCGTGGCGGTGACCACGGTGCCGGAGTCGATCGCGGAGACACGCTCGATGCCGGTGCCAACAAAGGCCTTTTCCGGACGCAGAACAGGTACCGCCTGACGCTGCATGTTGGCGCCCATCAACGCGCGGTTTGCGTCGTCGTGCTCCAGGAACGGAACCAGTGATGCGGCCACTGAGACGATCTGCGCCGGGGACACGTCCATGTACTGGATCTTGTCGGCGGCCACCAGGATCGACTCGCCCTTCTCGCGTGCCGACACCAGGTCGCCAGTGAGCTTGCCGTTCTGGTCGAGCACCGCATTGGCCTGGGCGATGATGTACTTGCCCTCTTCGATCGCCGAGAGGTAGTCGATCTGGGTCGTCACGTGGCTGTCCACCACGCGGCGATACGGCGTCTCGATGAAACCGTATTCGTTCAATCGCGCATACAGGGCCAGCGAGTTGATCAAGCCGATGTTCGGGCCTTCAGGCGTCTCGATCGGGCAGACGCGACCGTAATGGGTCACGTGCACGTCGCGCACCTCGAAGCCGGCGCGCTCGCGCGTCAAACCACCCGGGCCAAGAGCCGATACACGGCGCTTGTGGGTGATCTCGGACAAGGGGTTGGTCTGGTCCATGAACTGCGACAGCTGCGAGGCACCGAAGAACTCCTTCAGTGCGGCCGAAATCGGCTTGCTGTTGATCAGGTCATGCGGCATCAGCGGCTCTTGCTCGGCCTGACCCAGACGCTCTTTCACGGCCTTCTCGATACGTGCCAGTCCGGTGCGGTACTGGTTCTCGGCCAATTCGCCGACACAACGCACCCGGCGGTTGCCCAGGTGGTCGATGTCGTCGACTTCGCCACGGCCATTGCGCAGATCAACCAGGATCTTGACCACGGCCAGGATGTCCTCGTTGGTCAGCACCATCGGGCCGGTCGATTCGTCGCGGCCCATCTTGGCGTTGAACTTCATGCGGCCGACGCGCGACAAGTCGTAGGTGTCGGGGTTGTAGAACAGGCGCTGGAACAGGGCCTGTACCGCGTCTTCCGTTGGCGGCTCGCCTGGGCGCATCATGCGGTAGATGGCAACACGGGCAGAGAACTCGTCGGCGGTCTCGTCGCTGCGCAGCGTCTGCGAGATGTACGCGCCCTGATCGAGTTCATTGGTGTAAACGCACTGCAGGTCCTGCACACCGGCGCTGCGCAGTTTCTTGAGCAGCAATTCGGTCAGCTCGTCGTTGGCCTTGGCCAGGATCTCGCCAGTGTCTTCTTCGACCACATTACGCGCCACGACACGGCCGATCAGGAAGTCTTCCGGCACGCTGACATGCGTCGTTCCCGACTGCTCGAGTTCACGCGTGTGACGCGCGGTGACACGTTTGTCCTTGGCGACAACGACCTTGCCATCCTTGTCGGTCAGGTCGAAACGGGCAACCTCGCCGCGCAGGCGTTCGGCCACGAATTCCATCTGGGCACCGCTGTCCATCAGACGGAAGTTGTCGTTGACGAAGAAGTTCGCCAGGATCGACTCCGGATTCAGGCCGATGGCCTTGAGCAGGATGGTCACCGGCATCTTGCGGCGACGGTCGACGCGGAAGTACAGGATGTCCTTGGGGTCGAACTCGAAATCGAGCCACGAGCCACGGTAAGGAATGATGCGGGCCGAGAACAGCAATTTGCCCGAGCTATGGGTCTTGCCCTTGTCGTGTTCGAAGAACACGCCCGGCGAGCGATGCAGCTGGGACACGATGACACGCTCGGTGCCGTTGATGATGAACGAGCCCTTGTTGGTCATCAGGGGCACTTCACCCATGTAGACCTCTTGCTCCTTGACTTCTTTCACGACCTTGTTCTGCGACGTCGACGACTCGCGGTCATAGATGATCAGCTGAACCTTGGCGCGCACGGCCGACGAAAACGTCAGACCACGGGTCTGGCACTCGCGCACATCGAACGCCGGCTTGGCGAGGTTGTACTCGAGAAACTTCATCTCGACGAAACCGTTGTGCGACACGATCGGGAACGCTGCGTCAAACGCCGCCTGCAATCCCTCGACGGTGCGTTTCTTGGGCGCCACTTCGGCCTGCAGGAATGCGGTGTAGGCGTCCTTCTGCATCTGCAACAGATAGGGGATTTCGAGGACGCTGTCGCGATTGCCAAAACTCTTGCGAATCCGCTTGCGTTCGGTGTATGTATAAGCCATGAGATCTCCGGGCAAAGACTTGGGGGTCTGTGGGTCCTGCACTGTGGCGCCGAGCTGGGGGCTCGGCAGGCTTGGTGATTGGCCGCTACCAATCAATGGCGGACGGTTGCGCATTGCGCGCAACCCGAACCAAGGCATCTTCTGCAGTCGGGGTCAGAAGACACTAGACAATCGCGTTTGGGGGCGACTCTCTGGTGTGCTCTCATGAGGAAACGCCGGGCAGTTCCCAAGTTTCCTCGCACCCCCCTCGGGGGGCCTGGCGAAGCCAGGGCTGGGGCACTTACAACGACCAAAGGCTGGGACACGCTTTTCGCGCGTCCCAGCCCCGGCTCGGGCAAGAATTACTTCAATTCAGCCTTGGCGCCGGCGTCTTCCAGCTTCTTCTTGGCGGTTTCGCCGTCAGCCTTGGGCATGGCTTCCTTGACGGTCTTTGGCGCGCCGTCGACCAGGTCCTTGGCTTCTTTCAAGCCCAGGCCGGTGATTTCGCGCACGGCCTTGATGACCGACACCTTGTTGGCACCGATTTCGGTCAGCACCAGGTCAAATTCGGTCTTCTCTTCCACGACGGCAGCAGCGGCGCCACCACCAGCGGCCGGAGCCGACATTGCAGCAGCGCTCACGCCGAATTTCTCTTCGATGGCTTTCACCAGGTCGTTGAGTTCCATGACCGTCATGCTGTCCAAAGCGGTCAAAAATGCGTCTTTATCGAATGCCATTTCAGTTTCCTTCAATCAGTTGGGGTTGCTTGCGCTTGGGGCGTTTCGCTTCCCGTCAATTCTCAATACCGTTATCAGAAGCGCCGCGCCCTCAGGCAGCAACGACTTCGCCTTTTTTCTCGGCCAATGCGGCCAGCACACGGGCTGTACGCGAAACCGGGGATTGCATCAAGCCCAGCAACTGCGCCAACAGCACTTCCTTGGTAGGAATGCTTGCCAGTTGCTTCACGCCGTTCGCATCCAGGGCTTTGCCGCCATACGCACCGGCGCGAATCACCAACTTGTCGTTGGTCTTCGCGAACTCAGCCACCACTTTCGCGGCAGCCACTGCGTCTTCGGAAAAGCCGTAGATCAGCGGACCGGTCATCTGGTCGGACAAGACTGCAAAGCCCGTGTCGGCGACAGCACGGCGAGCCAGGGTGTTTTTCAACACACTCAGGTTGACGCCATTGCTGCGCGCAGACGCACGCAAGCGGGTCATGTCGGCGACCGTGATGCCACGGTACTCCGCCAATACGAGCGTTTGAGCTTTTGCGGCGAGGCCTGTCACATCATTGACAACGGCTTCTTTCTCACTGCGATTAAGACTCAAGGTCTACTCCTTCTGTTTGTACGAACCAGGGCAGATACGATATCTGCCACCCGGGTCGCACGCCACACTGCAGCGACCAACTGTTTACGGAATTCAATCCATCAGCAGCGGGATCGCCATCTGCGTTGGTTTGCGATGATTAAGCACCTTCCAGCGGGTGCACCAACGGTCTCGGATGGCCCGCCGGCACCTCGCGGCACCAGCAGCCCACCACTTCCATCCGCCCTTTCAGGCAAACGAAATTTTCAATATCACAGCATTCATCAGGCACCAATGGTCTGGGTGTCCACACGGACGCCCACACCCATGGTGCTGGATACTGCGATTTTTCTCAGGAAAACACCTTTGCTGGTTGCCGGCTTGGCCTTGATCAAAGCCTCCACCAGCGCAGCCAGATTGCCTTGCAACTTGTCATCATCGAACGAACGGCGGCCGATCGTCGAATGCACGATGCCGGCCTTGTCGACACGGAACTGCACCTGACCGGCCTTGGCGTTCTTGACGGCAGTCGCGACGTCGGGCGTCACGGTACCAACCTTCGGGTTAGGCATCAGGCCGCGTGGGCCGAGGATCTGACCCAGGGTACCGACCACACGCATCGCGTCCGGAGCGGCAATCACGATATCAAACGGCATATTACCGGCCTTGATCATGGCGGCCAGGTCTTCCATACCGACGATGTCAGCGCCAGCGGCCTTGGCTTCTTCAGCCTTGGCACCCTGCGCGAACACGGCGACACGCTTGGTCTTGCCGGTGCCGTTTGGCAACACCACGGCGCCACGCACAACCTGGTCGGACTTCTTGGCGTCGATGCCCAACTGCACGGCCACGTCGATCGATTCATCGAACTTCGCGGTAGCGCACTGTTTGACGATGCCGATAGCATCCAGCAGCGGGTACAGCTTGGTGCTTTCGATCTTGACCGTGAGGGCCTTTTGATTTTTGGTGAGCTTGGTCATTTAAACACCCTCTACCGTGACACCCATCGAACGGGCAGAGCCGGCGATGGTGCGAACTGCTGCGTCCAGATCGGCAGCGGTCAGGTCTTTCATTTTTGCCTTGGCGATCTCTTCGAGCTGGGCTCGGGTGATCTTGCCGACCTTGTCGCTCAAAGCCTTGGCCGAACCCTTGTCCAGCTTGATAGCTTTCTTGATGAGCGTGGTCGCCGGTGGCGTCTTGATGATGAACGTGAAGCTCTTGTCGGCAAATGCGGTGATAACCACCGGCAATGGCAGACCTGGCTCGACGCCCTGAGTCTGCGCATTGAATGCCTTGCAGAACTCCATGATGTTCAATCCGCGCTGACCCAGTGCTGGGCCGATTGGCGGCGAGGGATTGGCCTTACCTGCTGGGACTTGCAGCTTGATAAAACCGACGATTTTTTTCGCCATGGTTTACTCCTTGCGGGTGATAACGCCGGAATTCACGCCTTATTGACCTGAACTCCGGCTCCCCGGGGGTTGATGACTCTGCAAAACCTCCGCACCGAGTCGAAAAAATGCGGATTCCTGAAATAACCTGGTCGCCCTGGGCGACACGCGAAAACCCGGCGCCTGGCGCTCAGGTCTTCTCGATCTGGGAAAACTCCAATTCGACCGGCGTTGAGCGACCGAAAATCGTGACCGACACACGCACCTTGCTCTTGTCGTAGTTGACGTACTCGACCGAACCATTGAAGTCGGTGAACGGGCCATCCTTGACGCGCACGTATTCACCCACCTCGAACTCGACCTTGTGGCGCGGCTTCTCCGTGCCTTCCTGCATCTGGTGGACGATCTTCTCGACTTCAGCCTGGGAAATGGGCGAGGGGCGGTTCTTGGCACCGCCGACAAAACCAGTCACCTTGTTGGTGTGTTTGACAAGGTGCCAGCTGTCGTCGTTCATGACCATCTCGACCAGCACATAACCCGGAAAGAACTTGCGCTCGGTGGTGCGCTTCTGGCCGTTCTTGACCTCGACCACCTCTTCCATCGGCACCAGAATGCGACCGAACTTGTCTTGCATGCCGGCGCGATTGATGCGCTCGAGAATATTGCGCTCGACCGCCTTCTCCATGCCGGAATAGGCGTGCACCACATACCAACGCATATCAGGGTTGGTCGGTTTCGCCAGGGCCGCCTGCTCGGGTGTGGGAGTCTCTTCTACGATATCTGTCATCAATTTATCTCCATCCCAGGACCAGGCCGTACAACACCCACTCCAGCGTCTTGTCCGTGAGCCACAGAAACAAGCCCATCAGGGCCACAAAACCAAAGACGTATGCCGTCATCTGGATCGCTTCCTTGCGCGACGGCCAGACAACCTTTTTGACCTCACGCGTGGCATCGCGGCCAAACGCAAACAACTCCCGACCCGGCTCGGAAACGAAAAATACGGCAATGGCAGCCGCAAGACCCACAAACAGCGCGCCCCATTGGGCGAGCGGACCTTGCTTGGCCAGAAGATAAAACGCGGCCAAGGCGCCAACGACCAGCAGCACGGCGCCCGCAAGCTTGAACTTGTCGAAGGGACTGACTACTGTTTGTACTTGTGACGTGGCCATTTTTTCTCTATCTCTTGCGTTGGCACCAACCATCGCTCCAGGAACGCTTCAGATTTCGCTGATCGCCAACGCGACCAGACAGAAAACCACCTGAACCCGGAGGGATCGGTGGCAGGGGCGGAAGGAATCGAACCATCAACCTTCGGTTTTGGAGACCGACGCTCTGCCAATTGAGCTACGCCCCTGCATCTAAACCCAATCGGGCTTGCGGAGCGCACGAGGCGCCCCACCACCCGAACAAATATGCCTTACGCGAGGATCTTGGCAACCACACCGGCGCCGACAGTCTTGCCGCCTTCGCGGATCGCGAAACGCAGGCCTTCCTCCATCGCGATCGGGTTGATCAACTTGACCGTGATCGACACGTTATCGCCAGGCATCACCATCTCTTTGCCTTCTGGCAACTCGATCGCACCGGTCACGTCCGTCGTGCGGAAGTAGAACTGGGGACGGTAGTTGTTGAAGAACGGCGTGTGACGGCCACCCTCATCCTTGGACAAGACATAGATCTCGCCGGTGAAATGCGTGTGCGGCTTGATCGAACCGGGCTTGCACAGCACCTGGCCGCGCTCCACGTCTTCGCGCTTGGTGCCGCGCAGCAAAATACCGACGTTGTCGCCTGCCTGACCCTGGTCCAGCAGCTTGCGGAACATCTCCACGCCCGTGCAGGTGGTCTTGACCGTATCCTTGATACCCACGATCTCGATCTCTTCACCGACCTTGACTACACCGCGCTCGATACGGCCGGTCACCACGGTGCCGCGACCCGAGATCGAGAACACGTCTTCCACTGGCATCAGGAACGCGCCGTCCATGGCACGCTCTGGCGTCGGGATGTAGGTGTCAAGCGCTTCGGCCAGCTTCAGAATGGCCAGCTCGCCCAGTTCACCCTTGTCGCCTTCCAAGGCCAGCTTGGCTGAGCCGTGGATGATGGGGGTATCGTCGCCCGGGAACTCGTACTTGTCGAGCAACTCGCGAACTTCCATCTCGACCAGCTCGAGCAACTCGGCGTCGTCGACCATGTCGCACTTGTTCAGGAACACGATGATGTAAGGAACACCCACCTGGCGCGCCAGCAGAATGTGCTCACGGGTCTGGGGCATCGGGCCGTCAGCGGCCGAACACACAAGAATAGCGCCGTCCATCTGGGCTGCGCCGGTAATCATGTTCTTCACATAGTCAGCGTGGCCGGGGCAGTCAACGTGGGCGTAGTGGCGGTTGGCCGTCTCGTACTCAACGTGTGCGGTGTTGATCGTGATGCCGCGCGCTTTCTCTTCAGGCGCTGCGTCGATCTGGTCGTAAGCCTTGGCTTCACCGCCGAACTTGGCAGCCAGAATCGTCGTGATGGCAGCCGTCAGGGTGGTCTTGCCATGGTCCACGTGACCAATCGTGCCCACGTTCACGTGGGGCTTGGTACGTGCAAATTTCTCTTTTCCCATTTCTCGTTTCTCCAAAAGGACTCGAAAAGCAACCACTACTTCACAGCCGGCAATCGCGCGTAGCGCCTGGAACTTGCCAACACACCCAGATAACTGGTGCCCATTGCGGGAATCGGACCCGCGACCTCTCCCTTACCAAGGGAGTGCTCTGCCACTGAGCCAAATGGGCTAAAAATCTCTTGCGTACACCAAACCATGGAGCGGGAGACGGGAATCGAACCCGCGTCATTAGCTTGGAAGGCTAGGGTTCTACCATTGAACTACTCCCGCATCTCGGCCAGCAAACCCGGCACTTCGACACGCTCTAACTTTCATGATGCCCACTCTTCATCCCGCATCATGAAAGTAATTTCACGTTAACGCAGCCGCCGCATTGCCCGGTTACGCAACAAAAACATACGCAATCTCAAATTCTTTCGCTGGTGGAGAGGGCTGGATTCGAACCAGCGTACTCGTAAGAGGGCAGATTTACAGTCTGCTGCCATTAACCACTCGGCCACCTCTCCTTTAGCGAACCGCAGATTATGCCACGGTTATAGGCAGATAGTCGAAGTCGCGGAACATTCGAAACTGCGTGCCGGATTATCGCCAGTCGATCAGCGCAGCCCCATGCTCAAGCAGAAAATTGTTGGCCAACGCGAAATGGCCGCAGCCGATGAAGGGGGCAGGCATGCGCCGGGCCGACAGCGGCGACGGGTGGTTGGCAAGCAGATGCAGACGCGGCGCGGCGCCCTCGTCACCAGCCTGCAAAGAGCGCCGCGCCTGCGCGTGCGCGCCCCACCACAAAAAGACGACTGGGCCTGGATTGCATTGCACCGCGGCAAGAATCCGGTCAGTGAGCTGCGCCCAACCCGCCTTGGCGTGGGAGCCAGGCGCGGCTTGCTCGACCGTCATGCAGGTATTGAGCAGCAAGACGCCCTGGCGCGCCCAGGTCGTTAAGTTACCACCGGACGAGCGCAGGCCGGGCTCGGGGACCGCGTCCGCCAACAGTTCCCCGGCTTGCCGCTCCCGCTCGATTTCGGCGCGGATATTGCGCAAGGACGGCGGCACGCGCACCCCCGGCGGCACCGAGAACGCCAGACCATGCGCCTGTCCGGGCCCGTGGTAGGGGTCCTGGCCGAGGATCACCACTTTCACGGTATGCAGCGGCGTCATGGCGAGCGCCTGCAGCGGCTGGGGCGGATAGATGGCGGCGCCGGCTGCGAGTCGTGCAGTGACGTAGTGGCCCAGACGCAGGCCGGTTTCGCTGGCGAAAAATTCGGTCGTCAGATCGCGCCAGTCTTCGGCCACAGGCCAGTCGGCAGGATTCCACGCCACCAGTCGATCGGCGATCAGATCAGTCATGTCGACAACTCGCTGTCGGACCCGTCGCAGACAACCGGGACATCCGTCGCGCTAGCGCGAAGTCGATCAGCATCACCACCCGCTAGGAGCATCCCGTGGCAGGGCAGGATCAGGCGGGCGCCAGCAAACTGGCCATGGCCGCCCCCGGATCGGGCGCCCGCATGAAGGCCTCGCCGATCAGGAATCCATGGATGCCAGCGGCGTTCATGCGCTCCACGTCGGCACGCTCGGCGATGCCACTTTCGGTGATCACCATCTTGTCCTGCGGCACCGACGCCTTGAGCGCGATTGTGGTGTCGAGTGACACCTCGAAGGTGCGCAGATTGCGGTTGTTGATGCCCACCAGGGAAGTTTTCAGGCGCAAGGCGCGCTCGAGTTCGGCCGCGTCATGCACCTCGACCAGCACCGCCATGAAAAGGTCGCGCGCAATCGCCTCCATGTCGCGCATCTGTGCATCGTCCAGACAGGCGGCGATCAGCAAAATTGCATCGGCGCCCATCACGCGCGACTCGTAAACCTGATACGGGTCGATCAGGAAGTCCTTGCGTAACACCGGCAACTGGCACGAGGCGCGCGCCTGCTTGAGATAGTCGACGCTGCCCTGAAAAAACTGCTGGTCGGTCAGCACCGACAGGCAGGCCGCGCCATGTTCGGCATAAGTCTGGGCAATATCGGCGGGCTCGAAATCGGCCCGGATCACCCCTTTGGACGGGCTGGCCTTCTTGATCTCGGCAATCACCGCATTGCGTCCGGCGTCGATGCGCTGGCGCATGGCACCTTCGAAGTCTCGCGTCAGGATGCGCGATTCCGCGTCCGCACGCATGAGGGCCAGTGGGCGTCGCTCCAATGCGCTCGCCAGCTCGGTGCGCTTGACCGCAACGATCTCGTTCAGGATGTCAGACATTTTCAGTATTTATGGAAGTGGCGACGCCGCCCCATGGGCGTGCCGCGGTCCTGCGGCACCGGCGCGCAGGCGAAGGCCCTATCGTAGTGCAGTCGCGCAGCGGGCAGCTACCAGGTCACGGGCTGCCCGGTGCGGGCGCTTTGCGCTGCCGCATCGGCCAACTCCTGCGCCGCCAGGCCATCGTCCACCGTGGTCCGGAATGCAGCCCCGGTCTGCAGGCATTCAAAGAAGTGCGCGATCTCCAGCCGATAGGCGACGGCATAACGCTGCAAGAAGAAGTTCTCCGGCTTGTCGCCATGGATACCCTGCGCATCCCACTGCGCCACTTCGCTGGGCTTGTGGTTGCCACATTGCAGCATGCCCAGCGAGCCCAGGACTTCGAAGCGCTGGTCATAGCCGTACGCGGCGCGGCGGATGGTGTTGATCTGGCACAAACGGCCCTTGCGCGTGCGGATCGTCACCGCGGTGCTGTCCAGATCTCCCGCGGCGGCAATAGCCGGGTCGGTCAGCACCGAGCCGGTGGCGCTGAGCCATTGCGCTTCGTCGCCATCTGCGCAAAGAATCCAGCGAAAGATGTCGAAGTCGTGGATCAGCATGTCGCGAAAGATGCCACCCGACGCCTGGATGTACTCGACCGGCGGCGCGCCCGGATCGCGGCTGGTCACGATCAGCATCTCCGGGTTGCCGATCTCGCCGCGGTCCATGCGCGCACGTGCCTCGCTGAAAGTGGGGTCGAAACGGCGCTGAAACCCGATCATGCAGGCGACGCCGGCCGCCTGAACCGCATCAGCGCAGGCCCTGACCCGCGCCAGCGACAGGTCGATCGGCTTCTCGCAAAAGATGTGCTTGCGCGCGGCCGCGGCACGGCTCAGCAGTTCGCTGTGGGTGTCGGTGGAAGACGCGATGACCACTGCATCGATCCCCGGATCTGCAAAAACCTCGTCGACGCTGGCCACTTTGGCGCCGAGCGAGTCGGCCAGCTCAGTGGCGGCAGCGACCACCGGGTCCGACACATATTGCAGTCGCACGCCGTTCAACGCGGCGAGGTTGGTTGCGTGGATGCGGCCGATTCGACCAGCACCAAAAATGGCGACGTTTTTCATTGCTTCTCCGGCGTGATCGGACCCATGACCACGGCGATGCGATCGGGAACCCGGCGCCCGGCCGAACCGGCCATGCGTGGCGGTGCGAGAGCGGACTATAGCGCGACACGCGAACGTGTGAAATTTATTTTTCAGTAAGATGGGAGGTAGAATTTTTATTCCGAGCCTGGCGCATTGCTGGGGCCGGCACGCAGGAGACGCTCCCCATGGAACCAACGATCTGCTTCGCCCTCAACCGCATCTGCGGTTCCCGGATGCCGTTCGCCGCGTTCGCCGCCATGGCGCAGCGCCTGGGCGTGGATGCCATCGAGCTGCGCAACGACCTGGCGGCCGTCGAACTTCGCGACGGCACGGCACCACAGGTCATCGCGGCCATCGCGTCAGATCACGGCCTGCACATTCGCGCGATCAACGCCTTGCAGGAATTCGACCAACTCACCGCACGCCGCCAAAGCGAGGCCAGCGAACTGGCCCGTTATGCGGCCGAAGTCGGTGCACAGGCCCTGGTGCTGTGCCCCACGAACAACCGGCATGACAGCCGCGACCCACGCCAGCGCCACGACGATCTGGTGCATGCGCTGCATGGCTTGCAGCCGGTGCTCAGCGGACATGGCCTGATCGGCCTGATCGAACCGCTGGGATTCGGCGAATCGGCCGTGCGCCGCAAACGCCAGGCGCAGTGCGCCATCGACGCCATGGGAGCACCAGCGCCATTTGCGCTGGTGCATGACACGTTTCACCACCATCTGGCGGGCGATCGGGATTTTTTCCCAGCATCCACCGGGCTGGTCCATGTTTCCGGCGTCAACGACCCGGATCTGGCTGTGGACCAGATGCGCGATCCGCATCGGCAACTGGTCGGCCCGCAGGACCGGTTGGGCAACGTTGCACAACTACAGGCGCTGCTCGCCGGTGGATATAAAGGCTACGTGTCGTTCGAGCCCTTTGCCAACGCCATCATCACGGCGCCGGACATCGAAGCGCGTCTGCGCGCCAGCATGGCCTACCTTTCGGCGGCTGTCGCGGCATCGACCGGCACCGAGGACAATTCCGTCCGGTAAGCCAGTGCAATGAACAGGCTTTGCGCCAGACACATGGTATTGGTGAGCGAACGGAAGCCGAAGGTACTGCTTTCATGCACGACCAGCGTGGCCGCGGCCATGGCCGCCAGCGGACTCATCTGGCTGTCGGTAATCGCAATCAGGCGCGCACCGCGTGCAACCGCCGCACGCGCGCAGTCCAGCGACTCCTGCGCATACGGTGTGTAGCTGACCACCACCATGACGTCGCCCTGACGCACGCCGCGTAGATGCCCTTCGTACATGCCGCCCAAGCCGGACAGCAACTCGACCCGCTTGTCCGTGTGCTGCAGCGCGTAGGTCAGATACGAGGCCACGGCAAATGAGCGGCGGCAACCCACGACCCAGATCGACTGCGTGTCGGCCAGCAAGGCCACGGCGTCATCGAACACCGAACTGTGCAGATCGCGCTTGAACTCTTGCATGCCCGCAATGCTGCCGCCGATGAACTCGTCGGCAATATCGGTACTGCTCAGCTGCCCCTGGGCCAGCTCAATGACACGGCGGATGCGCACCTGGTAGTTGCGGCTTGGCGCAATCTGCTGGGCAATGCCGTCGCGAAAGATCTTCTGCATCTCGGAATAACCGCTGAAACCGAAACGCTTGGCAAACCGGATCACCGCCGATGGCTGTACTTCGCAACGCTGCGCCACATCCTGAATCCGGTCCAGCCCGATGTGGTCCCGGTGCTGTTCGACATAGCGGGCGATCTGCTTGAGTTGCCGGCTCAAGGATTCGTAGGCGTCGCCAATATCAGCCAACAGTTGCGCCGCGGCCGGGTTGGAAGGCGTCTTGGGTTCCGGAGTCGATTCAGGCAAAGCAGTCACGTGGTGCGAACCTCTGTTGTTAGAAAAATAGAAAATATATTCTAGGCGTTTGTCCGAATGCATTTTTATTCACTTCGGTCACCATCGATGCTTGCCTCCTGTCGCTTCAAGTACACCGAATTGACCGCACCCGGCCTTGCGGCGGCACCCGTGCGCGTGTTCGCGTGGGGCTTGCACACCCGGCGCAACGGGGGCCACCGAAAGCAGACCTTGAACCCATACGCCCTTCCCTCGCGCAAGCGGACCCGCGCTGTACGGCGGGCGCGACCACGGCCGCCCCACGCCCCGGAACATCTGCGCACCCTTCCGTGCGTTCACCTTTCAGCGCCATGACCCGCCATGCCCTCTGGCTGCTGCCGTCGTGCGCGCACGAGCCCCTGCTGGTCGAACATATCGCGCGCCTGTCCATCTGGATGCAAAGCACGCGGTTCGACCCGCATGTGACCATTCTGAGCGGCATCGACGCCGACCCCCAGTCGCTGGCGCAGATCACAGCCACACTTGCCACCCGGAGCCCCGTGATGCCCTTGACCGTGGCCCGGGTCGCGCCGGGCGCACAGTACTTCCAGTGCATCTATCTGGCCCTGCAGGCGAATGCCACATTCGACGCCCTGCAATCCGCCGCTCTGGCCGCTTGCGGCATGGCCGATGCCGACGCCCCCGCGCATCCGCACCTGAGCCTCGCCTACGGCGAACCCCATCCCGACAACGCCAAGTTATGCCCCGTGCTCGCCGAGCAGTTCACCGGCCATTCCATCGTCTTCGATCGCATCGCGTTGGTGCGATCGTCCAAGGATCTCGCAGTGGCGGACTGGACGATACTGGCCGAATTTGCACTGTGTACGACCGCAACCAGTGAGCAGGCCACGATGTCCACCTTGCATATTCCCGAAGGCCGCAACCATGACCTGGCCTGCCTTGGCCGACTGGCGGTAGATCTGTATGCGCAGCAACTCGGCGCACGTCTCGAGGACGTTTCCAGTTTCGCCAAATACCTGGGCGGCAGTTCGGCCAACATCGCGTTCGGCGTCGCCCGGCTGGGCTTGCGTGCGGCCATGGTCTCGCGCGTCGGCGACGAGCAGATGGGCCGCTTCCTGACTGAAACCCTGGAGCGCGAGGGATGCGACATCTCGCAGGTGCAGATCGATCCGCAGCGCCTCACGGCGCTGGTACTGCTGGGGCTGAAGGACCGTGACACCTTTCCGCTGCTGTTCTACCGCGAGAACTGCGCCGACATGGCCGTCGAGCCGGCACTGATCGACGAGTCCTTCATCGCCGGTTGCCGAGCGTTGCTGATCACCGGAACCCATCTGAGCGCGCCCACTGTACGTGCGGCATCCAGTGCCGCCTTGGCATACGCCGCGAAACACAAAGTGCTTCGGGTGCTCGACATCGACTATCGGCCGGTGTTGTGGGGACTGACCAAACGCGGCGAAGGGGCCAATCGCTTTGTCGCCGACGCGCGCGTCACCGCCGAGGTGCAGCAGATGCTGCCGCAGTTCGACCTGCTGATCGGCACCGAAGAGGAGTTCCTGATTGCCGGCGGCGTGGCCGGAGACCTGCTGGCGTCGCTGCAAGCCGTACGCACGGTGACACCGGCCGCATTGGTCGTGAAGCTGGGCGCTGCGGGTTGCTGTTTCATTCCGGGCGCAATACCGGCGCAACTCGCGGACGCCCTGACCGCGCAAGGCGAACGCGTCGAGGTCATGAATGTATTGGGGGCAGGCGACGCGTTTGCCGCCGGCCTGATGACCGGGTTTCTGCGCGGCATGGGCTTCATCGAAGCGGCGCGCCTTGCCAATGCCTGTGGCGCCATCGTGGTGTCGCGCCATGCCTGCGCGCCGGCGATGCCGACCCCGGCCGAACTCGACCACTGGTTTGGCGGTGCGCGCAACCCGCGGGTCGACGCCGACCGGCAGTTGGCCCATCTGCATCGCGTCACACCCAAGCGCACCGCCCGACCCGAGTTGCAGGTGATCGCGTTCGATCACCGCAGCCAGTTCTTCGAGCTGGCACGCCTGTGCGGCGCATCCACAGCCGATGTGGTGACCCTGAAGAAGCTGCTGCTGCGCGCGACCGAACAGGTCGTTGCCAGCGCCAATCTGCAAGGCCGTATCGGCGTGTTGATCGACGGCGGCGAATATGGCGCCGACGCATTGGCCGCGGCAACCGGCCGGGGCTGGTGGGTTGGTCGCCCGGTTGAGTTGCCGGGTTCGCGTCCACTGCGCTTCGATGGCGGCTTGTCGATCGGATCGATGCTGGTGAGCTGGCCGGCCGAGCATGTCTGCAAATGCCTGGTGCAATACCACCCGGACGATCCGACGCCTCTGCGACTGGCGCAGGAACTCAAGGTGCAGGAGTTGTGGCAGGCGACCCGCATCAGCGGTCACGAACTGCTGCTGGAGATCATCTGCCCGGGCAGCCCGATACCGGTCGGCATCCAGGACGAGGCCGTGCTGCGATCGATCCAACGTTTCTACAACCTGGGCATCCAGCCCGAATGGTGGAAGCTTGCGCCAATGGCCTCCAAAGGCTGGCATGCGCTGGCGCTGCTGATCGCCGAGCGTGACCCCTTGTGCCGTGGTGCCGTCATCCTGGGGTTGAACCAGCCAGTGCAGGCTCTGGCCGACAGCTTCACGCAAGCCGACAACCCGATCGTCAAAGGGTTCATGGTCGGACGCAGCCTGTGGGCCGAACCGTCATCGCGCTGGCTGCGCCACGAATGCACCGACCAGGAACTGGTCGACACCGTGGCAGCCAACTTCACCTTGTTGTCGCGCGCATGGTCGAGCCGCCATCGGCATGCGACCATCCCGACCTGACCCAGACACCAACGCCACACCCATGACGACCGAAAGAATGACGATGGCCCAGGCGCTGGTGCGCCACCTGGCCGCGCTGCGCATCGAATTGCCCGACGGCAGCCTGCAACCCTATTGCGCCGGCATGTTCGCCATCTTTGGCCATGGCAATGTCGCCGGACTGGGTGAAGCCTTGTGGGCCGAGCGCGAGCACCTGCCGACCTGGCGCGCCCACAACGAACAGGCCATGGCCCATGCGGCCATCGCCTACGCCAAGGCCGCATTCCGCCAGCGCATGATGGCGGTCACGACCTCGATCGGACCCGGCGCCACCAATTTGCTGACCGCCGCGGCACTGGCGCATGTGAACCGGCTGCCGCTGCTGATGCTGCCTGGGGACAGCTTCGCATCGCGCGCGCCCGACCCGGTGTTGCAGCAGCTCGAGGACCCTGGTCACGGCGACGTCAGCGTCAACGATGCGTTCCGGCCGTTGACACGGTTCTTCGACCGCATCAGCCGTCCCGAGCAAATACTGCGCGCTTTGCCCCACGCGATCGCCGTGATGCTAGACCCAGCCAGTTGCGGCCCGGTCTGCCTGGCCCTGCCCCAGGACGTGCAGACGCAGGCCTTCGACTGCCCGACGCATTTCCTGCAGCCAGCGCCACTGCGCATCCGACGCCCGGGCGCCGACGCGCGGGAGCTGCACGACGCGCTGACGCTGGTCCGCAATGCCGGTAAACCCCTGATCATTGCCGGTGGCGGCGTGTTGTACAGCCAGGCCTGGGAGGAGCTGGGGCGATTCGCGTCGGCGCATGGCGTGCCGGTGGCGGAAACCCAGGCCGGCAAGGGAAGCCTGCGCTGGGACCACCCGTTGAACCTGGGCGCGATCGGTGTCACTGGTTCTCCCGCCGCCAACGCCATGGCCCGCGAGGCGGATCTGATCATCGCCATCGGCACCCGGCTGCAGGACTTCACCACCGGATCCCATAGCCTGTTCTCCGGCAAGCCGGTATTGGGCATCAACGTCTCGGTGCTCGATGCACGCAAATGCCGGGGCACCACACTGGTGGCCGATGCCCGCGAGGCCTTGTCCGCACTCGACGCAGCGCTGGGCCCATGGACGAGCGACGCCCATTGGCAGTCCAGCGCAAGCCAACGCGCTGCCGCCTGGGTGCATCGCGTCGACCAGCTGACCGACGCCGATGCAACGCCCGCCGGCGTATTGCCCTATGACGCCGACGTGATCGGCGCGGTACGCGGCTCCTGCGCCGACAGCGCGGTGTCGGACGTGGTGGTCTGTGCAGCCGGCACCTTGCCGGCGGAACTGCACAAGTTGTGGCGCGCCGGCGCGCCGGGCAACTACCACGTCGAATACGGTTATTCCTGCATGGGATACGAGATCGCCGGCGGACTGGGCGTGAAGATGGCGCGTCCGCAACAGGAGGTGATCGTCATGGTGGGTGATGGCTCCTACCTGATGATGAACTCCGAGATCGCAACCTCGGTCATGCTCGGGCTCAAGCTCATCATTGTGGTGCTGGACAACCGCGGCTTCGGCTGCATCCAGCGCCTGCAGACCGCTACGGGCGGCGCGACATTCAACAACATGCTGCAGGACTGCGCAGTGCCGGACAGCGCCGGGGCACAGATCGATTTTGCCCAGCACGCACGCAGCCTGGGTGCCGACGCCGTGCTGGCCGCCAACCTGGACGAACTGCGGACAGCGATGGTGGCAGCACGCGCGGCGTCCAAGACCCAGGTCATCGTCATCAACACCACCCACACCCGCACCACCGACGACGGCGGCTGCTGGTGGGACGTGGCCATACCCGAAGTTTCGCAGCGCACGCAAGTCGTGGCCGCCCGCGAAGCCTACGACAGCGCCAAAAAGGACCTACCGACATGACCTGGAATGTGCGAATCGGCATCAACCCGATCAGCTGGATGAATGACGACCTGCCCGAACTGGGTGGTGAGACGCCACTGGAGACCGCCTTGTCCGAAGGCAGGCAGATCGGCTACGCCGGTTTCGAACTCGGCAACAAATTTCCGAAAACCGGTGTGGCGCTCAAGGCCAAGCTGGCGCAATACGATCTGGCTTGCATCTCGGGCTGGTACAGCGGTTTTCTGGCCGAAGACAGTGTCGCGGCCGAGATCGCGCGCTGTCACGACCACATGGCCAAGCTGCAGTTCAATGGTGCGCGCGTCGTGGTCTACGGCGAGTGTGCCGGCACGGTACAAGGCCAGATCGACACGCCACTGGCGCATCGACCGCGCTTCAATGACCTGGCGCAATGGCAGGCCTATGGCGAGCGACTCAATGCGTTCGGCGCCCACCTGCAACAGACCTATGGCATCGTGCTCGCCTACCACCACCACATGGGCGCCTATGTCGAATCGCCGCAGGACATCGACCAGCTGATGGCTGTGACCGATCCACGCAACGTGGGTCTGCTGTTCGACACCGGCCATGCCTGGTTTGGCGGCGTGGGCGATCCGGTGGCGCTGCTGCGCAAACACATCAACCGGGTGGTACATGTGCATTGCAAGGACGTACGCGCCGACGTCGTGGCCCAGGCCCGCAATGACGGCTGGAGTTTTCTCACCGGCGTGTTGTACGGAACCTTCACGGTGCCAGGCGATGGCGCGATTGACTTCGACGCTGTGCTGTCGGCTCTGCATGGGGCGGGCTACGAGGGCTGGCTGGTCGTCGAGGCCGAGCAGGACCCCGCGGTGGCGCCGAGCTATGCCTACGCCGACAAAGGATTCAAGACCTTGCGCGCCATCGTCGAGCGGCTCGACCAGCCGACGCAGGAGGTTTGAGATGGTCAGTCGATTGCAGGTCAAGGCCGCCCGCACAGGGCGCGAAATTGTCAACGTCACGCCGCAAAGCGCCGGCTGGAAGCACGTCGGTTTCCGAGCCATCCGGCTTGAGACGGGCGAATCAGAGCACATCGATACCGGCGCACGCGAGCTATGTCTGGTGGTCCTGAGCGGCCGCGTCGATGTGAGCATCGGCACGCAGACATGGTCCGCTCTGGGCACGCGCGACAGCGTGTTCGACGATTGCGCGCCCGCCGCCATTTATGTACCGCCCAACCATGTGGTGACGCTGCGTGCGGTGCGCGATTGCGAGCTGGGCCTGTGCACCGCGCCGTGCGACGCGCTGCCGCGTGCCGTGCGTCTGCTCGATCCGGCGCAGATGAAACGCAGCGTACGGGGCAAGGGCAGCAATACCCGCCACGTCTGCGACATTCTTCCCCACGACGACCCCACGGCCGCTCATCTGCTGGTGGTCGAGGTGCTGACGCCGGCCGGCCATTCGTCCAGCTACCCGCCACACAAACACGATGCCGAAACGCCACCGCTGGAAACCCTGCTGGAAGAGACCTACTACCACCGGCTCAATCCACCCCAGGGATTTGCGTTCCAGCGCATTTACACCGACGACCGCGACATTGACGAGGCCTGCGCGGTGGAAGACCATGACGTGGTGATGGTGCCGCGGGGTTACCACCCGGTCGTGGCGCCCCATGGCTACGACCTGTATTACCTCAATGTGATGGCCGGCCCGAATCGCCTTTGGGTGTTCCGCAACGACCCGGCCCACGAATGGATGCTGAAAGGAAAGAACCCATGACCGAACTGATGACCGCCATTGAAGCAATCGTGCGTGCCGCGGGCAACCGCATGCGCACGGCATTCACCGCGACCGACAAACCCGCCTACTCGCTCAAGGGTCGGCAGGACTACCTGACTGCCACCGATGGCGCGATCGAACAGTTCGTGCGCGAGCAAATCGAGGCGCGCTTTCCCGGCGACGCGGTACTGGGCGAAGAAGGCGGCGGATCGGTTGACGGCGCGCGCCTGTGGATCGTCGATCCCATCGATGGCACGGCCAACTTCGCGCGCCAGATTCCGCATTACTGCATCTCGCTCGGGCTTATCGTGGGCGGCAAACTCGAAGCCGGCGCACTGTACGAACCCAACCACGACGAGCTGTTCATTGCCCAGGTCGGTCAAGGTGCCTGGCTCAACGGCGAGCGCATGCGGGTCAGCGAAGTGCAGGACCTCAACGCCAGCACAGTGGAAGTCGGCTGGTCCACGCGCATTCCGGTGCAGACCTATCTGGACATGGTCGGGCGTGCTGCACATGCCGGCTGCTCGGTGCGTCGCGCCGGCTCCGGCGCGCTCGGCCTGGCCTATGTCGCCGCCGGACGGATCGAAGCCTATGCGGAAGACCATATCAATTCATGGGATGTTGCCGGTGCCTTGTTGCTGATCACCGAAGCCGGCGGCCGGGTCAGCAACTTCTGGGCACCGGGCGCCATCGAGAACGGCAATCAGATTCTGGCCAGCAATGCCGCGCTGGCCAGCCACATGCAGGAGCTGTTCGGCATCCCGCTCGTCTGAGATGTCAGTCGCGTAACAACACCACGTCGCCGACACCGAACCCCAACGCCACCGAGCTGCCGGAGGCGATCGGGTTGTCGGTGTCCGAAGAGGTGACGAACAACTCGCCCAAAGCGGTCAACACGATGTATTCCATCTGCTCGCCGACGTAGGTCGCCTTCTGCACCGTGGCCTCCAGGGTGTTGGCACTGCCCGCCACCTGCAACGAGACACGGTTCGGCCGCACCGCCACATGGCGTTGCGACGCCGTGCCCTCGCAACTATTGGTCTGCAGGCTGAGGCCGCCGAGCTTGACCATGGCAGGTTTGCCGGCGCTGCCACCTGACACCCATTCGCACGGCAGCACATTGGCCTCGCCAATGAAGTCGGCCACGAAGCGGGTCTGCGGCAGATCGTGCAATTCGCGCGGCGTGCCGGTCTGCGCAATCACCGCGTTGTTCATCACGACGATGGTGTCGGACACCGCCAAGGCCTCCTCCTGGTCGTGGGTCACGTAGACCACGGTCAGGCCCAGGGTTTGCTGCAGGTCGCGAATTTCCTGGCGCACGTAGCGGCGCAGCTTGGCGTCCAAATTTGACAAGGGCTCGTCGAACAGCAAGACCCGCGGCTCGAGCACGATGGCGCGCGCCACTGCAACCCGCTGCTGCTGACCGCCCGAGAGTTCGTTCGGATACCGCGCAGCGAGCTTGTCCAGGCCGAGCTGCTTGAGCACGTCGTTCGCCTTGGGGACAATGACGTCCTTGGCAAAGCCCGACATCTTCAGCCCGTAACTGACGTTTTCCATCACCGTCATGTGCGGAAACAAGGCATACGACTGGAACACCATCGACACATCGCGTGCCGTGGCCGGCAGCCTGGTGACGTCATCGTCGCCGATCAGGATGCGTCCGCTGGTGGCCATCTCCAGCCCGGCGATCATGCGCAGCGTCGTGGTCTTGCCGCAACCGGAGGGGCCGAGCAGCGTCACCAGCTTGCCCGCCGGAAAATCCAGTGAAACCTGGTCCACCGCCGCCACGGCGCTGGTGCCGTAGCGTTTGGTGACCTTGTCGAAAACAACCCGGGCCGGCCCCTTGCCGGATGCGGTAGTGGTGCTGCTGGTGTTCATGCGCCTCCTGCAATCATCGATGGTCCTTGCTGGCCGTCGCGCCGGCCCAGTTTGCGCTGACCGACCAGCCACTGGAAGATTCCGATGGCCACCAGCATGACGACGATCAGCACCGTGGAGTACGCAATCGCCACGCCGTATTCATTGTTTTCGACCCGCCCGATGATGTAGCTGGTCGCCATGTCATGCCGTGCGCTGACCAGGAAGATCACCGCGCTGATCGCTGTCATGCTGCGCACAAAGCTGTAGACCAGTGCCGACAGGATGGCCGGTCGGATCAGCGGCAGCGTGATACGCGTGAATGTGGTCCATGAGTTGGCACCCAGCGTGAGCGAGGCCTCGTCCAGGCTCTTGTCGATCTGCGACAACGATGCGATGCCTGACCGTACCCCCACCGGCATATTGCGAAACACGAAGCAGATCACCAGGATCGCCGCGGTACCGGTGAGTTCGATCGGCGGCACGTTGAACGCAATGATGTAACTCACGCCGATCACCGTGCCGGGAATCGCGAAGCTGAGCATGGTGCCGAACTCGAAGGCCTTCTTGCCGCGGAACTCCTGCCGGGTCAGCAGCCACGCGGTGATCAGACCCACGGCGGCGGTCAGCGGCGCAGAGATGGTGGCGATCTGGATCGTGGTCCAGAAGCTGTTCCAGGCCGAACCTTCCCAGCGAATGCCGAACTCGCCGTAGGCGATCTTGAATGCATGCACATAGTGCTTGACGGTCAGCGTATGGTCCAGGCCCCAGAGATGCACAAAACTTCCGTAGACGATCATCAGATACACGACCACGGTGAAAAAGCCCCAAAACGCGGTGATGCCGATGATCGGCCATGCGATACGTCGTGGCAGCGGCGGATGCATGCCGCCATCGCCCTTGCCGCTGACCGAGGTGTACGAGCGCCGACCCAGCCAGCGCTGCTGCAGATAGAACGCGCCGATGGTGTAGAGCAGCAGGATGATGGCCAGCACGGCTGCCTGGCTCTGGTCGTTCTGAGAACCGACGACGGCAAAAAAGATCTCGGTCGAGAGCACATTGAAATTGCCGCCCAGCACCAGCGGGTTGCCGAAGTCGGCCATGCTTTCGATGAAGCCGAGCAGGAAGGCATTGGCCAGCCCCGGACGCATCAACGGCCAGGTGACGGATTTGAAGGTCTCCCATCGATTGGCGCGCAAGGTCTGTGCGGCCTCCTCCAGCGACGGGCTGATCGCCTCGACGACACCAATCAGCACCAGAAACGCGATCGGGGTGAACGACAGCAGTTGGGCGATCAATACGCCGGTGAAGCCATAAACCCATCGTGTCGGCTCCAACCCGAACTGGGTGGCGACAAACTGCGTCACATTGCCCGACAAGCCGAACAACAGGATGATCGACAGGCCGATCACGAACGGGGGCGTGATGATCGGCAGCAACGACAGGGACTTGAAGGCCGACCGGAAACGCACGCCGGTGCGCGTGAGCACCAGTGCAAATGCCAGGCCCAGCAAAGTGGTCAAAACCCCGACTGTGATGGCCAGCATCAGCGAATTCCAGGCTACGCCGCAGGTCGTACTGGAATAGAAGCACGCCGTGCGCCAGATCTTGGGATCGCCTACACGATCGAAAAAAGGCGCCAGCGACCAGCCGAGCTCCCGATCGTGGAAGGGCAGCGCCAGCATCTGCAGCACCGGAAAACCGATGAACAGCAGGGTCAGCGCAATCACCAGGCCCAGTGATCCCGCAACAAACGAGTCGCCTGAGACGAGACCACGCAGCGCCAATCCACGCGTGAGCAGGAACAGAAAACCGGCGCCCGCAACCAGGGCGCCATAACCCATGCCGAACTGGCGCTGTTCGGTTTCGCCAAAGAGCTGCGCCAGTGCGGGCAGGTTCCAGCCCCGCAGACCAAACAGGAAGCCTTGCGCCAGCATATAGCCGATGCCAGCCAGGCCCACCGCGGTCAGCAACCGGGCCTGCACCGCCTGCGGATATCCCCGCAGGCCCGCCAGCAGGGCGACCAGCCCCAGTGCACCGACCGGCAGCAGCCACAGGTTACGCCCTTGCAGCCAGAGGAATAACGCGGGGGCCGCGTCGCTGGACAGCGGATATCCACCGAGCCAGCTGGTGCCCCAGAAACCGTCCTGGACCGCGTACCAGGGCAGGATTGCGACACCCAGCAGCACGCACAGCGCGAGGCCGGCGGCCTGGAGATCCAGGCGTTTAGTCTGCACGAAAACTACGCTAACAAGCCGTCACCTCTGCTGCGCTCAGCGCGGCAGTGAACCGATTTCGTCGTCCCACTTCTTGAGCAGGCGCTTGCGCTCGGCCGACGAGCCGTACTTGACGAAGTCGTAGTTGATCAGCTTGATTTTCTTCAGGTCCGGCGCCTTGGGCGAGGTCTTGGCCGCCTTGTTGGACGGCACCTGGAACGACTTGACGTCTTGCGCCATGCTCTGGAACTCGGCGCTGAGCGCAAAGTCGTAGAACTTCTTGGCGTTGTCCAGGTTGCGCGAACCCTGCACGATGCTCATCGAGCCGATCTCGTAGCCGGTGCCCTCGCACGGAATGACCGTCTTGATCGGGAAGCCGGCTTCGGCCACCGCCACGGCGTCATGCGCAAACACAATGCCGATGACGGTCTCGCCCGCGCCCGCAGCCTTGATCGGCGCAGAGCCCGATTTCGTGTACTGGTTGACGTTGGCATTCATGGTCTTCAGAAATTCGAATGCCTCGTCTTCGCCGAACAACTGCACCAGTGTGGCCAGCAAGGTGTACGCCGTTCCCGACGAATTCGGGTTGGCGACCTGGATCTTGCCCTTGTAGACCGGTTTGATCAGGTCCTTCCAGCACTTGGGTTCGGGCAAGCCCTGCTTCTTGAGCAGCTCGGTGTTGAAGCCGTAGCCCAGCGCACCCGAATAGATTCCGACGGTACGCACCTTCGAGGCGACCGCCTGGCTGTTGGCCCAATCTTGCAACTGGGTCCGCGCTGGCGACGCATAGGCCTGCGTCAGACCCTCTTCGGCCGCTTGCAGGTGCGGGTCTCCGGTGCCACCCCACCAGACATCGCCCTTGGGGTTGGCCGACTCGGCCTTGATCTGGGCATAGGTCTCACCCGAGCTTTTGCGCGTCATGTCGACGGCAATGCCGGTCTTTTTCTCGAATTCGATCTTGGCCTGCTGACACCAGGCGGCGTCGGAACTGCAGTAAAGGGTCAGGCGGCCCTGCGCGAATACAGGAATGGCCGACAGGCCCAACAACAAGGTCAACAGACCGGAAACGGTGGTACGACGCATGGCAAATCTCCTGGTAGGTCTTGTCACTGCGGCTGGCGCAGGACTATTTCATTTACCGCACCACGATATGCAAGCGCGCGGCAATGGTCAATGCGTGTAAACGCGCAGAAAACCCATAGAAAACGCCTGTGCACCGCCCGCAATGGCCTTCCAACGCACCGTCAGGTCGCCGCCTTCGTCGCCGCGATCAGGTCGTTCAGTTTGGTTTTGGCAGCGCCGGACTCGATGGCGGCCTGCGCCTTGGCGATACCGGCCTCAATCGATTCCGTCACGTTGGCGGCGTACAAGGCTGCACCGGCATTGAGGATGACAATGTCGCGCGGTGCGCCTGGCTGGTTGTCGAGCACGCCCAGCAGCATGGCTTTGGATTCCTCGGCGGTCTCGACCCTGAGCGCGCGGTTGCTGGCCATGACCATGCCGAAGTCCTCCGGATGGATCTCGTATTCGGTGATCTCGCCATTGCGCAGTTCGCCCACCATGGTCGCTGCGCCCAGGCTCACCTCGTCCATGCCGTCGCGGCCGTATACCACCACGGCGTGTTCGGCGCCCAGTCGCTGCAAGGCACGCACCTGGATGCCCACCAGGTCAGAGTGGAACACGCCCATCAGGATGTTGGGCGCGCTCGCCGGATTGGTTAGCGGGCCGAGTAGATTGAAGATGGTGCGCACCCCCAGTTCCTTGCGCACCGGCGCCACATTTTTCATCGCCGGATGGTGGTTGGGCGCGAACATGAATCCCACGCCCACGGTTTCGATGCAATGCGCAATCGCCTCGGGCGACAGGTTGATGTTCACGCCCAGCGCCTCCATCACGTCGGCGCTGCCGCTTTTGCTGCTGACACTGCGCCCGCCATGTTTACTGACCTTGGCACCGGCAGCGGCCGCGACAAACATGGAACAGGTCGAAATGTTGAAGGTATGCGAGCCATCTCCGCCGGTGCCCACAATGTCCACCAGATGGGTGCTGTCCTTGACATGCACCTTGGTCGAGAACTCGCGCATCACCTGGGCCGCGGCGGTGATCTCGCCGATGGTCTCCTTCTTGACGCGCAGGCCGGTGATCAGTGCCGCCATCATCACCGGCGACATGTCGCCACTCATGATCTGGCGCACGATGTGCAGCATTTCGTCGTGGAAAATCTCGCGATGGTCGATGGTGCGCACCAGGGCTTCCTGCGGGCTGATCTTGATCGTATTCTGGGGCATGGTCATGTCTCCTTAGGTCGAGCTTGCAATCTGTTCCGCCGTCGCCAGGCGGATTCCGAAGTAGAGAAAAAGCGCGCCCGCCAGACGATCCAGCCAGGCCAGAGAACCGCTTAGCCGCTGCAGTCGCGTGGCCAACCAGGCCGCGCCCAGGCCCCAGGCCAAGTTCACCGGCAAGGCGTTGATACTGAAGATCAGGCCCAGCAACAGGAAGGTCCATGTCTTGTGGGCCGCGCCGTGGGCGATGAACTGCGGCACGAAGGCCAGAAAGAACAGCGCCACCTTGGGGTTGAGCGCATTGGTCCAGAAGCCCTGGGTGAATACCTGGCGCAGCGGCATGACGCCCGCCACCGCCGGCCGCTCCCGACCCAACTCCGCCAGCGAGCCGGGGCCCGCGCCGCGCGAGATCAGCATGCCCAACCCCATGTAGACGAGGTAGGCGGCACCCAGCCACTTGAGAACGGTGAAGGTGGTCGCCGACGCAGCAATCAGCGCCCCCAGCCCGACCGCGGCCGCGACGACATGGACAAAGACACCGGCGCCAATTCCCAGTGCCGCAACCATGCCGGCGCGCTGGCCAGCGCGCATGCCGTGGCGCACGATGTACAGCACGTCGGGCCCCGGCGTCAGGTTCAGCAGCAGGCCGGCAACAATGAATAGGCCCAGTTGGTCGATGCCGTCGAACATGGTGATGAATGCTCCTGCGCGCGTCGGGCGTCGGGATCGCGATGCCGCTTCAGGTTGCGAAAAATTCGCGTGCCGTGGCGATGGCGTGATCGACACCGGCGGCGTCGACATCCAGGTGGGTCACGAAGCGCAGGCGGTACAGCCCCGACGCCAGCACGCCGTGGTCGTGCAGATACGCCATGAAGTCCTGCGCACGGGCACGCGCATCCCCCAGCAGATCGACAAACACGATGTTCGTGTGCGGCGCCTCGACCTGCACGCCGTCGATTCCCTGCAAGCCCTCCGCCAGCCGCTGTGCCAGCACATGGTCCTGCGCCAGCCGGTCCACATGGTGGTCCAGCGCATAGGTGCCGGCGGCGGCCAGCACACCGGCCTGGCGCATGCCGCCACCGGCCATCTTGCGGATGCGCGTGGCGCGTTGCACCAGCGCGCGGCTGCCGCACAACACCGAGCCGACCGGGGCGCCCAGGCCCTTGCTCAGGCATACCGACACGCTGTCAAAACATTGGGCGATCCGCCGCGCCTCGGCCAACGGGGCCGCACCGGTCTGCGCCGCCTGCGCCACAGCGGCGTTGAACAGCCTGGCACCATCGAGATGGCGGGCCAGCCCCTTGGACACGGCCAGCGCACCGGCCTGCTCCAGGTATTGGAATGGCAACACCTTCCCCCCCCAGGTGTTCTCCAGTGCCAGCAGCCGGGTAACCGGGTAGTGGACATCGTCGGGCTTGATCGCCGCCTCGATGTCGGCCAGCGCCAGCGTCCCGTCGCTCTGGTGCGCCAAGGGCTGCGGCTGCACGCTGCCGAACACTGCCGCGCCACCCCCTTCCCAGCGGTAGGCATGCGCCATCTGCCCGACAAGGTATTCATCGCCCCGCTGACAGTGCGCCAGGATGGCGCACAGGTTGCTCTGCGTACCGGTGGCCATGAACAGTGCCGCCTCGAAACCGAGCATCGCCGCCAGCTGCTCCTGCAAGGCATTGACGCTCGGATCCTCGCCATAGACATCGTCACCGAGCGGGGCGGCCATCATGGCGGCACGCATCGCCGGCGTGGGCTGGGTCACGGTGTCGCTGCGCAAGTCAACAGTCATGGTGCATCTCCATCAGATGTTGGGTTGGCAAAAAGAATGCGCCAGCCACGGTAGGGATTTTGCGCAACGGCGTGCGCCCCGGTCACGACAAGAAGTTCTTCAGCATGGCATGACCATGCTCGGTCAGGATCGACTCCGGATGGAACTGTACGCCCTCGAGCCGCAGCGCCGGCGGCAAGCCGGTATGGCGCACGCCCATGATTTCACCGTCATCGGTCCAGGCCGTCACTTCCAGCTCGGCTGGACAAGTCGCGCGCTCGATGGCCAGCGAATGGTAGCGATTCACGGTGAATTGCTCCGGCAGCCCGGCGAACACGCCCGATCCCGTGGTGTGAATGACCGCGGTCTTGCCATGCATCAATTGCTGCGAGCGCACGATCTTGCCGCCCAGCGCCGCGCCAATGCTCTGGTGCCCGAGGCAGACGCCCAATATCGGCAGCTTGCCCATGAAATGGCGAATCGCCTCGACCGAGATGCCGGCCTCGGCGGGCGAACACGGGCCGGGCGATATCACCAGTCGGTCGGGTGCGCGTTCGGCGATGCCGGCCACGGTGATTTCGTCATTGCGAAACACCTCGACCTCGGCACCGAGCTCGCCGAAATACTGGACGATGTTGTAGGTGAAACTGTCGTAGTTGTCGACCATCAAAATCTTGATCATATGGCCCCCACGCTTGTCACTTCCCCGGCGCCGGTGGACACCGGCGACGCAAGTACTGCGCTGTACGGACCGACGACAGAGTCGACGGCTCTTCGCCCTGTCCCGTCCTGCGCAGGCAGGACGTGAGCCGCAGGGCTCAGCCCCGAGGGGGCCAATTTCCCTTGGGGCGGCCCGGCGGGAAATTGCTTATCGATGTCGTTCATTCCAGCCCCTCCTCGACCAGCTCGGCCGCGCGCAACAGGGCCCGTGCCTTGGCTTCGGTCTCCTGCCATTCGAGCTCGGGCACCGAATCGGCGACCACCCCGGCGGCGGCCTGCACATACAGGTTGCCGTCCTTGATGATGCCGGTGCGGATGGCGATGGCCACGTCCATGTCGCCGGCATAACTCAGGTAGCCGCAGGCACCACCGTAGAGTCCGCGCTTGTTCGGCTCGAGTAGGTCGATCACCTCCATCGCATGCACCTTGGGGGCGCCGGTCAGCGTGCCGGCGGGGAAGGTGGCGCGCAACACGTCCATGCTGGTCATGCCGTCGTTCAGAATGCCTTCGACGTTGCTGACGATATGCATGACGTGGCTGTAGCGCTCCACGGCGAAGGCCTCAGTCACCTTGACGCTGCCGATCTTGGCGATACGACCGATGTCGTTGCGCGCCAGATCGATCAGCATCACATGCTCGGCCCGTTCCTTCGGATCGTTCACCAGTTCGATCTCGATCGCCTTGTCGCGCTCGGGCGTGGTGCCGCGCGGCCGGGTGCCGGCCAGCGGACGGATCGTGACCTTTTGCCCCTGGTCGGTGTTCTCCTGGCGCACCAGGATCTCCGGGCTGGCACCCACCACATGGAAATCACCAAAGTGGTAGTAGTACATGTACGGGCTCGGATTGAGCGAACGCAGTGCACGGTAAAGCGACAGCGGCGACTCGGTGTAGCGCTTCTTGATGCGCTGCCCGACCTGCACCTGCATGAAGTCACCCGCCTCGATCATGCCCTTGGCTGTGTCCACCGCGCGCAGATAGTCGGCCTTGGCAAACTCGCGCTCGGCCGGATACGACTGCGTGGCCTTGACCACCGGCGCACTGACCGAATACTTGAGCTGGTCCTTGAGGCCGCGCAGCCGGCGCTTGGCATGGCTGTAGGCCTCGCTTTGACCCGGATCGGCATATACGATCAGGTATAACTTGCCCGACAGGTTGTCAATGACGGCCAGTTCCTCGCATTGCAACAACAGGATGTCGGGGCAGCCCAGCGTGTCGGTGGGGCAGGATGCTGCGAGCTTTTTCTCGATATGGCGCACGGTGTCGTAACCGAAATACCCGGCCAGGCCACCGCAGAAGCGGGGCAATCCCGGACGCAGCGCCACCTTGAACCGCTTCTGGTAGTCAGCGATGAAATCGAGCGGATTGCCGGCGCCGGTCTCGATCACGACGCCGTCGGTCACCACCTCGGTCTTGGCGTCGGCGCCAAATCCGGTGGCACGCAAAAAGGTGCGCGCCGGCAGACCGATGAAACTGTAGCGGCCGAAGCGTTCGCCGCCGACCACCGACTCCAGCAGAAAGCTGTAGGCCCCGGCGCCCTTGGAGAAGGCCAGTTTCAGGTACAGCGACAAGGGGGTTTCGAGATCCGCAAACGCTTCCACCATCAGCGGAATGCGGTTGTAGCCCTGGGATGCCAGGCTCTTGAATTCAAGTTCGGTGATCACGCGTCAGACCTTTCGATACGGCAGCGGCGTCCCGGGACATGGGGGACACGCGCATGCAGGAAATGAGGTGCCCAGAAACTGGGCCGGTTGCGGTGCACGATCAGGCCACAAGCCCGTGCCAGGTGCACCGCGAGCCCGCCGTGGCGGCAGGCCCTGAAAATCAGACGGCGCGCGGCAACAGCAAACTCGACAAGATATGCGAGTCACGCCAGGGCCAGGCTCCCCGGTCGCTGCAACCTGTAATGCTGATGCGGTGAATGAACATCGCCGCAGTGTAGCAAAGCCCCGCGGGCTGTTTCTCGCGGTCGGGGGATACAACCGACACACGCGGACGTTCCCGGATCCACTGCACCAGCGCCTCCATGCCGGTCATCTGGCGCAACAAGGCATCCCCCACGTGATGACCGAGCGTATCGTTGACCTGCTTGAAGCGGTCGAAGTCCATGAACAACACCGCAAAGTGATTACCCGCATGTTTGCGGTGGCGCTCGATCGCGGCGGGCTCCACTGGCGTGGTCACGCTATCCCATGTCAGCGCAATGCGCCGTGCATCTGCTCGATCACGGCCCGATAATCCTCCTGGCCAAAAATCGCGCTGCCGGCCACGAAGGTGTCGGCGCCCGCGTCGGCGACCCGGCGGATGTTGTCAACCTTGATGCCGCCATCGACCTCGAGCCGGATGTCCTTGCCGCTGGATTCGATGCGCCGGCGCACATCAGCAATCTTGCGCAGCGCCGAATCGATGAAGGACTGGCCACCAAAGCCCGGGTTGACACTCATGATCAGCACCAGGTCGATGTCGTCGATCACCCAGTCGAGCACGTCCAGGGGTTCGGCCGGATTGAACACCAGGCCGGCCTTGCAACCGGCGTCCTTGATGGCCTGGACGCTGCGGTGCACATGACCGCTGGCGTCCGGGTGAAAACTGATCAGGTCGGCACCGGCCTTGGCAAACGCCTGCGCCAGGGCGTCCACCGGTTGCACCATCAGGTGCACATCGATCGGCACGGCAACGCCCTCGGCCGTGCGGGCATGGGGTTTGAGCGCGGCGCAGACCATGGGACCGAAGGTCAGGTTGGGCACATAGTGGTTGTCCATCACATCGAAATGGATCCAGTCGGCGCCTGCGGCGATGACGTCGGATACCTCGGCGCCCAGGCGGGCGAAGTCGGCGGAAAGAATCGAAGGTGCGATACGGAAGGTCATACGAAGGGTCTTGGGGAAATCGATGCGATGGCGTGGATTTTCGCAGTTAGCATAGCGCCATGGCCAAGTACCAGTTTAAGATCGACGTCCACCCCCAGTATCTCCCGCACGAGTCTGTGCCAGAACAGGGCCAGTACGTGTTCGCCTACACCATCACCATCTCCAACGTCGGCGAGGTGGCGGCTCAGCTGATTTCGCGCACCTGGAACGTCAACGATGCCGGCGGCCACACGGAGAAGGTGCGCGGCCTGGGTGTGGTCGGTCGCCAGCCGTTGCTGCAGCCCGGCGAAAAATTCGAATACACCAGTGGAACCCGGCTGCGCACCCCGACCGGCACCATGCACGGCAGCTTTTTCTGCGTCGCCGAAGACGGTGAACGGTTCGAGACCGACATTCCAATGTTTGTGCTCGACGCGCTCAGCGCAAGCGGCGAACGGCGAACGCTGCACTGACGCTGTGCAGCGGCGCACGGTGACGCCGGCAGACGCCGCAATCCGACCCGACCATGGGTGAATTTGACCTGATCCGCCGCTACTTCCAGCGTCCGGTGCGCCGCGCCGCACTGGGTGTGGGCGACGATTGCGCCTTGTTGCAGCCCTCTGCCGGCTGTCAGATCGCCGTGTCCAGCGACATGCTGGTGCAGGGCCGACACTTCTTCCCCGACGCCGACCCCGGGCAACTGGGGCACAAGACGCTGGCAGTCAATCTCAGCGATCTGGCGGCCTGCGGCGCACAACCACTGGCGTTCACACTGGCGCTGGCCTTGCCCAATGCCGATGCCGCCTGGCTGGCACCGTTTGCGCAAGGGCTGCTGGCGCTGGCCGATGCCCATGGCTGCGAACTGGTGGGGGGCGACACCACCCGCGGCCCACGCAATATCTGCATCACCGTCTTCGGGGAAGTCCCGACGGTCAGCGGGCGCAGCCAGGCGCTGCTGCGCTCGGGCGCGCGCGCCGGCGACGACCTGTATGTCAGCGGTACGCTGGGTGATGCGCGGCTGGCGCTAGAGGCGATCGGCGGTCAATGGCAACTGCCACCAGACTTGTTTGCACGCTCTGCCGCGCGACTGCACCGGCCTGATCCGCGCGTCGCGCTGGGCCTGGCCTTGCGCGGCCTGGCCCACGCGGCGATCGACATCAGCGACGGCCTGCTCGGTGATCTGGGCCACGTGCTGACGGCCTCCGGTGTCGGCGCGCGGATCGACGCCACGACGCTGGCGACGCTGTTGATGTGCCGCGGCCCTGCCCTCGACGCCGTCGTGCCGCCAGCCCATCAGCTCCATTGCGTGCTGGCCGGCGGCGACGACTACGAACTGGCATTCACTGCACCGGTGTCGGCCCGTTCGGCGATCGAGGCGGCGGCCCGCGCCTGCGCGACGCCGGTGACACGGATTGGCTCGATCACGGCCGAAGCCGGCTCTCAGGTGGTCGATGGCCAGGGCCAAGCCATCAGCGGGCCTTGGCCCTCGTTCGACCATTTCAGCTGATCGTCGCCAACACCCGAGGAAGCCGCCATGACCCCCGATGCCTGGTTCGACGCCGCCATCAGCGCGGCCCGCAACAGCCCAAACCCGGTAAGAAAGGTCGGCGCGGTATTGCAACCGGCCGATGGCGGCCCTGCCATCACGCGATGCAACACCTATCCGCGCGGCGTGGCCGACACGCAGGAGCGCCAGCGTGGTGACGGCCGCCTGATCTGGATGGAGCATGCCGAACGCAACGCGATCTTCGCGGCAGCGCGCGCTGGCCGATCGACTGACGGCGCCATGCTCGTCAGCACTTATTTCCCGTGCACCGATTGCGCCCGCGCGATTGTCCAGGCCGGCATCCGGCGCCTGCTCACGCTCGCGCCGGATCCGGACGATCCGGTCTGGGGCGCGTCGTTCGGCCCCTCCGAGACCATGCTGCGCGAAGCCGGTGTGGTGATCGAGTTTTTGGCGCGTGATGCAGCGGCGGTGCACGCCACCACCATGGGCACAGCCTGAGCGCAGGCCCGTTCAGGGCGGGATCGTCACCGTCTTGACGCGCTCCTTGCGCAGCAGGTACAGGCCGCTGATGATGATGATCGCGCCCCCTATCAGCGTGTAGCGGTCGGGCACGATGCGCCAGAGCGACCAGTCCAGAGCGATGCCCCAGGCCAACGCGGTGTATTCGAACGGCGCCACCGCAGACGCCTGTCCATGGCGAAACGCCTCGGTGATGGCCAGTTGACCGATGAACCCGGTGACCGCCAGGCCCAGCAGCACCGGCCCATGACCCGGCTCGATGGCAACCCAGCCCGGCAAGGCCAGCACACCGGCGCCCAGTGACAAGGACGTGGTGGACCAGAACACCAGCGTGACACTGGCATCGGTGCGACTGAGCACCCGACCGACAATGGCCGACACCGCATAACAGGCCGCCGCCGCCAGTACGGCCAACGCGCCCCACGAAAAAAACGCCTGTCCGTCGGGTCGCAGCGCGATCAACACGCCGGCCAACCCGACCGCTATCGCGATCCAGTGCATTGGTGCGACCTTCTCGCCCAGCACCGGGATCGACAACATCGTGATGAGCAGCGGCGCAATAAAGAAGATCGTGTAGGCCTCCGCCAGGCCCAGGGCACGCAAGGCGTAGCTGAACAGCGACAACATCAGGATGCTGATCACGCCGCGCAGCAGATGCAGCCGCCAGCGCACGCGCAGCAACTGCCCGAGCTCGCGCCGCCACACGACATAAACACAGACCAGCGGCAGCGACGTCAGACCGCGCAATGCGGCCACCTGCAAGGCCGGATAGCTGAGCGTCAAGGTCTTGAGCGCCGCATCCATCAGCGAAAACGCGCCCACCGCGATCAGCATGGCCACGATGCTGCGTGAATTGCTGTTGCTCGCCACCGCGCTCACCCTCCGCTCAGATCCATGTCGACACGCCGGCCGCACGCGGCTGACGCCAAGGCGCAAGCGCGCCCGTGCGCCAGGCGAACGGGCGCAGCGCTCAAGGTTTGCGATGCTCCAGTGTCAGGCCAGCGGCAGTGCGCGCCGCAAAGCCTTTCCAGTAGCTATGGTCGGCCTTGAGCGTGCCGTTTTCCTCGGCTGACCATTTGCCATCGCGCGACTTCTCGACCAGGTTCAGATAGGCATCCATGCCGGCGTCGCTCTTGAGGTACTTGCCCAGGAACGCGGTGCTGAAATGCTGCGCGATGTTGTTCATGCGCACGTTGTCCCACACCGCGTCGATGTAATGCTCGGCCGGCAGAAATTTGAGGTTTGGCACGGCCTTGAAGGTCTCGGCCGGTGGCGGCATCGGCGCTCCGGCGTTGTGATTGGCGTTCTCGTAGGTGAGCAGGTAACGCGGCGCGTTGACGCTGGCCTCGAAGATGTTGCGCACCCCCGGCGCGTAACCCGACACATCGTCGATGCTGCCAGCCACGAACAGCACTGGC
>Ga0209284_10000831_pt1 | contig 49832 bp, 40 predicted proteins | sample FRY03_FD_187211 | JGI IMG/M metagenome (GOLD analysis project Ga0209284, IMG submission 187211) | Freshwater microbial communities from Lake Fryxell liftoff mats and glacier meltwater in Antarctica - FRY-03 (SPAdes) (version 2) | ecosystem: Environmental > Aquatic > Freshwater > Ice > Glacier...
TCTTCGTTCGCACCTTGCCATGAACGGTACGCTCGATGTGGCCTTCTCCCTGACACAACAGGATCGGCACACAGAAGTGGTGCCTCTTGTTCCAGTAGAACACCGCAAGCATAAAACGGGGAACTCAATGGCTGGCCTGCGTTACCCTTCGCACGGACGCTCAAGACAGTCCGGTTACCCGATCCGCCCCTCTGCTGAAGGCCGAAGTAGTTGGCTAAACTTTCTTCGTAAGATACTTTCATTCTCTATTCCAAACCGGTTTATCCTGGCACGCTGCGTCGCCTTTTTTCTCTTCCTTTTTTCTCTTCTTTCTCTTGCCACCTTTATACGTTCCCTTAGTGCGTTTTCAACGCCGTTGACGGCAAGACGCGGGGCGGAATCATACAATGAAATCACAACGTGATTCCACCCCAAAGGCCCATGTCGCGGGCCATGCGATTCCGGGCCAAAGGCCCATAATGTGAAAGCCCAGGGCATCGCCCTGGGTTTACGTTACCAGCCAACTAAAAAAGCCCCAACGGGGCGAAACAACGCGGCGCAATGCCGTTGGTTTCGCCCCGTTGGGGCTTTGGCGTCTGTGCGGTGTGATCTTTCCTGGGGCGTTGCCCCAGGCTATCGCATTTTGCCCCGTTGAGGCGGAATCGCAGGGCGCGGACGGCGGACTGGCTGGGGGCCGAATTTATTGCTCGGGGACGCAATCGCGGAGGGCGGTGGCATCACGATTGGCGTTGGCATCACGAAGAGCTGAAACCCGTTACATCGCCTCTTTGCCGCGTTGGAAATACGGCACTGATGTGTCGCACTCCAGGTTCGCTTACGGTCGCAGTACCTTGAACTCCGGTTTTCGGTTCCTGCCACGAATGGCACTGTCGTGATTGTAAGAGGCTATCTGAAAAGTGATGCGTAAACATTCGCCGAACATAGATTTGCAGGTGCCACGTTCCTTGCGGAGGAAGGCATGAAAAGACAGGTAGAGTTGTGTTTCTTTTTTGCCGCAAACTGACGCCCATTCAGTTTTGTCCATCTCCTCTCCTCTCCTTTCTTTCTCGCGGAGCATGGCACCTGCAATCGGCTGGCACCTGCAATCGGCACGCGAATCGCACACGAAGGGCTGACGCCCAGCCGCTCGCTGGATTACCGCTTCGTGCGTGGACGGATGAACCAGATGACGGCTGCGGCGATCCCTAAGAAAGGCAAGGCGAATTTGAGGCGGTTCATCAGGATCGCGCCGATGACGATTGCGATGAGACGCCCGCGTGTTAGTGCGGTCCATGCGGCTGGGCGAGTTGCCGTGGGGAAACAGAGCCACAGAGCCCCCAACACGATGCCGATGCGCATGGCGGCGGCGGACCAGACCGTATCTGTCGTTGATGTCGCTAATCCCACTGCGGCGACGCATAGGCAAATCAACGCGGTCCAGCCGACTCGGCGACGGCGATCGATCAGCGATGGTGCGGCATTGGTCATTCGAGTCGCTGTGTGTAAAAGGATTGGTGTTATGGATCGTCGTGACATGCACTCGTTTCAGAGCTCCAGCCCTGGAACGCACTGCACGGGTGGCTCATGGGGACTTGCCGTCCACAATCTTAATCCTAATCATAATCATACTTCGCCAGTCGAGTCGATTAGGATTAAGAGTAAGATTAGGATTAAGAGGAGAAGGCTCATGCCGCAAGCGAAAACAGGGGAGGCTGGAGCCTCCGGAGCAGTGTGTTCCGAGGCTAGAGCCTCGGAACAAGCTACGGAACAATTTCTGTCCCAACGCCCGTATCTGAATAAATCTCCAGCAGTAAAGAATGCAGCATGGATGCGTCCACAATGTGGACTTTTCGCACGCCTGCGTCGAGAGATTCCAATGCCGCTTCAACCTTGGGAACCATTCCTCCCGCGATTGTACCGTCTGCAATCAATGCACGCACTTGAGCCGCATTGACGTGCGAAAGCCGCGAAGATGGATCTTTGATATTCGTCAATATGCCAGGGATATCGCTTAGGAAAATCAGCTTTTCAGCAGACAACGCTCGAGCCACGGCGGCGGCAGCGGTATCTGCGTTGACGTTAAGTCGATGGCCGACACGATCCAGCGCGATGCTGGGGATCACCGGAATCGCGCCGATGGAACAGACACGAACCAATGTATCGACATCAACTTCGGTCACATGCCCAACGTGTCCCAAATCAACCGGTTGGCCCTGATCGTCGATGAGTGTTAGCTTTTCGGCAGTGAGCACATTCTCGGATTTATAGTGCAAGCCAGTCGCACGACCACCGTTGCGATTCAACCGATCAACGATCGATTGGCAGATCTCTTCCGCCAAAACTCGCGAAGCAATCTGCAATGTCTTCGGATCGGTATAGCGGCGTCCTGCAACAAATTTTGCTTCGATACCAGCAGCGGTCATCGCGGCACTAATCGCTTTGCCGCCGCCATGCACGATGACCGGTTTCATGCCGACGGTGGCCATGAACACGACATCGGTGAGCAGGCTATTGACGGCCGCAACGTCGTCGAGAGTACTGCCGCCGATTTTTACAACGACGAATTTGCCTCGAAATCGCTGAATCCAGCCGAGAGCTTCGATGAGTACTTTTGCTTTGCGAATCGCTTCGTCCATGTGTCGTCCGATAATCAAATTGCCACGTAGAACAGGCTTCCAGCCTGTCGATTGCGTCCGGACAGGCTGGAAGCCTGTCCTACTTTGCGCGTACATCCCGCAAACGAGGATTCTAGGGTCACAGAAAAGTGAATCAACGCGACAATCTACTGTTGCTTTCAGATTGTCGGTGATTAGAGTACGACGTGTTGCTTGCACAGGTGTGCAAACAACGCTGTTGAGGTGCTCGCGGGTGTTGTCAGGTGTCAGGTTTGACACCAAACGGCACGGGTGTGAGTGAAAAGGGAAGACGGTGCCTGATTTTGAAATCAGAATTCCGTCGCGGTCCCGCCGCTGTAATCGGGGACTGATTCTGCAACGATCCACTGTGATATCTTTGAAAAAGGCCTTTTTCAAAGTTCATGGGAAGGGGCAGAATTGGGACGATCCGAAAGCCAGAAGACCTGCCTGAACAGATTGCAGACGTCCCCTTCGCGGAAAGGTGTTGTCGGCATGAACAGCAATGTCTGGCTTGAAGCTTGCGACGAACGTTGAACTGATCTCGTGACTGGTTCACCGACGTAGTGTTTCGACACACCGCATATTCTTTATCGCCCCGCTTGCCTTTAGGCCGGTAACTCCGACTGCAACTCTTGCATCTTTTGGAGTTCTATACTGTGGCTAAGACAAAACACGTGGCTGAAATGAATCGTCGCCGCTCTCGCGGTTTTACGCTCATCGAATTACTGGTCGTGATTGCGATCATCGCAATTCTGATATCACTGCTGCTGCCCGCCGTGCAACAGGCTCGCGAAGCCGCCCGTCGCACGCAATGCAAAAACAGTTTGAAACAACTCGTGCTGGCGATGCATAACTACGCTGATCTCTATCAGGAGCAGTTTGTTCCGTATGTGGTTGAGGACCAACAGAACCTGACCTATCAGCAGACATTTTCCGGCAGCCCAGGTTCGGCACGATATTGGTTCGGGACAGTGAACTACAATGAGCCCGATCCGAAGAAGCAACTGGATTTCTCCAATGGAGCTTTAAGTCCTTTTATGGAAACGAACTATGCTTCGTTTCAGTGCCCCAACTTTGGTGCAGAGCAAATGGATGCGGTACGATTCGGCAGGCCTTCGACAGGATTCGGTTACAATGGATACTATCTGTCACGCGCTGCCGGCATTGAATGGCTGGCACCTACGTACGACGCTCAATTCAGTTCGAAGCCGTTGTGTCGCCGCTTCCGCGATGTGCCTGAATCCGGTCGAACCGTCGTCTTTGCTGACAGCGCGGCAGTGAAGCTGGCGACATTTTCTCCTCCATCATACAGCTTTGAAGAAAATTGGTTCCTTGATCCACCCAGCCAAAACTATCCGAATGTTCACTTCAGGCATTTGGATGCAGCCAATGTGGCTTTCCTGGACGGGCATGTCGAGAGCTTTTCATACGCAACTTACGTGGAGGTTCCGGGCGACAATTATTTGTCTGCCGACCAAGTCAAACTGATGGAAAAGAAACGATTGGGATTCGTTTCCGGGGGTAGTCTCGATAATCCACTGAAGCGTGATGAAATGTATGACTTGAAGTAAGGACGTCTAAGTCGCGGATCTTTGACATTGTCCGACTTCGCTCGTATCATCGCGACGCGGAATGGCGGGACGCCGGGGTTTTCGGCAGAAAGTTTCCTGTCCCTTCTCGCCCGGGATCGGGCGAGTAGGTGGCCGGAGGCCGGATGAGTCGCAAGACAATCGACAGCCCCCATTTCCTGATCGCGCGAATTGTAACTCGAGGCACCTTGACATGTATCAGATTGGGCTCCATCGTGGCTCGCAAATTTCCGTGGCTTTTCTGATCTCCTGCATCTGCCTCACGACGACACACGTGCGCGGGGAAGACACGGAACCGGGGACTCGGCAATTTGCCGTCGCCGTGGGTTTCCAGAATCAGAAACTGTACGACTCTGCCATTGATGAATGGAAAACATTCCTGCAGAAGTTTCCTACAGACACGCGCGTCGATAAAGCGACGCACTATCTGGGAACATGTCAGCTTCAGGCCAAACAATTTCCAGCAGCGGCCGCGACCTTTGAATCCGTCATTCAGAAGTATCCCAAATTCGAACTGCTGGATCAGACGATTTTGAATCTTGGCACCGCATGGTACACGCTGGCACAGGAATCAAAAACCCCCGAAGACTACGCAAAAGCCGAAGCCACGTTTGCTCGACTGCCAACCGAATTTCCCAAGAGTCCCTATGCCGGACGAGCACTCTATTATCGCGGTGAGAGTCAGTATCAACAAAACAAGCTGGATGACGCAGCGGCCAGTTACTCCGCATTGGCGGCAAATTATGGCAGCGACGAACTGTTGCCAGACGCTACGTATGCTCTGGGCGTCTGCCAGGAGACGTTAAAGAAAACAGACGAAGCACTCGCAACATTCACGTCTTTTGAAGCAAAGTTTCCCAAGCACGCATTGTTGACAGAAGTCAAAATGCGTCGTGCGGAATTGCTGTTTAACGGCGGCAAGTTTGATCAGGCGGAGCGACTGTTTGCTCAGGTCAGCAGCGTCAAGGAATTTCCGCTGGCGGACACTGCGATGCTGCGACAGGCTCGCTGTCTTTACGAACAGAAGAAGTACGAAGAAGCCGGAGCTCTTTACTGGAATGTGCCTCGCACGTTCACCAGCTCGAAACATTATGACACTTCAGTCCTCGCGGGAGCCAAGTGTTATTATCTGGTCGGCAAATACGCTTTCGCGAGGTCCGGTCTGGAGAACGTTGCCAAACGTGATGTGCCCGAAGCCGCAGAAGCCAGCCAGTGGATCGGCCGTGCGTTGCTGAAGGAAAAGAATCCAACGGAGGCGTTGAAAATTCTTGACGCCGCGATCGCAAAACATGGGAACAGTCCAGCGTTGTCACAACTGGTGCTGGCTCGGATCGATTCTTTGTACGAGATTCCTGATCGCCGAGCGGAAACTGTGCCTTTGTACGCTGAGTTCTCTCAGAAGTATCCAAAAGATGAACTGGCATCGCAGGCACAATACATGTCCGCCCTGACGGCGTTGGAGCTTGATAACCCTGCCGCAGCAAAAGCGAATTCGGATACGTTTGCTGTGAAGTTCCCGAACGATCCGCTGCTGCCGGACGTTCTGTTCATCGGAGCCGAAGCACGCCTGTTGCTGCGTGAATACGCCGAAGCAGAAAAAACGTATCGCGACTTAATAACACGGGCTCCGCAGCACGCGAATGCTTCGCAGGCTCGTGTGCGGCTGGGACTGGCCATGCAATTGGCAGGACGAAACGCTGACGCTCTGAAGGAACTCGATGCAACACTCGGCAGCCTGACCGATCCGACTCTGAAGAGCGAAGCACTCGCCATCATCGGCCGTTGCCAGGCCGCAGAGAAACAATACGACAAGGCGGCCGCGGCGTACGATCAATCGCTTGCCGCCAAACCAGATCGTCCTCAAACAGACCAAACTTTGCTCGCGTTGTCCGATGCCCTGCGTCGCATGGATCGTGTCGCCGATTCGAATGCGAAGCTGAATCAACTCAAACGCGACTTTGCAAAAAGTCCGCTGGCAGAAGAAGCCACGTTTCGACTTGGTGAAGCAGCCTATGCAGCCGGAGAATTTGACAAAGCGATTGGTCAGTATAATTCCGTTGTCGGAACATGGCCTGAAGGCACGTTTGCGCCACACGCACAGTATGGCATTGGCTGGTCTTATTTCAAGAAGCAGGATTTTGCGAAGTCTGTTGAAGCGATCAGAACTCTGGCCGATCGTTATGCGAAATCTGACCTGGCGGCCAAAGGAATGTACGTCCGTGCGATGGCCGAATATCAACTGGGGCAGTTTCCTGCGGCAGTCGATGACGTAGACGCGTTTTTGAAATCCAATCCTCCGCAAAAGGACGCTCTGGACGCAGAGTACCTGCAGGGGTTGTCGTTTGCCGCTCAGCAGAAATTCAAGGATGCCATTCAAACGTATTCAGGAATCCTGACCAAGGATGGCAAATATCCCGACGCCGACAAAGTCCTGTATGAACTCGGATGGGCTTACTTCGAAGTTCCGCAGATGGCAGAATCCGTTGCCACTTTTCGACGGCTGGGGACCGAGTTCCCAGACAGTCCGCTGGCCCCCGAAAGCTGGTTTCGTGTTGGTGAAGCGCAGTATGAAGCGGGTGAATTCGCTGAAGCTGTGAAAGCATATTCCCAGGCTCAGACGAAAGCTGCGGCCATTGGGAACCTGGATATTGGTGAGAAGGCGGCTCATAAAAACGGTTGGAGTTACCTGAAGGCGAATAATTTTGCCGAAGCTGCAACTGCGTTTGATCTTCAACTGAAGTCCTATCCTGGCGGAGCTTTGGCCGGCGACGCAGAATTTCTGGTTGGCGAGTGCCAGTACAAACAGAAAAAGTTTCAAGAGGCGTTGGCACATTACGCCAAAGTCATCGCCGCCAATCATCCAACATATTCCGCGCTGGCGCTCTTTCGTTCTGGCGAATGTGCAGCAGCGTTGGAACAATGGGCTGATAGTCTAAAGTATCATCAAAAGGCTCTGGACGGGTTTCCGGCGTTCGAACTGAAGCCTGAGGCTCGATATGGCATCGGCTGGGCTTTGCAACAGCAGAACAAACTGGCGGAAGCGATTCCGTACTACGAAAAAGTCACGGAAGAAACTGACACAGAAACAGCCGCCAAGGCAAGGTTCATGATTGGCGAATGCTACTTCGCTCAGAAGAACCACAAGGAAGCCACGAAGCATTTTCTGAAGGCAGCGTTTGCATATGGTCACAAAGAATGGTCAGCGATGGCGTGGTTCGAAGCGGCGCGCTGTTTTGAAGTCCTCAAAGACATAGATCAGGCAAAGAATTGCTATCAGCAGATGATCGATAAGTTTCCAGATCATCCAAAGATTGCCGATGCCAAAAAACGGCTCGGCGAATTGTAGTATTTCTCCATAACTGGCTCGTTCAATCAAGCAATCCACATGAAAACACTCTACTCACTCCTGCTTCCAACGTCCCTGATCGCGGCGATCTGCATTGCGTTCTCATACGCAACATCGACAGTTCGCGCACAGGACGCGGCAGCAGTTGAAACTCCGGTTGAAGCGGCGACGTTGGAATCAGGTCCCGATGCGGCGGCCGCTGCACCTCAGAATACCGAAGAACAGCCGTCTGATGTCGAAAACGAATTGACACGCATGGGCATTCCGCAGCCGTTACCATTCCTCTGGAATCTGGCGGTACAGGGTGGAGTTTTCATGATTCCCATCGCGTTGTGCTCCATCGTCGTCGTTGCATTCGCGATTGAACGACGAACAGGATTAAGAAAGGGTCGCATCATTCCGCGAGGCTTACTGGTTTCATTGCAGAAGCTGAATCAGCAAGGCAACGGCATCGATCCGCGATTAGCTTATGATGAATGCCAAAAATTCCGCTCGCCACTGGGACGTGTAATCCAAACGGCAATTTTGAAAGTCGGACGTCCTCAAGCGGAACTTGAAAAAGCCGTGGAAGACGCGGTTGCTCGGGAAGCGGACGAGATGGCTCAGAACATTCGCCCGATCAATGTCACAGCCAGCATTGCTCCGCTGTTGGGTTTGTTGGGAACAGTTCAAGGAATGATTCTGGCATTCATGGTGATCAGTACAACTGCGGCAACTGGTGCCGCCAAAGGTGCGGAATTGGCTCAAGGCATTTACACGGCGCTGGTCACAACGTTCGCTGGTTTGACAGTGGCGATCCCGGCGATCATCGTCGCCAACATGCTCGAAGGTCGCATCGAACGTTTGTTGCGAGGCATGGAAGATGTCTTCAATGAAATCCTGCCACTGTTTGAACGATTCGAAGGTAAGTGGCGCGTCATGTTAAAAAGCGACTCGTCAGGCGTGATCCTGAAAGGCACAAATCCGAAGTCTGAAACATCAGCATCGGCCGGTGTCAGTGATGCCAGTGCCAAGACTCGAAAACCAACTCGACCGGTTGAAATCGCAGAGGGGAAACAATGAGCAACGCTGCTCGCCGGCATTACTTGTTCCGAGGCTCCTGCCTCCACCATTTGCTCAGAAGGCTGGAGCCTCCCGGGCAGTGTGTTCCCGGGCTGGAACCCTGGAACGAGAATGGACCAGCAAACTCAATTGAACTCAAAATTGTAAGACCACTCGTCGCGAGCAGAACTATGGTAGAGACAGAAAAAGGGAGACAGAAAAATAACAACAAATTTTTCTGTCTCCGTTTTTCTTCCTCCAAATGCGATTCAACAGGACGTTCCACGACTGGGGCTATGGAATGAGTGTTCGCAAACGATAACATTCAAAACGCGCTGAAATGACCCGTACACAACACTATGCGATTCAAATTCAAAAACCGCAACGCCAGCAAACGACTCATCGACATGACGCCGATGATCGACTGCGTGTTTCAGTTGCTGCTGTTTTTCATGGTCGCCAGCCGTTTTGAAGAAGAATCCAAAATTTCCGGCGAAGGCTCTCTCGACGCCCATTTGCCGGATGCTGTGGCGGCGATGCCAATGGTCATGCGTCCCAAAGAAATGATCGTGAACGTCAATGATCGAGGCGAGTTTTACGTCGGGGGCGAACAGCACACGGAAGCTCAGCTTGGCGAGCGACTGCTGCGGGCGGAAACCAACAACCCAGGCAATCAGCCAGTTGTGATTCGAGGCGACGAGCGATCAGACTGGAAGTACATTGCTCGGGTGATGAGTCTTTGCAATCAGGCACGGATTCGCGACTATCGTGTGGCAGTTGTGCCGCCAGAAGAATCCACGGAGGGCGGAACACCATGAGAGACCTGGTTCGAATCTCGGAAACCGAATTGCAGGAACTGACCAGCGGCCAACGCATGCGGATGTTTGGAGCGATCAGCATCGCTGTGGCTTGTGGGATCGTATCGCTGCAAGGCATGGTGGCATTGTTCACCGATGCCAAAGCCGTTCCGCTGCCAGGCATGAACAAACTTGGAGGTCAGATCGGATGGGCCGTGGCGCTTGTGGCGATGCTGGTGGCCGTGACGTTCCTGGTACGAGGCGTCATCAAACGCAGACTGCAATGGGGTATCGCTCTCAGCCTGCTGATTCACTTTCTGCTCTGCGCTTCCATGTCGGTCGTTGAATTTCGCGGCCCGCAACCGATTCCTGCGACAGCCAACGAACTCCTCGGAGCCACGGCTGAAGAATTCACACTGCCGGATTATGCAGGTCAGGAAAATCCGACTTCCGACGCACTGTGGCAACAGCCCTCCGACACGACGACACCCGAAAACAGCGTTGAACTCGAACGCGCTCAAATGGAAATTGCGGAGACCGATAAACCGCAATCCGCAGCCGCGACCCAGCCAGACGCTCAAGACGTTGAAAAACTTGAGAACATTCAGCGCCACGAACAAGTGAAACTCGCAGCCGATGCTGCCGCCGAAATGGAACGTCAGGCTCAGGAAAGCGATCAACCCATCCAACAACCAGCCGATGCGCCGAAGGTAAGCACCGCCGACACTTCACAGCCGTTGCTGGACGTGCAGATGCAGCAGGAAAAGCAACAGACCGACGCGCCGATGAGCGAACGTGAGCAAACCGAAATTGCAGCGGCCGCGCAATCTGTTGAAGCGGCTCAGATCGATGCTCAAAAGTCTGAAGCCGAGATCACTCCGGAAGAAGTTCAGGCCAGCATGTCTCCCAAAGCCAATGCAAATTTAGAAGCAGCGATGGCGCAGAATGAAAACGTCGAAGTTGCGGCGGCTGATGCTCAGGAAATGAAACTTACCGAACAGCAAGTCAAAGTCTCACGCCAACAGGCAGCAGCTTCCGGATCTGCTGGAGCCCCTTCAAGCGAAAGCTCGCCCTCATCATCTGCAAGTCCTGCCGTGAGTAGTGCGAATCCGCAGCGAGCGGCAGGTGTTGGCGATCCTTCCGAAGAAGCACCAACGGCTGGCGGCGCGGTGGCCATGTCTCGACGCAATGCAAGCGAGAATACAGCGTCGGCCAACTCCGGAGCAGAAAGTATCGAAGTCTCATCTGCCACCGGGTCCGGCGCGCCGGCGATGGAGGAATCTTCGGCGGCGGCGGCGAATCGGCGTGGATCGGCGGCGTCTGTGCCTGCTGGTTCTGACGGAAGCGGCGCTTCAATTGTTCAGGGTTCTGGCCAAGCCAATGGCCCGGTTTCCGGAGCAAATATCGTTCGATCTTCCACCGGTGGAAACAATCCAAAGCTCGGCAGTGCCAACGGTCAGTCATCAGCCCTGACCGGTCGCGGCGAAGGGCGACAAGCCAATGCGGTGGGAACGAAAGCCGATTCGGTGAGCATTGCAATGTCTGGCGGAAAGGGTACGACAAACGGCGAAGCGCTTATCGCCGGGCCTGCCACTACTTCCATTGGACGCAGCAAGAACGGCCTTCCATCACGTTCCAATTCCGACGGTACTTCAAGTGGCCCGTCGAGTCCCGCCTCTTCCGCAGGCACTCAAACTGGCCCCGCACGATCATTGGCGACAGCGGCTGCTGGTCGAGGAACCGAGCCGAGCGCGATGCTGAATCCGAATGCGGGCTTTTCCGGCGGCTCAAGTTCAGGACTTGCGATGTCGCGATCGTTGGCATCAGTCGCGGCCTTGCCTGCTGGAGCGATGGCCGCCGAACAGAGCGGCAAACTTGTGCTTGCCGGACCACAGGCCGTTGCCAATGGTGGAGTTATGTCCGGTGGCGCATTGTCGGGGCCTCGAGTCAGCTCTGTGCCTCGGCGATCCGCTGGCCTTCCTGGCAGTAGTGGTCCGTCCGCAGCAGCGGCTGCGGCGAGTGTTGCAAGTTCCGCTCAGCCGTCCCGCATCGCTGTCGGAAGCCCGCGCACTGGTGTCGGCAATGAAAAACCCACATTGGCGTCAGCGGATGTCATCGCTGGTATGATCAGAAAATCAGTGCCTGGCATCGGTGGCTCTCCGGAAGCACGCATTGCGGAAAGTCTGTCGATGCGAACATCAGACGCTCGTCGCGAAGCCGCTCGCACGCTGGGAGGATCACCGGAATCTGAAGATGCCGTTGAACGTGGTCTTGCCTGGCTGGCGTCAATTCAGTCTGCCGACGGGCACTGGAGTATCAAAGAATTCCCTGGCGACACAATGCCTAAAATCAAGAGTGAAAGTTTCAAGGCGGACAGTGCTGCCACGGGGCTCGCTTTGCTGGCGTATTTGGGAGCAGGTTATACGCATCAATCCGGAAAGTATCAGGACGTTATCGATCGTGGCGTCAAATGGCTGCTGCAACACCAGAAACCAGACGGCGATCTGTTTGCGGACGAACTGGAATTCGTCTGGCTGTACAGTCACGGTATGGCATCCATTGCACTGTGTGAAGCCTACGGCATGACGAAAGACGCCGCGCTGAAAGATCCGGCTGAACGGGCATTGAACTTTATCGTCGCAGCGCAGCACCCGGAGTTCGGTGGTTGGCGATATCGACCACGATTCGAATCCGATACATCCGTCTCCGGCTGGCAATTGATGGCATTGAAGAGCGGCGAGATGTCCGGTTTGGTTGTTCCGAAGGAAACGTACGCGGGCGTCAGTCGCTGGCTGGATTCGGTGCAGAGTAAAGAATCGCCCGGACAATTCAGCTACCATCCAACGGAGGCCGCGACACAGACGATGACGGCCGAAGGTCTGCTGATGCGGCAGTATCTGGGAGCCAAACGCAACGATGCTCAATTGATCGCAGGAGCAAATTTTCTGCAGACTCGACTACCAGATTTCGGCCAGCGAGATTCGTACTATTGGTATTACGCGACGCAGGTGATGTTCCACATGCAGGGCGAACACTGGAGTGCATGGAACAACAGCCTGCGTGACACGCTTGTGGAAACTCAATCTAAAGTCGGCCCATTAAGCGGAAGTTGGGACCCAGCACTACCGACGCCCGAAAAATGGGCCAACTCCGGTGGGCGACATTACGTGACGTGCTTGAATCTGTTGATGCTGGAAGTCTACTACCGACATCTGCCGCTGTATCTTGAGCTTGAAAAATAAGAAGAGCGATTACAGCAACATGACCAATCCGTCCATTCCTGACAGGCGACTGTAGATCGCCAAAACCTGTTGAGATGACTCACACATTGGTTCGATCGTGACGGAAACGTGTCGGCCGTGCTCGGTGTTTTTGATTGTGAATGGAGGGTCGATTTCCATTCGCAGCTCGTCACGGACACAGGCCACCACGCGGGCGGTAAAGTTGTCTTGAGCCGCACCGATGACCTTGAACGTGAAGTGACATGGGAATGCGTGGCGACTTTCCAGTAGTTCCACTGACGGTAATTGAACCACGGTCTTGACTTTCGAGACAGCAGGAAAGGGCAGTTAAACTTTGGTCAGATTATAGGCATTCTTCGACGATCGGGAAGATGGCAAAAAAAGTAAACCTCACTCTCCGAGTGAGGCAAGCCGCAAAACGCAGCCTTTCGCATTCGTCACTCAGAGAGTGACGGCTACTATAATCACAAATCGAGTGCCATCTGTTGGCCAGTGTCATCAATTCATATCCGTCATTTCAGCGGTTCAAGTCCGGTGCGGGGGCAAATCTGCAGCAATGCGCAGTCAGCGCATTGCGGTCGGCGGGCGATGCAGGTTTTTCGGCCATGGTGAATTAGACGATGCGAGAATCCGATCCATTCTGATTTCGGTATGATCTGCATCAGATCTCGTTCGATGATTTCCGGATTTTGCGATGTCGTCAGTCCCAGCAAATTTGTGATTCGCCGAACGTGCGTATCGACTACTACGCCAGAGGGAATACCGTACCACGTTCCAAGGACAACGCTGGCTGTTTTTCGGCCGACTCCGGGAAGATCGACAAGCTGCTCAATATCCTGTGGGATTTCGCCATGACAGCGATCCAGCAACCCCTGCGCCATGCCTCGAATGTTGGCCGCTTTGTTCCGAAAGAATCCTAACGGCCGCACGATGCGTTCGACGTCTGCCTGAGTACTTGCGGCAAGTGCGGCGGCGTCCGGGTACAAACGGAAGAGTTCGGGCGTGGATTGATTGACGCGTTCATCCGTGCATTGTGCAGACAAGATGGTCGCCACAAGCAACTGAAATGCGGATGTATGGTGCAACGCACATTCGGCTTCCGGGAAGACCTTTTTCAGGATCTTAATGACGGATTTGGCGCGTTCCTTTTTTTCGAGCAGCAGAGATTCCGGGTCGATTGTTTGCTTGCGTATGGTCGTCTTCTTTGCCACAGTCTGGTGTCCGAGTTTCGAAGCGTACGATTCTTGAAGATCTGGTTCTCTGAAAGCCACTGACATCGAATGGCTGACTGCAATTTTGATGATCCGCGAATTGATGAAGGGATTCTGCTGTTTAATGCTGGCGAGTTCTTTCAATGCCACGACGTTCTGGAAGATTTCTGGGGCGAATTGACTTGCCCGGAGAAGCCGATGTTTCAAGGATTGATTCAGGCCGCTGTGGCGCTCTTTCATTTTGAAGAGGGCAATCTTGGCGGTGCTCGAAAGATGTTTACGTCATGCCGCGTTTATCTCGGTCCGTTCAGTCCAGCGTGTGCAGGAATTGATGTTGAAAGACTGCTGGCTGAACTTCAGTTGTGTTTTGCGGAACTTATGCAGGATCACACTTCGTATCCGTCACACTTAAAGATCGATCAGGACAAAGTCCCAAAGATTCATCGAAGCAAACGTCGGTAGTTGAAGAAAAAGGCCGTTATTCCGTTGTAGCGGAAGTCGTCAAGACTTTCGGCGTGTACGGGTGGGAAGCTGGCGACGAGATTGTTCATGGTGTTCGGTAGCGAAAGTCGTCAAGACTTTCGGCGTGTACGGGTGGGAAGCTGGCGACGAGATTGTTCATGGTGTTCGGTAGCGAAAGTCGTCAAGACTTTCGGAGTGTACGGGTGCCGAAACTCTTGACGAGTTTCGCTACATTGGACTAGAGATTTGGCAATCTCTTGGCGGCTTCGTTGCGTTTTCCGGAAGGATCCCATCGACGATCTTCAACTCTGAAGCCGAATCCCAGGGACAATTCGGTTTCTGCGCGACGAGCCCACGGCGTGCCGGGATGGTCTGTCGTCACAGCTTTCATGCGTTCTATGGCAGCGGCTTCTTCGGTTTTCACCATCGCAGAGTATTCCTCCAGCGTCATTTTCAAGCCGAATGCCGTTTTCAGACGACTGAACTGACCTTCGTCCGGGACCATTGCCTTACTGCTATCCCACCATAGATTCCATTCGTTAGACTTTGGATCCTTTAACTTTGGCATCTCGGTCAGATTGGCGTGTTTGTCCATGGCGAGCAGATACTGATACAAACGCAATCGAAACATGTACAACTGTGCGAGCGCCAGGTCGTATCCCGCACGCCAGCGTTGCGTTGCCTCAGTCGCCCGCAGCGGCTTCGCATTTTCCAGTAGCCCGATGCCTTGTTCAAGTAACTGCATCGCCCGGACAGCTTTGCCAACCTGTGTCTCAGCGGTCGCACGGAAGCCATCCATTGCAAATGGAAAATGTTCGTTCTGAATATTTAATTGCGGATCCGAAGTCTGGAACAGCAATTTATCGCCATTCGGATTCAGCGTAGAAATGACCTGCCAAACGGTTTCACGAAACTGACTTGTCAGACGGTCACGAGCATACTCAGGACGCGACACGAGGTTTGGCTGATACTCCCGCATCGACAGGAAGTCGTATTTTCTTTTGTCATTCGCACCCTGACCAACCAGCGTCGTTTCTTCCCCTGGAAGTACGAAGAAAATCCCGCCGGATTCGCGAGCCATGCGAACCTGTTCGTACGGACCAAATCCTGCGGACTGTGCGTCCCAACGTGAATGCAGCCCATTCCACTGCAGGCATTCCGGAAACGGCGTTTCCGGGCCACGACGAATCGGAATCCAGAAATGCTCTTTTGTTGGTTCATCGATCCAGAGTTGTCGGGCATGAGGGAAGCCAAACATGCTTTCGCGGCCAAGGAAATACAGCGGCGACTTTGCCGATCGAGCTTCAGAGATGGCTTGTTCCACAAAATCACCGTCGTCGCCGGATTCATCCGACACAACAATGACAGCCAGCTTTCGTTTGCCGACAATCGCCGTTTTTTTGTATTTGGCGATGATTGTGGCGATCGACTGACACATGTTTTCCTGACCTGATTGATCCACCGGAACTTTGTCGATCGCGGCTTTGATCATTTCGATGTCCGCGGTTGGTCGAGGTGTGTGTTCGTGAATTCCCTGCCCATAACTGGCGACAACTGTCAACAATTGCTCACTGCCTTTTTTGAGCTCTTCATCTTTTTCTGACGCGATCTTCAATTCGTCCAGAACTCGCATGTAGTTCTCGCGGATCTCCTTGCGATCATCGACCATACTTCCGGATTCGTCAAACAGCCAAATCACAGTGACTTTCTGTTGTCGCATCATACGGACAATTTCCTGTGTGATGATACCCATGGCAGCGCCGTAGCCTTCGACCATGGAACCGACTTCGCCGACGATTTCGCCTTCGCCCAATTCCTGTCCCAGCATTTCGTCAGAAGGCAATGCCACGTCAGTCGTGACGGGGCGAATATTGACCTCCTTCATTACGGCTGCTTTTTGCACATTCACCGGAGCCGCCGCAGGTTGCGCTGATGCCCCGACCACTGTAGATGGTGTACCGCCCGCAATGACGTTCAGAGTTTCCGCTGGAGTCGTATCAAGTTCCACTTCACGGGTGATTTCTTCCTGAGGCATTTCTTCAGTGAAGATCGATTCAATCTGTAACTCTTTTGCGAATGCAGGCAAGGCGCGATGCACAAAATACAGCGCTGCCAGTATTGAAATGTTGAGCAGCAGTGAGACACCGATTGACGGCAGATTTTTCAGAAAGGACTTCATGGAAAGCTCCTGAAGTAGCGAATCAAACAAATAAAACGAAATGTAAAACTCGACCGAAGAAGCGGACTTGAAGCCGCCGCTGCGAAAAGTTCACTCTCAGATTGTACAAACACTCCGCACCTGATTTCAAAGGAACTCTGCATAATCCTCAGCGAAACGGGTTTAGGCGAACGAGACAGGCGGCACGGGGACAAAATACGTTAGATTGCACATTGTGCCTCAATTCCATAGAGAACCAGTTTTGCGTTGTTCCGATACCCCATGAGTTGTTATCGTTTCATATCGCTCTCTGTCGGCAGGATGAACATCATTGGTCACTATGGTCTCTCCGTCAAAAATGGCAGAAAAATCAAAGCCTGTCGGCTCAACCTGCAAGCCAGCCTTCAACGCACAGCCTGCAAAGGCTAAGGCGTCGGGGCAGGGTGCAATCTGCATGTGGCACGGTTTGGGTCTTGGCGGCTGGCTGAAAGTCCTCAGCTACAAGCCAAAATTTACGCCATCATACGCCTTTCGCTGGGCTTCCATTTCAGCCTTGAGCCTGCTGACATCCGCGCAAAATCTGCTTGAATCTGCCGTCTACGGTCGAAAGGTGGCTCGCACGCAAGTTGAGCACGCACCAATTTTCGTTCTGGGACACTGGCGCAGCGGGACGACATTGCTGCACAATCTGATGACGATGGATCCGGAGATGACGTATCCGAATCTCTATCATTGTATGTACCCCGGAAATTTTCTGTTGACAGAAAGCATTGTCCCGCCACTCACGAAGATGTTTATCCCTAAAACGCGTCCTATGGATAATATGGCAACGACCTGGCACACACCGCAGGAGGATGAAATTGCCCTGGCAATGGATTGTGGGTTGTCTCCATATTTAATGACGGCGTTCCCGATGCGTCGCGATATCTACGGACGGTACTTCGATCCGCGAGACATGACCGAAGAGGAGCGAACGACGTGGAAAGGTTCGCTGCTGCGATTGATTCAAAAGCTCACGATTCGCAAAAATCGGCCAGTCGTTTTAAAGTCCCCAAGTCACACTTTTCGCGTCGCCACGTTGCTGGAGATGTTCCCCAACGCAAAGTTTGTTTACATCTATCGTGATCCGTACGCGGTTTACAACTCTTCGATGCATTTGCGAAACACGATGTTCGCGGAGAACGCGCTGTTTCCTCAGGACATGGCAGGAAATGAAGATGAGATGTTTCTAAACTACGAAACATGCATTCGCACGTACGAAGAAACGAAATCTCTGATTCCGGCGGGCAATCTTCATGAAGTAAGATTTGAAGATCTGGAGTTAGATCCACTGGGCGAGGTTGCTCAAACCTACAAAACTCTGGGGCTCAAGAGTTGGGCGTCTGTTGAACCATTGATCAAACAGGAATTGCCAAAACTCACCGCCTACAAGAAGAACTCGTTCCGTATGGACAATGAGTTGATGCAACATGTTTACGGGCGGGTGAAGTGGATTTTTGACCGATATGGATATTCCAGTCGACTCGAAGAAACGGAAGTCCCGATTTCCTGAGAACTTTGATGCGAGTTACGTGGAAGTGGCCTGATCCGCATGAAATCTGCAGCGGACCTGCTATGAATCGTGGCATGAAAGTCTCCGTGTTACTTTTTTCAGCCGCCCGGGAAGTTGTCGGCAAAGAAGCCGTTGAACTGGAACTTCCGGATGCGGCAACCGTTGCGACGGCCCGGTCCGCTCTGCTGCAATGTTACCCAGCGTTGAACGCCCGCGCTAAGAACCTGCTGTGGGCGGTCAATAATGAATACGCCGGCGATGCTCGTGTCTTGCACGCGACTGACGTTGTCGCTTGCTTTCCTCCTGTGAGCGGAGGCTGAACATGATCACACTGACTCAACAGGCCATTGATTTTCCGTCGCTCACCGAATCTGTGCGTAGCCACAAGGCCGGGGCGGTTGTTCTGTTTCTGGGGACCGTGCGAGAATTCACCGGGGCGGCTCACACGGCATGGCTGGAATATGAAGCGTTTCCTGAAATGGCGATCGCCGCGATGCAGCGTCTGGAAGCTGAGGCAAGGCAAAAATTTGACGTCGTCGAAATGGCCATTTCGCATCGTTACGGTCGACTGGAATTGGGCGACATCGCTGTAGCGGTCGCTGTGAGTTCACCGCATCGAGCGCAGGCATTTGAGGCCGGTCGTTGGCTGATTGACACGCTGAAAGAATATGTGCCAATCTGGAAGAAGGAACACTACGCCGACGGTGCGACCGAGTGGCTTCATCCCGATGCGACTGCTAAAGTTGAACTCACTACCGATTCTCCGAACACTGAATCTGGGGACTATTAATGAGCCACACACAGTCATCTCGAAAGCTGATCGATCGCTTCGGTCGTCTGCATAACAACCTGCGAATCAGCGTCACGGACCGCTGCAATATTCGCTGCTTCTATTGCATGCCGGCTGACACCGTCGAGTTCATGCCCAAGTCGCATCTGCTGACGTTTGAAGAAATCGAACGGATTGTTCGAATCGGAACACAACTGGGAATTGACCGTGTCCGACTGACCGGTGGCGAACCACTGGTGAGACGCGACCTGAATGTGCTTGTGCGGCAAATTGCTGCCGTACCCGGCATTCGCGACATCGGGTTGACGACCAATGGCATTCTGCTGGAAGAACAAGCTCAGTTGCTGAAGGACGCGGGCTTGAAGCGGCTGAACATCAGTCTGGATGCTCTCGACCCCGAAATCTTCAAAGCTGTGACTCGCCGAGAAGGCTACGAACGCGTCCTTGCCGGAATTGAAGCTGCTCGGAAGGCCGGATTTTCGCCGATCAAGTTGAATGCGGTGTCAGTACGCGGGCTGACAGAAAATCAGATCGTGCCGTTCGGTCGGCTCGCCAGAGAAACCGAAACCATCGTACGATTTATTGAATTCATGCCTCTTGATTCTGACGGACAATGGCAGCGTGACAAAGTGCTGTTCGCGCATGAGATCATTGCAATACTGGAGGCCGAATTCGGACCGATGCGGCCTGTGCCGCCAAAGGCAAATGATGCATCGGCGATTCCATTATTGCCTGTTCTTGGATCCGTGGCGACTCAGGCACCCGCTCAGGATTATGAATTTACCGACGGTCGAGGTCGAATCGGTTTGATCGCCAGCGTGAGTCAACCGTTCTGCGCCAGTTGCAATAGGTTTCGATTAACCGCCGACGGCAAGTTTCGCAATTGCCTGTTCAGCCACGAGGAGACGGACGTGAAGACGACAATGCGGTCCGGCGGCTCGGACGATGCCATTGCCGATTTGATGCTGGAATGCATCGCGGCCAAGAACGAAGGCCATGAAATCAATACGGCAAACTTCGTGCAGCCCGATCGTCCAATGCATTCTATCGGTGGCTGATGGCTCGATCACCATTTCGGCGATTGGATTGCTAAAAGTCAGCGAGTTTCGACAATACGCTGGCTGACAGAGGAACAGGCGTTCGCTGAATCGCAGGATTCAGAGGAAAGTCCGGGCTCCACAGGACACGATGGTGGGTAACGCCCACCGTCCGCGAGGATCGGGCAAGTGCAACAGAAAGTAAACCGCCGATCGGCAGGATCGCAAGGTTCTGCAGGAGGTAAGGGTGAAACGGTGCGGTAAGAGCGCACCAGCGGTTCGGGTGATCGAGCCGGCTGGGTAAACCCCATTGGGAGCAAGGCTAAGCAGAAGGAACGGTCGTCTTCGGATTGCCACGAATCTGTCCGATTCGTCATACCTTCGGGTAAGCTGCAAGAGGTGTCGAGTAATCGGCATCCCAGAGAAATGAGCGCCCACGACAGAACCCGGCTTATCGTTCCTCTGTCGGCTTTCTACTCTTAATCTTACTCTTAATCCTAATCGATTAAGAGTAGGATTAGGAGTAAGAGTGAAGCCTGACTAAAAACAAACTTTTTACACCAATAAAACAGGATCAGACATGTCGCAACGAATTGTTATGCGCACGGGCGAAGCGTTAGTGGAAGATGAAGCAGGCTGGTCGGCTGCAGAACCAGAAGTTGTCATCGGAGAACTCGACGGTCCCGTCGGCACAGCAATCGCTAATCTCATGGGAGATCAGTCCAAAGGTCATTCGAAAGTGTTCGCCATCCTGAACTGTGATGTTCAGGTGCGACCAGTCACTGTGATGGTCAGCAAAGTGACTGTCAAAAGCGAGCGATACACGAACATCCTGATGGGTACAGTGCAGGCCGCCATCGCCAATGGTGTGCTGGATGCGGTTCGAGCTGGTGATATCCCAAAAGAAAAAGCGAATGATCTGGGCATCATCGTTTCCGTATGGCTGGATCCCGCGGTGCTGACTGAAGAAATTGACTATGAGATCCTGTTCCGCACTCATCGCGAGGCAATTTCAAAGGCCATCGGCAAAGCGATGAGGAATGAGCCGTCAATTGACTGGCTGCTAGAGAATCAGGACAAGATCACGCATTGCTTCCACCAGATGGCGTTGGATGGTCACATTTAGGTCTGCACTGTCGGTGATTGTAATCTGATCTGCGACAACGAAAAAAACGGAGTGCGATGATTACCATCGTACTCCATTTCAGTGTTTCAGGTTGGCCTTGTTTCAAGCCAATTAACTGGCATCAGTAGCGGAATACTGCACCAAGGCTGAAGCCCTTGGCAGAGAAGTTCGTGTAGTTGATGTCCTGAGTAATCTCCGGTGTGAAACCAGTGAGACCGGTCGTATCTGGAACAGAGTTATAGTCAATGTTTCCGCTCGGACGGCTTAGACGTGGAATCCACATGAAATCGTATCCGCCGTAGATGGAAAACTTAGTGTTGAAGTGAACTTCCGCCAGCATATTCAACTGCGTGACAGATCCAAAATCCACTTTGCGATGTAGTGACGAAGTGGTTCCCGCTCCCAGTGGGTTCGCTGAAGTGGATGCGGTGTAGTCGTTCAACCCCATCATTACCCGTGGCGTAGCACTCAATGTGAACCAGCGATTGTTGTAGGACGCTCGAACTCCCGCTTCCGGTCCATAGAAGTTGTTGTTGACCGTGGAGCTGATATTTGTCGTATAGTCTGCCACAGTCGTACCACCGTCGCTGACTCCATGGATCGCGTAGATTTCGTTAAGATTGGTATAACGCAAGCCACCCAGCCACTGGAATCCGAGACCTTCGCCTGGGATATAGCGTTCCGTCAGAAACATCATTTCTGAACCCCAGAGCCGTGATCCCATTGTGACCTGCAATGATTTGTCGAAAATCAGTGAGTTCAAGCCAGCGAGATTTGTGACAACTCCATTTGACTTCAGCGGGATCGCATAATTAGGATTTAATGAGGAACCGATTGACGGATCAAGAGTGATTCCAAGGGCCGCCGCCGCTGCCGCATTGACAGACGCATTGGTTACGCGAGCGCCATCGATATTGTTCCACGTTAGATCACCGTTCTTCTGCTGAAAACCAAAGAAACTCAGTTCCAGATCACCGCCGTTCATGGCAACCCCGAGAGTGGCACGTGTTCCCGGTGCGTCTATCAGACTCAATCCATTCGACTGCGGAAACAACGCAAATCCAGCAGTGTTGCCACCGTTGAGGTTATTGTTGATCTGCACCGGCGAACTGATTCCTTCCACACTATTGTTTGGCAGAACATTCAGCAGTCCGGAAACAGGAGCGCCAATTGTTCCGCCACCCGGTTCTCTCATCGACCACTGCATGAACTCAACACGCACCCAACTGCGGCTGGCTACTTCATGCAGGAAGTGCTCGATAGGTCGATTTTCATCCCACAGCGCGGGCGCTGATTCGACGTAGTGATCGGCAGTCGGTGGCTGGTAATGATTCTGCGGCATTTGTATCAACGACGGATGTCGTTGATACGGTTGCTGACAGTATTCTGGAGCACCGCCGTATTGGGGCGGTCCAGACTGCGGCGCATATTGAGCCAGTGCTTCAGAAGAAGCTATGCTGAGAAGCACCGCAGTAGCGGCAAGACTTAGCAGGTTCGGACGGTTCATTCGAGCCGGACCTTATTCAAAGAGTCAGAGCAGCGAAGCACGTTCGTCGAAGAGCCCTCCTGGCAATTCAACGCCGACGCGTCATCAGTTGATGTCGCGCACAGATCGGTTCCATGTCTAAAACACAGTCCGCTGTCGTCGATATCGTCGCGGCTTGACTTTGAACTTTGCTCCAATTGTCCCGTTCGCACAGAATTTGACGGTTGCGACGGTCAATCCACTTTTGCTGGCTGTAACGGATGGGAGTCGGCAGTTTCTGCCGCGATGTGGCCGAGCCTTACGTAGCGAAAGTCGTCAAGACTTTCGGCGCGATATGGCCGAGCCATGTGTAGCGAAAGTCGTCAAGACTTTCGGCGCGGGCGGGTACCGAAACTCTTGACGAGTTTCGCTACGGAACTTTTTGCGCAGCATGTTGCGGCACGATCAAAGCGGTTCGTACGAGGCAGCCAGGCGGTCGCGGGCTTCTTCGGGATTCATATTGAAAAGCGTGCGGCCCGTTGTCGTCCAGCTTTTGTTTTGCCACTGAAACACGGCACAGGCATCTCGCACGTTTGAGACTGCCGCTACGTCTTCCATGTCACCGCCGACAATGGCTTCAAAATGAAGATTCACAGAAACAAGCAGATTTGGCTGTTGTGTGGTGCGATCCAACAGCAGGACATAGCTGGGAATCCAATCGCATTTTTTCCAGGAAAGGCCACGCGGTAAGCCTGTGGAAGATGCACGCTCAAAATACTCCTGTTCCAAAGACTTACGCTGGCGTTCAAACTGCCGAATCAAAGCCTCCGAGCGATTTTGCATTGGCAAAAGGACGCGACTTAGAGTTTGCAGCCATTTCAAAATCACGGAACATTGCTTTCGTTGGAGGTTGACTTCGTTGAAGGTTGCTGGTGACCAGCAGAGTCGCCGTATCTTACCATACCGGACCAGTGCGAGAAGATTGTAACGACAGTTCGGATCATCTGTGCTTTTCCAGTCGAATCGGATCTATCGGAAATCCGAAAATCCTGATAACGACGATCATTCCAGTTTCACCTACTCTGCTGCTTGTGTGCTTCAAGCTGACGGCAACGATTCTGCGGCAGAAACCGTAGATTCCAAGGGCTGGTTTGACTGGATATTTGACTATGTCACAAAATTTCCGGGGGGAGATCTAGATGCAATTCAATTCAATTCGCAGCAACATCTGCGTCGCGCTTTCAATGGTAATGCTCGTTGGTTCGCCAGTCCTGGCGGCAGAAACCGTAGCCGTCCGTTCAACCGACTACCTGCTTGGCCAGAAAGGTATTCTGGCGGGAAGTGTTGTGAATCAGCAAGGCCAGCCAGCCGCTGGGTTGCCAGTTCAGGTACTGCATGATGGTCGCGTTGTTGCGACGGCCTACAGTAACGAGCAGGGAGAATTTTCTGTCGAAAGCCTGAGAAACGGTATTCATACGGTACAGTTGGGCCAGACTCAGCATCCGGTGCGATTCTGGAGCAATGCTTCTGCACCGCCGTCTGCAGTCAACCGCATGGCGATCGTTGTCGATGAAGAAGTCGTTCGCGGACAGTGCGGTGAAAGTTGTGGTGAAGGTGGCTGCCGTCCTGGTGGCCTCACCTGGGGAACTGCAGCGGGCGTTCTTCTGATTGGCGGAGCAGTCGCGGCAACACTGGCTCTGACGCTTGACGATCAAAAATCCGGTGCAGTTGTCGCCAGTCCATAACATAGCTGACGCAATAATTTGAAACATCTAAAAACGCCGACTGGTTTCAGTCGGCGTTTTTTTGCTGCGCTGCTGGAGGAATCCGAAAAACCGTTGCAACTGGCCTCATTGTTACAGTCGGCAAAGTCCGATAACCCAGAGGGATCAGTTCATTTTGTCTAACCGGAAGAATCGCGCTATGAGTCAATCTCAAAAGGCGCGCCTGCAAGATTCGTGACGCGAGCGATTGGAACTTCGCGACACGATATTTTTGCGGCAACGACGGTATGGCTGACTTGGGGGTACTTTGAAAGCCTGCATTTTCAAAGGAATGCGCCGGTGAAACGTCACGGCTTGCTTGCAGCGGGAATTCTGGGGTCTGCGACCGCAGTTTGTCTGCTCTTAAATCGATACAACGCTCTGTCTGCGTCTGAAGAAGAAGCTCGATCCTTCCGGGAGGCGGTGCAGAATCAGCAACAGGTAGAAACTGACGAAGTCGATGACGGCTTCCGTATCAACTACTACGATACGACGTGGAACCGCGTCCTGCAGGATCTGGCGAAGCATAACGAGCTGACGCTGGTGATGGATAAAGTTCCGCCCGGTCGGTTTGCTCGGAAAGACAAACGTCGCTACGACGTTGATGATGCCGTTCGCATCCTCAATAGCGAACTCGAACCGCAGGGCTACCGTTTGCTGCGTCAAAAGCAGTTTCTGATCGTGTTGAATCTCGACAAAGCACGCACCGAGTACGCTCGGCCGCAACTGTCGCGGGATTTCGATTCGACAAGTACACAGCCAACTGCGATGGACAAAGTCGTCCGTTCGGCAAATCTGTCGCGCACGATTGAAGCTGATGCATCGGACAACGGTTCCCAGGCGACACCGCTGCTGGATCCAAATCAAGATCACTTTCGGGCGGCGCGCAGTGGTTCGCGAAAGTCATCTGGTTTTGTTACGTCGCCACGTACTCGTCCCACCCAGGTTCGACAAACTGCGACATCTGACGACGATGTTCCAACGCGTCAAAACTTCGGCACTCCCGTGCGACCTGTTTCAAACGCCGGGCGTGTTGTTGACGAACCATCCGAATCGCAGGCCACTGGTCCGTTCGTAACAAAGACAATCTCGATCGACAACGCCAAAGCTGCCGATGTCGCACGTACACTCTATGTCGTGTTCGAAAAGCGGGCTGAGCTGCAGAAGCAGGGCATTGATGGTCTGCCAACATTTGCAGTTTACGAACGTGACGAAAATGGCGGGGCAGACAAATCCATCCCGGCGATGTTTCGAATCGGCATCGATCAGGAGACAAATCAGGTTATCATCGAAGCTCCAGCAACACGGATGAATCATCTGCAAAAGCTGATCAGCGATCTTGATAGTCGATCCGTGATCGCAGGCGAAGAAACCGTCAAGCTGGTTCAAAACAATGGCATCAAGGCGGAGACTGCTAAGCAACTGAGCGAGCAGATTCATCAGCTCGTTTCAATGTCTGATGAGCAGGGACCAGCAAAAGCAACAACGCGCCCGAATTCCGAACCTGCGGGAACAGAAGACGATCCCGCCATCAACCTGCGGGGTGAAGTCAATGTTCAGGCTATGCAGGACATTGGGATCCTGATCTTGAAGGGCAATGAAGCAGACGTTGAAAAGGTCCAGGAGATCATTCGTCGCCTTGAGGAAATCAGCGTTGGTTCACTTCCGGCGATCCATGTTCTGACTCTGGAGAATATCGACTCAGAAGCATTCTCAACGCTGTTGACCAGCGTGTATGAGCAATTGACGGAACTGCGTCAGCGGGGCGGAACGAATCGTAAGACCGCAGCATTCCTTCCCGTCGTGCAGCCGAATGCAATTTTGATTATCTCATCCGAGATTGAACGTCAGTCAATTCTGGAACTCGCCAGGGAACTTGATAAACCATTGGCACCGGATTTCGAGTTCCAGGTATTCCAATTGAAGAGTGCGATCGCCTCACAAGTTGTGACAGCCTTGACGAGCTTCTATTCAGAACGGCCGGGACTCGGAACAAGCATTCGAGCGATCGCCGATATTCGCACAAATTCAGTGGTCGTGCAGGGGAGGCCCAACGAATTGGCGGAAGTCAAAACCCTGATCGAACGAATTGACTCGGACGAACCAGGCTCGGTTGCTCAAATGCAAGTGGTGATGTTGAAGAATGCCATTGCCACAGAACTGGCGACGACGATCTCACTGGCCATTCAGTCGGTCCTGAATCCGCCGCAGCAAACAACTGCCACCGGACAGGGCGGCGGTGCGGGTGGTAACACTCAAGGTGCTCAGGAACTACGAACCAGTAAGTCGATGGCGTTGGAATTTCTCACGACAACCGGCGGCGTTCGCGATCTGATTCGATCGGGAATTCTTGCAGACGTACGAGTCAATGCGGACGCACGATCCAACAGTTTGTTGATTTCAGCACCAGAAGCCAGCATGAATCTGATGCTGGCATTGGTGGAGGCGCTGGATCAATCACCAAGTGCGGTGTCCGAGATCAAAGTCTTCACGCTGCAGAACGCGGATGCTCAGCAATCGGTAACGATGCTGGAAACCATGTTTACCAGCACGACGACGAACCAGCAGAACCAGCTTGGAGTTCAGTTGGCGGGAACTGAGGGGTCATCCAGTCAGTTGATCCCATTGAAGTTCTCACCGGATATTCGTACGAACTCGGTATTGGCCATCGGCAGTGCAGAATCACTCAGCGTCGTTGAAGCGATTCTACTGCGTCTGGATTCTGACGATACTCGTCAGCGACTGACGACTGTCATCCCGTTAAGAAATGCAGCGGCTCCTTTGGTTGCTGCGACCTTGCTGGATTATCTGACTCAGCAGCAGAGCCTGCAACAAACGGCAGCCGATCTGTTCAGTAATATCGAACGCATCCGACAGGAGGTTCTTGTATCTGCCGACTCGAACAGCAACTCGCTGATCGTGAGTTCGTCAGCGCAGTACTTCGATCAGATTGTCCAGATTGTGGAGGCACTTGATGCTCAACCACCGGAAGTTGTGATTCAGGCGTTGATTGTGGAAGTCACGTTGGATTCAACGGACGAGTTTGGAATTGAGCTTGGCTTGCAGGACCCACTGTTACTGGCTCGCAGCTTGGTGGCTACCACCACCGGCGGGGTCACAAGCGTGGGGACTCCGGGCTTGAACTTCAACAACCCCGCAGTTCCGCTGGGAAATAATAACGATGCTGGAGCCAGACCTGGAAACGTCGCAACTCAGGGCATAAGTAACTTTTCTTTGGGTCGAAGCAATTCGGATCTTGGTTTTGGCGGCTTTGTGTTTTCCGCTCAGTCAGATGCCGTCAGCGTGCTGCTGCGAGCATTGGCATCGCGTCGCACCGTACAGGTTCTGAGTCGCCCGCAGGTTCGAGCAACACACAACAATCAGGCGTCGGTAACAGTTGGCCAGAATGTGCCGCTGACAACGGGTGTGACTCAGAACGGATTAAATACGTCGCCGCAAATCACATATACAAATACCGGGATTACCTTGACCGTGACTCCGCGTATTACACCGGATGGTATGATCGCGATGAATGTCTTTGCTCAGAAGAGTTCACTATCCGACATCGGTGTGCCAATCTTTGTGAATGCGACAGAAGGAACGTCAATCGACTCACCGGTTATCAATCAGTCACAGGCGACAACTACAGTCAATGTCCCCAACGGACAGACAATTGTCATCGGCGGGATGATTACAAAGTCAGACTCGACGTTGGAACGCAAGGTGCCATGGCTTGGCGACCTGCCGATTGTCGGACGTGCATTTCGATATGATGGCACGACTTCGTCACGAACCGAACTGCTGATCTTCCTGACACCGCGCATTATTCTGACGGACATCGATTCAGAATTGATCAAACAAGTCGAAACAGAACGTTTGCACTTTATTGAATCGGATGCGGAAGAAGTCCACGGTCCTCTCTACAGCGTACCAAAGCCGGTTCAGCATCAACTTTGGACACCAGAAGAAGGCATGATTCTGCGACCTGAAATGCCAATCGAACAATTCCTTGAACCTGACGTTAGCAGCCGACGCTAACGGTGCGGCAAAAGACTCGTTCCAGAGCTCCAGCCCTGGAACGCACTGTCTCGGAAACTTGCGGGGTGCGAGACAAGTTGCAGAAGTCAATTTTTGACAAAGCCTATGTTGAAGTCCAGCCCCAGTAGGTGCGACGCCGTGAAGGATTTTTGCAAGCAATTTCATCACATATTGACAATGGTTTGGCAATTTCAATTCAGTCCCGGCAGGGACGATAGCTCGATGCCGGTGACGACAGTCACCGGAAACGTTTCCTGCGTTGATTCCAAAGTCCCGGAGGGACGACAGCAGATTTCGCGACATTCGCTATCGTCCCTACCGGGACTTTGGGGCTGTTGGTCGTGGTAACCGTCGGCTATCGCCGACGGCAATGAGCCGCCGTCCCAGCCGGGACTGAATCGCATTCTGTGCTTTCTTAGTACCAGCCTTTTCACTACTTAAAACTCATTAACGGCGTTGGCGGGTCGGGGCTTTTCGACTTATTTGAAACCGAACCGTGCGCTCACGGTTACATGTTGCCGCCACTTTCGTGGCTGAATCGCGGCCAAACATCCTGTCTTCAGCGAGAACTTGGGAGGCTGGAGCCTCGAAACATGCAGCTCATTGTCGTCAAAAAAACCTTTTAGTGAGCGACAAACATAGGTTCAAGTCTGCTCAGGAGTAGCCAATATGAAGAAATCAGTCTTCAAACTCATTACTTCAACTAGTCTGGTATCTGCTCTTCTCACCGGATGCGCTACGACGACAACGTTGCTTCGTGAACCATCAGTGCTGGTAAGAGATCCTGGTAGTCTGGTTGGACGTCCAAAGGTGGAAAAGAACGTCGCCAAGATTGTTGCTCTTTGGGAGCCGTCCAGCGGCAAGGGGATTGATAATCTTAACGCACGAGGTTTCACAGGACAAATTCTGTTCTTCGGATCAGGGTGCGAAACGGGTGCTCGCGTTCACGGAAAAGTAAATATCTACGAATACGATAACTTCAATCCGGATTCACTCGATGAACCCGAATTGATACATACGTTCTCTTTCGAGCCTGATGCATGGAACGTTCATCATTCGGAAGGAACATTTGGACATTCCTATCGTGTGTTCGTACCGTATGTGCAGAAACATCGAGATCAGGTCCACTGTGGCCTGAAAGTTGAGATTGTCCTCGAAGACGGCCGCACTGTCTCGACACAGCCAACCGACGTCCTGCTGCCAGGCAGAAATACCGATTCACAATCCACGAACAAGACTCGAGGATTCGTACGGAACAGTCAGATCAAGTCCGACATCGAAGCCATGACCGGCCAACCGTATTTCGGCGAACCGCGTACCGTATCAGTCAAACCAGCACCCGCTCTACGCACGCTGGATACGCTGAGCATACCGTTTCCGAAGCACTGATGCTCACTGCTGGCTGTTCACGTTCTATGTGAAGTTGTTCGCCAGCAATGGTTGTTCGTCTACCTGCAACGTCTGATCGGTGCAGGGCCCGAGTGTTGATGCGGTGATCATGCTGCGACCGACCGCACCGGTCCAGTACACGGCCGATTTCTGCAATGGCGGCGTACGTCGGTCCGTGACCACCGTTGTGTTAATCGTCATGTCCTCGCAGTTGGCGAGGCGAATTCCATATGGCGCGGAATCCAGAATCTGATTGCTGCTGACGATGATGTTGCGGCAGTCATAGAGTTCCAACAGTGCCTCCCGTTGCAGTTCAGGTGCGGTCGGATACAAGTGTCGGCCGCTCTGACAGTCCTGCAGAACGTTGCCTGTGAAAACTGAATCCCGACAGTTTCGGAAAGTAACTCCGGTACACAGTTCCTTCTCAACGCCGTAATCCGCGTTGTGGCCAAAACTGTTGTTACCCACGACCATCTGCGAACAATCTTCCATCAACAGATTCCGATGGTGGCCGGAGTACACAGTATTGCCGGAGATTGTCACTCCCTGTGCCGCAGAGATGTGAATGTTGTTCCACTGACTGCCAATCAGATTGCCACTGATCGCAATCATCCCAACCTTGGCGTTGGCTGCCTGTGGCTGACCAATGATGCGAATGTTGGCACCGTTGGGACTGTACGTGGCCTGAATCGTGTTGCTGCAGATCGTGCCTTCTCGAATACTGCCTTCACTCGCGTCGAGCCAGATCTCAGCCGTCGCAACTTCGTCTGCATCCGGCACCTGATGACTGGCGTTGTTGTTGTATTCGATGTCGTTGCCAGTGACCTGTAGATTACGAATCTCGCTGCGTTCAATCCGAATTCCGCCCAGTCGACAATAGCTGATGTGCGAGGCACTGATGATGGACTGGTGCAGGTTGACGCCGTCCAGATAAATGCCCACGCCAAGGTTGTGATAGATTTGACAATGACTGATCAGAACATTGCGTGCTCGCCCGGTGATACGAATCCCATGACGCAACTTACGCAGCAGGACACCTGTGATGACCGGCTGCATGACGCCTTCGATCTGGATGCCGTCTGCTTCAGCGTGTTCGCCGACAATCTCCAGAGTGCTGATCATGGGCATTCGTTCGTGAGTCCATGCGGTGGCTTGAAACGACTTCGGATCAGCTGATCCAGTGTGTGTGCCTACGAATGAAAATGCCGGCCCTTTGCCCTGCATCAAAATTCGGCAGGTTCCGCCTTCACCACGAATGGACGTACGACCGGTTGCGGCAAGATTGATGACAATGGGCTGAGTGATTCGATAGTCCCCGCGCGGGATTACCAATTCCCCCACGCCTTCATCAATGGCATGTTGCAGTGCTGCAGTATCGTCAGTAACACCATCACCCGCCGCTCCAAAGTCACCTGCTTGCGTCATCTGGATTCACTCCCGCCGTTTACTGCCAAAACGATGTTACAACTCCCACCGTCAACGAAATGAGCCCACAACATACTAGAAGGCGAATTAACCTTCTAGCATGCTACGGGCTCGATTGTGTCTACTTTTGTTGGATTTTGCTGTTGTCAGCGTACGGTGGTCACTTTCAGCAAATTCTCGATACGGTGATTCGGATACATACGCCGCGCGGCCGATGTTGCGACCTGCTTTCCGTGCCACGAATCCGCGCGGCCTGTGAGTACGACGGATTCAAATCCGGCATCGACGCACAGATCACGCACGACAACACTGGCTAACTGTTGTATAAGATCCATACAACGATCCGTTTCCGGACTGGTCCTGGGCTGTACTTGCATTTTTCGATTCCGTGAAAATGTGCAGATTAGAAACCGCAGATCGCTGAACATTTGGCGTCAGCAATATGAACGGGACGGCGGCAGCGTAACCGCCCGAATTTTGTTTGTGCAGATCAATTGTTCATTTCTTCATTAAGATTTCCCACATCGATTTGGAATTTTTCGCAATACTGGTCGGCTGGGCAGTATGGGCGGCTGGAGTTACGCCAAACGCGTCTCCTCGCCAGACAACCGGTTTTGATCGACCATGTTTTCCGGATGCAGATCTGCCGACGTAATCCGACCTGTCTCAGGTCGGAATCCTTCAGCTTAGCCATATCTCCAATGCAACAAATTCTGCCACGTGCCAAACTTGCCAAATACGTCTGCACGCCAGTCAACCGGTTTTGATCGACCATGTCTTCCGGATGCAGATCTGAGGACAGATCTGCCGACGTAATCCGACCTGTCTCAGGTCGGAATCCTTCAGCTTAGCCATATCTCCAATGCAACAAATTCTGCCACGTGGCAACAAAAAGAATTTCGCTATCGCGACGGCCTAAGACCTGTCAATCGTTGGTAAAGATCTTCATGTGCGGCGACGGTCTTTTCCAGCGTATGCTGAGTCGCTACGTGTTCGCGTGCCGCTTCGCCAAGCCGATTTGCGAGATCCGCATCTGTCAGCACTTTTGCGCACAGCTTCGCCAGATCCGGAGATTTGCCTAGCGGAAACAACAGGCCGGTCACATCGTCAATAATCAGTTCACGATTGGGTGCAATATCACTCACGATGCAGGGTAAGCCAATCGACATGGCTTCCATCAAACTATTGGACATGCCTTCGAATTCGCTTCCAAGCGCAAACGCATCAAACGCAGTCATCAGTGGCGCGGCATCCTCGCGGTGTCCCGCGAAAATGATTCGATCGCGGCAACCGAAGCTGGTTGCAAGATCTGAAAGTGCGTCACGTTCCGGGCCATCGCCAATCAGCACCAGTCGAGCGTTATCGACCAGCTGATGCAACAATTGAAATGCCCAGACAACATCCTGCAAGCGTTTTTGCGGAGCAAAACGTCCCACAAAACCAATGACGCGATGCTCCTCTTTCAGCCCCAGAATTTCTCGAGCTTGTTGCTTTGAATACGACGACACTGCTTTCGGCAAGGCATTGGGGATCACGGTGATTAGGTCTCGCGGAACGCCGACGCCAACGTAAAAATCTGCAACGCTTTGTGAATTCGCGGTCAGGGCGTGAGTTCGAGGAATCTGGCGTCGATCGATATTCAATTGCCAGCCACTTTTCCAACTGTCAACACATCGTTCTGACACGACAATCTTCGTTGTTGACGGCGTCACACCGGGCAGTCGAACGTAGGAATTTGCCGCGAACAGAAACGATTGCACGATGTGCGGCTGAAACCCTCGCAGTTCGCGGCGCAGACGAAACAATGTCAGCAGATCACAGCGAAAGCGCTTACCGAGCACTCGAACGTCAATACTGGCATCCTGCAACACCTTCAAATACGGTCCCCCACGCTGCAATGCGATGACGCGAATGTCGTATTTGTCGCGTGGAAGACTGGTGGCCAGCAGTGTCAGTTGACGTTCGGCACCCGATTGGTCGAGCGTTGGTATGACGTAGGCGATTCGAATCAATTTGGTGCAACATCCTGGTTCTGTGAGCCAAGATATTCCATCAAATCAACGAACTCCGAAGGTGCCAGTGTTGTGGCAGCACCTTCTGGCATGCTGCTTTGTTGCTGAGTCACTCGCTCTTCGATATCGGCCTTGGCAATCTTGCGAACCGCCTTGCCATCGAAGAGCTGTACTTCGTTGTCGTCTTCCGAAACCACAAGTCCGGCCGTCGGCATGCCGTCGGTCGTAACGATCAGCGTCGATCGATACTTTTCAGCCACTTCGGCATTTGGTTCAATCACCGACTGGACGATCTTAAACTTGTTCATGCGTTTGGCGACACCAGCCAGGTTCGGACCAAATTCGCGACCTTCGCCATTGCCAACTTTATGACATGCCGTGCAATTGCGCACAAATACTTCACGTCCTCGGTTTGCGTCGCCCTTCAGATCGGCCAATGCCGTCATGGCTTTATTGCGTTCTTCCTCTGGCTTCGGCTGCTGTGACATGAGCGTTTGCAAAAACGGCAAAGCCACACCGCCGGATTTTGAGGCTTCCATCAGCCTGGTCACAATCTCTGATGCGCGATCGCTCAATTCTGGGATTTTGCCGCTGATGTAATCGCCACGCCACACGTTTTCGTTGGCTCCCAAAGCATGCTGCAATGTGTAATCTACCCAGTAATCTGCCGGGAAACTTGACATTTGCAGCAATGCGTATTGAGACTCAAGAGTTGGGAAGAAGCTCAGACCACGTGCGGCTTCTGTTCGCACACGCGGATGTTCATCCTTTGACGCTGCGATCAGCAGCGCCTGTGAATCGGCGATTGAATCACGTTCGTCAGACAGAATGCGAACCGCAGCAGCTCGCGCATCTGACGAAGATGCCTTCAATACCGCCGCTAGCAGACCGTTGTCAATCTGATGATGTGCCTGCTGAATCCACAATGCTTCCGTTCGCATCCGATCGACTTCAGGATCATCAGATTTCAGTGACTTCACCCATGCGGCAACCGCAGGAATAACGTCTGCAGTGGCTCGATCATGCAGCTCGCGACGTGCACGGTAGTGTGTTCGCCATTCGTATTCTCGCAGTTGTTCGAGGATTTCTGGAACAGATTTTTCGAACTGAGTCACCGGCGTCACGAGAGGACGACCTGGATACACCAGGCGGTAAATACGACCTCGCGTATGATCACGATTCGGGTCACGCTGACTATATTGCATATGGCCGATCAGAGCGTTCGCCCAATCACCGAACCACAGCGCACCGTCAGGGCCGATTTGCGGATCGGCAGGACGGAAGTGCTTGTCTTCGGACCTGATCAGATCATCCGGCGTATTGTCGGCGTTCTTGATTCTATCACCATGATATCCGCCGCCATCGTTATTCACCGTGAAACGAGGCAGACCGTTCATGTTAATGACACACGCATATGTAAACTGCCCCTGGACACTGTCCGGGAAGTTACGAGTAACAAGGAACTCGCTGCCCAAAGCCGGACGCATACCTTCGTTGTTGAAGACAAAGTTCAGCCCGGTACGTCCACCAAACTGAGCGCCGGATAGTGGCGTGTCCCATGCCTGATTGGCGGTTGTACCATCGCCCACAATGCCCTGTCCCCAATTGTTAAAGACATAGCACCACATGTTGTACTGGCCCGGCAAAGCAAACTGACGAATTTTCAGTGTTCGCGGGTCCATCACATATGCACCGCCAGCTCCCTGACTGCGATGCGGTCCCCATGGAGTTTCCAGAGTTGTGCTGGTGGCAATGCCTTCCAGCATGTGCAGCTTTCCGCCATGACTCCATTCGAACGCGCTCGCTGTGTGATGGGTATCATCTGACGCCCAGCCGTCGAGCAAATGCACGACCAGATCAGCCTTGTCGTCGCCGTCAGTATCTTTCAGAAATAGCAATCGCGGCTGATCGACGACTAGAACGCCACCATTAAAGAACTCAAACCCAGTCGGGCAATGCAGCTTGTCGTAAAACACTTTGCAGGAATCCGCTTTACCGTCGTGATCAGTGTCCTCCAGAATCAGCAATCGGTCATCCGGTTTGTGATCACCAGGTTTCCATTGAGGATACGTCGGCATGCACGAAACCCACAACCGTCCCTTGTTGTCGAAATTCAACTGAACTGGTTTTGCAAGTTCCGGAAACATCGTTTCATCGGCGAACGCCTGAATTTCAAAGCCTTCTGGCACTTTCGTCTCAGCAATCAGTTGTTCAGGCGTCAGATATCGCAGCTCGCTGGCTTCCGAATACTTCTGACGTTCAGCTCCAAATCGAGTTTCCGGGACGAACAGTTCACCAGTGTCGACATCATCTGGCTTGTCCGCAACAGGTTTGCCCTGAGCCATATTCCAGATGTAGCGATCACGAACGTCGGCCATTTTACGAATCTTGATGTACTCACGAGGAAACGTTTCCGTGTCGAATGTTCGTCGGCCGCCGTAAACGTACCAGCCGTTCAACATGCGGTAGTCCTGCAGATGTACCCACGATTTGTCGTTGATCGCAGCTCGCATCTTTTCATAGCCCGGACTGCCAAAGCTGGCCGACGATGCAGAACCAAATGCTTTTTCATCGATCAACCTCGCGACTTCACGATCGCCGGCATCATTGAGATGGCAGCCGTTGATTGTGTATTGCAGGCCTGGTTTGTCACTGAGGATTTTTTCTGAAGCTTCAAACACATCAACGAACGCAAGTTTGCGAGCAGCAGCAACTTCCGCTACTGCCGTGGAGTACAATTTCAGGTTTGTGTTTTCCGTCGCACCATCAGGCAACAACGGATCACCAGTCGGTTCAAACGCAATCGGCGATACCAGAATGAAACGTGGCGGAGCGTTCGTGTCATCGCGAGGATATCGCTTGGCAATCATGTCCAGATAACTGCCGTATCGATTTTTAAACTCTTCTACACCTTCAGCACCGGCATACGATTCATTGAAGCCGAAAAAGCAGAAGTATGTGTCCGCACCAAACGCCAGTTGCGGATCATCCAGCGCTGTGTAGTCGGAAGATCGCTGCTGAATGCCAACTTCTTCAGCGGGACGGCCGAAGTTACGGATAACAAGTTCTTTGTTCGGAAATCGGGTGTGCAGCAATGTCTCGAAGTGGCCGAACAGATTCATGCGCTCTGCAAGTGAATTGCCCAGAAATCCGATTCGTTCGCCCTGCAGAAATTCTACCGGAAGTTTGCTGACAGGCAGATCCGGACGCTTCGGACGCGGCGGTAAAGACATCAGCTTGATGGCCAATTCCTTCGATGGCCCCTGAGCCATCGTGACACCGAATTCACTTGCAAACAGCAATCCGGCAACTATCAATATCCAGCGAAATACCTGAGGCACGATTGAGAGGCTCCAAAAGGGGATGACCATGACGATGTTGGTCTGAGGCTACAGTGATTGTTTGAGGATGGGCATGAACGCCCGTCAATTGATTTGCAATTCAGCCTGCGAAACAAAACGCGGATGCGTACGGTAAACGGAGTCCGCTTGTGGAGCAACCAACCAACAGGATTCGGATGATTTTTGAGCCTGTTCGGCAAATCGTGATAACACCAGCAGCCAAACTCAACATATCACCACGACCACCAGCAATTGACAGACTGTGGTTACCGCTGATGTACTTTATGGCAAGTTACGCATTGAACTTGAATGCCGATAAAGATCCAGAGCACCAGTACAACCGCCGCTGTTTGTCCATGGAATTAAGCAAAATACGAGGAATTTGCAATATCCCACGAATTAAGATCATTTCAGATCATTGTTGAAGTCAGGGATTCCTCATCGTTGGTCGGACACAAACTGGAACGCCGTATGAAATTGCCGTAAATTGCAGGCCGCACGGCATCAGTGATGTCAGACCATCGATGTTAACTCAGTTGAGGCCACCAGTTTCATGGGACGTATTTCACTCGCATGGCGAGTTCTAACCAGCAGCGTTTTTGCCGCGAAGGTGACAAGTCTTCTGGACGCTCCGCCTGCGTTGCCTGACAAAAAAATCGCGGAAACAATCGCACCGCCGAAATCTGCTGCACCTCCAAAACCCGTGGCTCCACCGAAACCGCTCCGCAGCGACGCCGTGACGTTGCTGGCCGCTCTACAGCGGGAAGGTCGCCTCATCGATTTCCTCAAAGAACCGATCGATGAGTATTCCGACGCTCAGGTCGGTGCCGCCGTGCGTGATATTCATCGGGATTGTGGCGGAATGCTGGAGCGGCAGTTTGCCATTCGTCCGGTTCTTGAGCAAGCCGAAGGCAGCAACGTGACCATCGGGGCCGACGCGAAAAATGGCAGAATTAAGCTCACGGGAAAAATTGGCGAAGGCCATCAAGCCTCCGGCACACTTGTCCATCATGGCTGGCAAGTCACAAAAAGTGACGTCCCCGTCTGGACTGGTGATACTGCCGCTGCAACTGTTGTGGCACCAGCCGAAGTGGAAGTGCGATAATGTCGGCGCAGTTTGTGATTGGTATCGATCTTGGCACGACGAACAGTGTGCTCGCATACAGCGCGCTGAATGAAGAACAGCCGCAGGTTCAACTGTTGCCCATTCCGCAACTCGTAGCCGCGAATACCATTGAATCGCGGTCGATGCTGCCGTCGTTCCTGTATCAATGCACAGACGATGAAACGACGGCCAAGTCGTTTGCATTGCCGTGGACCGAAGATCCTTCGTTCGCCTTGGGGCACGGCGCACGAGCACTGTCGGCGGAGTTTCCTGATCGAACGGTTGGCGCGGCAAAGTCATGGCTCGGGCACAGCAAGGTCGATCGCCATCAAGCAATTTTACCGTGGCAGGCACCAAGCGGCGTGGCGAAGATCTCGCCCGTCACCGCATCGCAGCGATATCTGGAACATCTCGTGGGCGCGTGGCAGCAGGCGTTTCCGGACGCTCCGATGGCTGACCAAAACGTGGTTCTCACTGTGCCAGCGTCGTTTGACGCGAGTGCCCGTGAATTGACTCGTGAGGCGGCTCTGGCTGCTGGTCTGCCGAAAGATTTTGTACTGCTGGAAGAACCGCAAGCGGCGACATACGCTTGGTTGAACGCTGTCGGCGATCGCTGGCGAAAACTGCTCAAAGTCGGCGATCGCATGTTGATCTGCGACATCGGCGGCGGCACAACAGACTTAACGCTGGTGGAAGTTGCCGAAGAAGGCGGTGAGCTGACACTGCAACGCGCGGCGGTGGGAAACCACTTGCTCGTCGGCGGCGACAACATGGACCTTGCCCTTGCTCATCACGTCGCCCAGTTGTTCGCAGAAAAAGGTTTAAGTCTTGATCCATGGCAATCCGTTTCTCTGTGGCATTCCTGTCGCAATGCCAAGGAAGCGTTGCTGTCGGAATCAGGACCAGACACGCACACGATTTCCGTTCCCGGTCGCAGCAGTCGATTGATTGGTGGGTTGGTTTCTGTGAATGTCGAGCGAGCTCAGGCGACAGACTTGTTGCTGAATGGATTCTTTCCGCCGGCAAAACTTTCGGATCGCCCCGCTCGTCCGCGAGCGTCGGGATTTCGCGAAATCGGACTTCCGTACGAAGCAGACACTGGGATCACACGGCATCTTGGGGCGTTCCTGAATCAGTCTCTCGCTGGGAGTGGTTTGACTCATGTGCTGTTCAACGGCGGCGTATTCAAAGCCAATGCGCTGCGATCACGATTGCTGGGGCAATTGCAAAGTTGGTTCCCGGACTCGCCGCCGCATATTGTGGATGGTTCCGACGATCTGGATTACTCTGTCGCTCGCGGTGCCTGCTTTTACGGCTGGACAAAACTCCGTGGCGGTGTGCGAATTCGCGGCGGGACGGCGAGATCCTATTATGTCGGCATCGAAACTGCCGGACTTGCGATCCCTGGAGCCGGTCGCCCGCTAAAGGCACTTTGCGTGGTGCCGATCGGAATGGAAGAAGGCACGGAAGTCGATGTTCCGTCCGATGCTATTGGCTTGGTTATCGGCGAATCTGCTCGGTTCCGCTTCTTCAGTTCTGCGAACCGCCGCAATGATCAACCGGGAGAATTGCTGGCACGCTGGTCACCTGACGAATTAAGTGAAACCGATTCGCTGGAAGCAACACTATCTGCGGCGGAAGACACAGAAGAGGATTATGTGCCAGTGACGTTCCATTCCAAAATCACTGAACTTGGTGTATTGGAACTCTGGTGCGTCCACGAGACTGACGACGAACGCTGGAAGCTTGAATTCAGCGTGCGTGATGACGCAGAAGCCTGAGATATTGGGATGATCGGCCTGCACATGCTGACCGGTCAGTCGTTGCTGGATTGTTTCTACCAGTCCATCATTCTGCTCACGACAGTTGGCTGCCACGAACCAACTCCGCTGACGACCGGTACAAAGCTTTTCATTGTGGGATATCTGACCTGCGGCATCGGCGTCGTTACGTATGGTGCTGTGCAGTTCGGTCAGGTTTTGATGAATACGGATTTGCAGGCATTGTTGGAGCGACGTCGCATGGAAAAAGACATCAGCCGATTGACGAACCACTTTGTCGTCTGTGGCTTCGGCCGCATGGGACAAACGCTTTGCGAATACCTTGAATCGCGTCGACAGCCATTTGTGGTGATCGACGACAACCTTTGCGTTGTACTCTCCGCGCGGCTGTAGTGTCCGAAACTGCAGATTGTCGCACGTGCGAGTGATGATCGAGCCTCCCAAAAGATGACGCAAGCCGGCGCGACGCGCGTAATGAATCCGCTCTCGTCCGGCGCGATCCGCATGGCTCGTTTCATGCGGTCACCTAGCATCGAAAACTTTGTAGAGGTCGCTGAGTCCGAAGGTATGGACTGGGAAATTGCCGACGTCCAGGTTCCTGAAACGTCAGCCTTGGTTGGACTTCGGCTAAGCGAAACCGGACTGCGTGATTCCGGCATCATGCTGCTGGGCGTGCGCAAAGTTTCCGGTCAGAAGATTTTTCCGCCGCCGGGCAACTTGGTGATCGAAGGCGGAGACAATTTGTTCGCCTTCGGCAACTCGGATGGTGTCGCCAAGCTCACCGCAATGCTTGAAACTCCGGCGAAGTAGAGTTTCCGCTCCAATTGCCTTGAGGCTGAGCGTGAGGCGTTTTTTTTTCTCTACGCCTCGCCCAAATACATGATCTATTCGGTTCTGCGCGAAATAAAGTGCGCGGTGACACTTGCGTAGAAAATGTGTTTGCGTTGATGGACGAAGCTCGCGCTGCGATGCCGCCTGAAAAGCTCGGGCATATCAGCCTGGGGCAAATGTTTTGCGCGAAGCGGTTTATTTTTCAGGCAGGTTTGAATTGTTCGCACAAAAACTAATAGGCAAACATTGACAATTGCGGATGGAACGACATTTGCTAACTCTGTCTTTTGAGGCTGAAAACCGCTCTTCAAGCTGAGGCAACCCTTGTTTTAATATTTCTATTTTTGCAATAAAGTCGAACCCAGCCTTCAATGTCGAGAAAACGATCCTTAAAGCGATCGAATGACTCACTGCCTGGATTTGTCACTTGATTCGGCAGATCGCTGAAACCACGAAACCTTTCGTCTCAAAATTGTCTGAGACATTTTCTTGTTCGGTACCTTGGAGGATGAGCTATGAAGTTGTCAAAACGTGGGTTTACATTGATTGAATTGCTGGTGGTGATTGCAATCATTGCAATCCTCATCGCGCTGTTGTTGCCAGCCGTGCAACAGGCTCGTGAAGCGGCACGCAGAACGCAGTGCAAGAATAATCTGAAGCAGCTTGGACTGGCCTTGCACAACTACCATGACACCTACTCGACATTTCCCCCGAGTGGCATAGCAATGGGAGTGGGAGGTTATGACTATTTCACCGGCGGGGCAACTCCTTCAATTCCTAACCAGAGGAACTACAGTGGCTTTATTTCGTTGCTTCCGTATTTTGAACAATCAGCCATGTATAACAACTGGAACTTCAACAGCGCGGCAAGCTGGTCACACGTTTATGGCATGTATAGCGCCGGGTCGGTATTGGGTAATCCCGATGACAATGCCGCAATCTCCAGAACACCGCTCGCTGTGGTGACATGTCCGTCAGACAACGGCAATGCGTATTACACAGGGCGGGATCAGTATTACTCCATCAGCGCCACGAACGCTGGCGGCTATCGCCCTAGCTATCAGTTCAGTTCACATTACAACGCTTACTACTATAACCACTATTGGAGTGCCGTAAGCATCCAGGAACGTCGAGCGTTTGGCGAAGATCGCAAAACAAACATGTCAGACTTTACTGACGGAACCTCCAACAGCGTGCTGATGGCCGAACAGACTCGCGAAAAGTATAACGGGCAGATTGGAGGGTGGTCATACACCTGCCATGTAAATGGCGGAGTCGATTTTACCCGTGACTGGTATCGCATCAATCAATGGGATTACTACGGCAATCCCGCAACTTATCTGGTTGGCCGTCTGGGTCAATGGATGACTTCCGGTAGTCTGCATACTGGCGGGGTGCAGGTGGTCATGGGTGACGGTGCGGTTCGGTTCATCAGTGAGAACATTGATGGCACCGTTCAAAACGGGCTCGCAAAGATCTCTGATGGACAGGTTCTAGGTGAGTTCTGATCGATTTGTTTCCTTGCGGCGACAGGGGCTCTCAGTGGCGTGTTTCCTTTGGAGAGTCCTGCATTTTTAAGTTCTGCCAGAAGTGGTAAAATCTTTTGCACCAGCAATCATGAAGTTTGCTAGAAAGACGATCTATGTGCGGGTTTCTCCGTGCGTGTGACGCAATAGTTCTTTGTCTTGCCCTGAACTACGCATTGATGGGCTGTTCCGAATCCGTAAAGAAGCCCGAATGGCCTGATGCCGTTGCAGTGACCGGAACCGTTACCATGGATGGAGAACCATTAGGTGAAGCCATGGTTATTTTCATCCCTGATGGAGGTACCGTCGGACAGGGTGGCAATGGAACGACAGAGGGTAACGGCAAATATGTTTTATCCAGTCGGAATGACAAAGGCGAAACGGTTCCGGGTGTTATTCCAGGAAAGTATCGTGTTGCTGTCAGCCGCATGGTAAAGCCGGACGGCACTGTTTGGACTCCTGATGCTACGAATTCCTCGGGGCCAGCGACCGTTGGGGCTCGTGAAGAGCTTGCCTTGGAGTATTCGGACCCGAGGAGCTCACTTTGGCTCATTGACATCATTTCGGGTGGGCCGCCTCAGGATTTCATTCTGAACAAAAGGTAATGACTTGAGTGGCGTGTTCGATTTTGACAGATATCCAGCGGCTGCTGGTGGTCAAACGGCTGAGAACGAAACAGAGGCATGTTGACTCATCGGAAGTCGACATGCCTCTTTGCTTTTTAATCTTGCCATTTGAATTTCTGCGGCAGACATCACACCAGTGACAGACGACATCAAGCCCGCTTCGCTGCGGAAAGACTTGCGGAAAGACTTCACGAGATCAAACCACGTCTCTTCGTTGCTGTCCAGTTGGTTAAGTGTCTGAAAACTCTTGGATGGTGTGCTGCCAGATTTATTTGGGCAAAACTGATGACAGGTTGGATGTGGTCGTCTATTTCGGTAGGTCCTCGTTGCCGAAGAAGTTTTTTCAAATTGTCGCAAGGCGAACCCAAGGGCGGACGTCCGCTCAACGGCGTCACGTTGCCCTGCAATCCACGTGGGTTTGGTCGCAGGTCGCGACAAGTCGCGAAGTCCTTTCCGGCAGAAAGGACCTACGTAGGTCCAGCCTGCCGGGCTGGACTTTCGCCGCAAGGCGAACCCAAGGGCGGACGTCCGCTCAACGGCGTCACGTTGCCCTGCAATCCACGTGGGTTTGGTCGCAGGTCGCGACAAGTCGCGAAGTCCTTTCCGGCAGAAAGGACCTACGTAGGTCCAGCCTGCCGGGCTGGACTTTCGCCGCAAGGCGAACCCGAGGGCGGACGTCCGCTCAACGGCGTCGCGTTGCCCTGCAATCCACGTGGGTTTGGTCGCAGGTCGCGACAAGTCGCGAAGTCCTTTCCGGCAGAAAGGACCTACATACGTCGTTCTTTCCGGCAATAAGTGGCCATCCGACCTGAGACATGGCGGACTAAGTAGTCAAATTCCTTCCCGCCAACCGCTTTGATCCTTCATCCTGCCAGTTTCTCGATCAATTTGACGTTCGAAATCGGGAACTCAACGGCGGAAAGACTCATGGAAGGCGTTTTTCCTTGCCGAATTGCAGTTGCGGACTTACACTCCGCCGCTTCGTTATCCGGCCACAGGGCTGGATTGTGTCATGCCATCATAAATTCTATCGTGGCGTTTCGGTTCGGTCTCGACGCTGGTGTACTTGTCACCCGCTGGCCGAAACCTCCTCAAGGTCTAAGCAGATGAAAAAAGACATTCACCCAAAATATCACGCGGTTGTCTTCATGGACACATCGACAGGAACACGTTTCCTGATCAACTCAACGATGCGCGCCAAAGAGACGACACAGTGGGAAGACGGCAAAGAATACCCGCTTGTGAAAGTGGAAATCAGCGCTCATTCTCACCCCTTCTACACCGGCAAGATGAAATTCATCGACTCCGCTGGTCGTGTTGAAAAATTCAACAAGAAGTACAGTTGGGGTAAGAAAGACGAAAGCGCAGCAGCTCCTGCTGCGGAGTAGCGACCTTAATCTGACAATTTGACAAGGGCGTGCGCAGTGATCTGCGCACGTCCTTTCTTTTTGCAATCATCAGATCGCTTCCTCGTCTTTTCTCCACAGGCTCACGCGCATGTTCCCAGTTCTTGAACGCCAATTGGCACGCTACGAAGAACTCGAAAAACAACTCCACGATCCTGATGTTCTCTCCAATATTTCTCGAATGCTCGAGATTCAAAAGGAGATGGGCAAGCTGACCCGGATCGCGGCGGCCGTACGCAAGTTCCACGCGATGGAAGACGACATTGACGCGGCAAAAATGATGGTCGAAGAGGAAGATGACCACTCGGCTCGCGAATATGCCAAGTCAGAACTTCATCAATTGCAAGGTCAGCGCGACGAACTGGCAGTTGAACTTGAAGACATGGCTACTGCTGGTGATTCGATCACTCGTGGTGCCTGCATTATGGAAGTTCGCGCAGGTACTGGTGGTGACGAAGCGGCTCTGTTTGCCAAAGATTTGTACGACATGTATTCGTCGTATTGCGAACAACGCGGCTGGAAAACGGAAGTGCTGGAATTCAGCCCCACGGAACTTGGCGGCTTGAAGGAAGTCGTGTTCTCAATCACTGGCGACGGTGCGTTTCACTCATTGCAGTTTGAAAGCGGCGGCCATCGTGTACAGCGTGTTCCGTCCACGGAAACGCAGGGGCGAGTCCACACCAGTGCTGCTACGGTTGCGGTGTTGCCTGAAGCGGACGAAGTTGAAATCGATATTCGTCCCGAAGATTTGCAGGTTGATACAATGCGAGCCGGCGGTCCGGGCGGCCAGAAGGTTAATAAGACCGAAAGTGCTGTGCGACTGACGCACTTGCCGACTGGCATTGTTGTGAAGTGTCAGGACGAAAAGAGCCAGCACAAAAACCGAGCGAAAGCCATGCGAGTCCTGCGAAGCCGTATTTTAGAAGCTCAGCAGACGAAGCTGCAGAACGAACGTGCGGAACATCGCCGAACTCTTGTTGGGTCCGGTGACCGCAGCGAACGTATTCGAACCTACAACTTTCCTCAGAATCGCATGACCGATCATCGGTGCAATCTGACGATTTACAAGCTCGATCGCATCATGATGGGCGACATGGGCGAAGTCATTACTGAATTACTGGCCTTCGACCGCAACGAACGCCTCCGTGCGGCTGATGCGGCGATGTGATAAAACGCAGTTCATTGATACCGTGAGCGAGCTGAGTCAACAAATTGTCGGAGGTGAGTGTTTCAACATGCCAAACATCCAACCATCTAACTCGGAAATCTCCAGTGACCTGATCGACTATCCCGCGCGCGATATGACGATCACCGTCGGTGCAGCGATGACAGTTGGTCGACTTCGGGAAGTGTTGTTGCAAGAGAAACAGCAACTTCCGATCGATACACCCCACGATGATTTAACGCTCGGCGAAATGGTGGCACAGGACGTCAGCGGGCCACGTCAGTTTGGATACGGCACTTTGCGCGACTATGTCATTGGAATCGAAGCAGCTGACGGAAGTGGGCGAGTCTTCCATGCGGGCGGGCGAGTCGTCAAAAACGTGGCCGGTTATGACCTCTGTCGGCTCCTGATTGGGGCACAGGGAAAACTCGGAACGCTGCGACAAGTCACATTCAAATTGAAACCGCTGCCTGTCGAGCAGCATTGTTCGGTGGCTGGCTTTCGGACTTTGAAAGATCTTGATTCGGCCCTCAATCGGATCAATTTGACTTCAACCACACCGCAGATTCTGGATGTATTGAATCCGGTTGCCGCTCAGGTTTTGCTGCCAATTGTTGACTCAGACCTCAGCACGCAATCAACGAATGCCAACGCAGCGTTTCTTCTGATGGGCTTTGAGGGATCACGAAAGGCCTGCGACTGGCAGACCAAAACGCTCGCCGACGAGTTGCAAGGAACCGCAAGTTTTGTCACGACGGTCGCTCGCCCGGACATTGTGGAAAATTATTGTCGTGCTGCAATGCAGTTGTCAGCTGAGGCCAGGACGCAGGAAGCAGCATGGTCAGCAAAAGTCATCGTATTGCCGTCGCAGTTCGTTTCCGTCTTGCAGCTTGCGAATCATGCAGGCTTTTCGGCCTTTGGTCGTGCTGGGAACGGAGTCCTGTATCTGAAATCGGACTCAATTGCCGATCTCGCGAGACTTCGAGAACAGCTCGTTAAAATCGTGGACGCAGGAGGTGGCTCTGTTGAAATACGGGAACCGAATCAAAGTTGGCGACATCCTGCCGTGGCGTCCATCGTGGAACGGTATTCCAACAGATTGCATGCACTATTGGGATGATTTGACTATGTTTGGTTGCTCTAAAGCGGGGCTGCAGAAGACAATTCCAATGACTGAAACCACAAAGACAATTTCTTCAACCCCGCTGTTACCTCTTGCGCAGACTATCGGACAATCGATTCCGTACGAGCGTTTTCTGGATTGCGTGCATTGCGGACTTTGTACGTCGTCATGCCCAACCTATGTGGAAACCGGAGACGAAAACGATAGCCCTCGGGGACGGATCTATCTCATGCGTTCCGTGGTGGATGGACGACTGGCTTTGACTGACAACGTGCGGCGGCATTTGGATTTATGTCTGGATTGCAGAAGCTGTGAAACGTCTTGTCCCAGCGGCGTTCAATACGGTCGGTTGATTGAACCGTTTCGAGTCGAAATGCACGAAATGGCAAGTGGCGGTGCTTCGTCAGGGACATCGGCGTCAACCGATTCGCCGCGCGGTGGCTCGGCTGCACATCAGAAACCGGATTGGTTTCATCGCTGGATTATGTACGGATTGTTTCCGGATCGCCGCAGGATGCGATGGGCATTGAAGCCCGCTCGACTAATGCAGATTTTCGGATTTGATCGACTGGCGGAAACGACCGGACTGACACGTCTGCTGCCCGCGAAGCTACGACGCATGCAGGCTCAGCTTCCCAAACTGAAACCATCGCTGCCAGAACTTCCGGCTTTTCTTCCCGCCAGGGGAACTCGTCGGGCAACAGTCGGATTATTCATTGGCTGTGTAGCGGATGCCATGTTTCGACACGTCCACTGGGCGACGGCTCGCGTGCTTCAGGAAAACGGCTGCGATGTTGTGATTCCGACCAGCCAGGGATGCTGTGGAGCTATCCACTATCACAGCGGAGCGTCACAACCCGCGTTGGATTTGATGCAGCAGAATATCCATGCCTTTCAAAGTGAAAAGCTGGACGCCGTGATTGTCAATGTCGCGGGGTGCGGTGCCATGATGAAAGATTACAGTCACATCCATGACGAACTGACAAAGACAAAATCCAATCACACCGCTGGCGATGATTCCAACGAAACACGATTCTGCAATCTCGTGAAAGATATCAGTGAATTCCTGATGACCCTGGGACCGGTCAAACCCACAGGACGCATTGATGCCGTCGTGGCCTATCAGGACGCCTGCCATCTGCAGCACGCTCAAAAGATTCGGTCGCAACCGCGAGACCTTCTAAAACTTATTCCAGGGATCTCTCTCCGTCCCATTGCCGAACCGGAACTCTGCTGTGGTGCCGCAGGAAGTTACAACCTGACTCAACCGGAGATGGCCGACCGACTTGGCAAGCGCAAGGTTGGTTGCATCATGGATGTTCAGCCCGATCTTGTGGTCACGGGTAACGCGGGTTGTTCACTGCAGTTGCAGGCAAAACTGAAAGAAGCTGGCCGCGATGTGCCTGTGCTGCATCCCATGGAACTGCTCGACTTGAGCTACCGTGGCGGACGATTAAACGAACTGACATAACAAAGCCGGAAACAATGCCGAACACTACCAACGAACGTCCTGAGATTCGTGCTGTCGTATTTGACATGGACGGATTGATGCTGAATACCGAGGATATTTTTGAACTTGCAGGTCAGCGCTTGATGGAGCGGCGTGGCCTGAACATGACGGACGAAATCCGCCAGAGCATGCTGGGACGCCGTGCCGTGGAAGCATTTACGGCAATGAAATTGATCACTGGTTTAACAGATCGCATCGAAGATCTGATGTATGAAACCAAGGAACTCTTCGAATCAATTGCCGAGAATTCACTTGAGACGATGCCTGGCCTGCACGACGTGCTGGAACTTATCGAATCGCTGAACCTGCCGCGTGCTGTCGCAACATCTTCGCCCAGAGCTTACATGACACCACTGCTGGAGCGATTCGATTTGCTGCATCGTTTCCACTTTACGCTGACGGCCGAAGATGTAACTCACGGCAAGCCGCACCCGGAAATTTATCAGATGGCCGCAGGCCGACTGAACGTCCATCCTGGTGAAATGCTTGTCCTTGAAGACAGCGAAACCGGCACCCGAGCGGCCCACGCGGCCGGAGCCTATATCGTGTCAGTCCCGAATCGCCACACCGCCGTCGGCGACTTTAGCATGAGCCGCATGAAGATCGACAGTCTGCATGATGAACGACTGCTGAGTTTGCTGCGACGTAGTTGACGAGCATTTGCGCCTCAGAAATTATTGCCTCAAAAATCTAAAATACTTAGTAGTGGGTCTGGCAGTTTCGGCGGCAGTAGGGCAACATGCAGGTGCTGAATGTAGTCGCTCGTGGCCCAGTACTTGTGTTTCTGTGAAAGCCGCTGATGTTCGACAATTCGCTGATGTTCGACAATTCGCTGATGTTCGACAATTCGATGATTTCGCAATCGAAGCTCCCAAGCTCCCAAGCTCCCAAGCTCCCAAGCTCCCAAGCTCCCAAGCTCCCAAGCTCCGTTAGGAGTGTTATCGTGAGCTACTCACCAGTAGCCGCCGGTGTTTCCCTCACACCGCGACAGTGTTTTTCGGGCGGCGCGATTTTTCTTGGCAGTAACAACCATTTGTGCTTCTGCTTGGGGTGCGAGGTTTCAAAGGCGACAGCTTCCGTCCGTCCTGCGACATTTGAAATCGATGCAGGTGTGATTTTCTCTTATCGGGCGAGCTATCTCTGCATTCCACATTCCACTCGATCGTTTTGAGGTGGAACATGGTTAGGCTGGAAAAGTACAGGAGCGTTGGGATTTGTGTGATGGTATTGCTGCTAGCGAGTTCCAGCGTCGGGTTAATTGTTTCCATCGCGGCGGACTGCGATGCGTTTGATACAGCAGAGACAACATCAGTTGATCTGAAGTGCGAGCCTCAAAGTGGCCAAACGCGGATTGTTGACGACGCGAAAGACATCGTTGATGTCCGACACGTGGATATTGGTGTTGTCACTCAAGGCTCGCGAATCGAGCACGTTTTCGCGATCCGCAATCAGACTAGCAAGCCGCTTGTTATAAACAGCATTCAGAAATCCTGCGGCTGTCAGTTCTTGGAACTTGAGCATGGAACCACATTACCTGCAGGAAAGGTTCTCATGTTTGCCTACGGACTGCCTTCGTCAGTGCCCGGGCTCCAGTCGGGGAAACTGGTGATTCAGACAGACTCAACTGATGAGTCGCTCCGAGTCATTACGTTAGGACTACAAGTCGATGTTCGGGCAGTCCTGAACGTAACGCCGTCTGCGTTGCGATTTCGAAAAATACCGACTGTTGGATTCTCGCAGCACCACCTGCGTGTTACATCGCTTGACTCAGAATTACTGTCCCGATTTAGAGATGCTGTTACGACGAAGAATTTAGTCACTGTAACGCTTGAGAGTAAAGCTCCGGACATGCTCCTGTTCGGCGTGGCCGTGCGTGCCGTGCCGGTGGAGCCGAGATTCCATGACGTAATCGTGCTGAGATTTGAGAACCTCGATCATTCGTTGATAAAAGTATTCGTCCCGGTGGATGGAGTTATTGAAAATCCGTAATTAATTTTTATGCATGTCTCACCACAAAGGGTTTTGATGAACAAAACAACTCCACAACAAATCCTTCGATTGTTCCAGACGGTTACTGTCCATCTGTTGTGCATTCCGTTGATGTCCACTTGCTTCGCGGACGAACAATCTCAGTTGGAGGAGAGTAAGCGTCCGGGGAAACCATTCTTGCCAGTGTCGGTAGTCTTGGGTCCGGTGTAATTCCGGACTCTGGACTTTTTCTGGCGAGGTGAGTTATGAGCGAGCGTGAGCAGGTATGGCGTGAGCGGATTGAATGGCAGCAGTGGTCGGGGCTGACAGTGGCCGAGTGCTGCGGAGAGGCGGGCGTTTCGGTCGCCTCATTTTATCGGTGGAAGAAACTG
>Ga0209284_10000835_pt1 | contig 49769 bp, 42 predicted proteins | sample FRY03_FD_187211 | JGI IMG/M metagenome (GOLD analysis project Ga0209284, IMG submission 187211) | Freshwater microbial communities from Lake Fryxell liftoff mats and glacier meltwater in Antarctica - FRY-03 (SPAdes) (version 2) | ecosystem: Environmental > Aquatic > Freshwater > Ice > Glacier...
ATTCAAAAAACAAAGGGAGTTACTGTTTGATCAAGACTTATTTTCAGGCTAAATTGAACCTAGGCTACGTGTATAATGGGATGTAGAGGCTTTGTAGCTCTGGTTTGAAAACTTTCGGATGCTAGTGTCGTATTATCAATGATTCTCCTAGAAGTATATATTATAACCTGATTTCGACTATTATTTTGGATTCAGAAGATCTTTAAATAGTGAGTTTCGAGTGAAAGTGGTGCAGGAATAGCGAGCTATTCCAAGACAGTTTTAGGAAGAAAATGGCTGTTTAAATGTGTAATCGACCTGTTTTTGTCCATAAAACCTCGTGATCATCCTTGTTTTATTTTGATATAGCTCGCTATATCTGCACTAAAACCTCTCGCCTCCAAGGTTGTATGAAAATCTGCATCTCAAAAGAATAGTTGAATCAGGTTTAGAGTAAGAAGGAAGACTTAAGAGTCAAAATAAACCAAGTTGTTGCACTTGTAGTTCTGCATAGTTTACCTCTCGGCTAGCTTGTGGTACATTGCCACTGGCTTTTTTTCCTTTAATGGGCCCTACTGTGTGAGCCACTAGTTTATCATCTGCCAAGGGTTTGATTAATTTTTCTACGTCACTTTGTGCCAACTTGCCATCGAGCCATTGAGATTCCATATCCTCTGTTAAAATAAGTGGCATGCGAGGCTCCGCGAGTTTTGGATTATTATGAATATCGCCCATTAGCAGATTCCCTTTGCTAGTCACTATACTGAATGTCTTGAGCAACTCACCTAAATCGTTTTGCCACTCACTCCATAGTCCAGCTACCGCGAATAGGTCTTTCTCCTTGTGCTGTATAAAGTAAGGATACGTTTTTCCATTTTTGTGGTGATGCTCATAAAACCCTTCTAAATAGATGAGACATCGCTTATCAGTGGCAGAGTCTTTAAAAGATGCTGTCTCAAAAATTGTCTCCCCACGTGCATTGAGTGTTTTGTTCCAAATAGACTCTTTGTCTGCAGCCCACTCTGGCACTAAACCCCACGTAGCTAGCGTAGGAGTATCTGGAGTTTCTTGAGTATATATGAACATTTGTGGATGCTCAAACCCAGAAGCGTGATGTAATACACTGTCTTCTTTAGAAAACATCTTGAGTTTTTCTGCTATTTCCTGTGCATCTGCCTTGCTACCGTCTAAGAGAGCTCTGCGTAACTGTTTTTCTAATGAAGTTTTAATATCGTAGCACATATTAAATCAAAAATACTAAATACAAACGTCTTCTAAATGTAAAGCTATTAGATAAGATATATGAAAACTATAATCTAAAATTATTATTCGAAATAGTTTTACTACTTTGCCGCCTTAAACAATAAAAATTTTAAATTATATGAAAAAAATTACTTTCCTAGCGGCTTTCTTGTCGTTGTATTGCTTCTCTTTTGGGCAATCGTATTACTACCTCCCCGGTACTGGAACTTCACAAGATTATTATGAAGGACTAGCTACTAGCTTCACAACCATTTTAACTGCAGACAGAGCAGATCCAAACAGTGAGATAAATGAGGTGATGTCAGCAGTACAGACCATTCCATTTACTTTTAACTTTTTCGGAACTGATTTTACACAATATAAGTTAAGTGATAACGGATATATAACCTTTGATGTAGCTGCCACTACTTCTAATAGTACAAACACATCCTTACCAAGTGACAGTGCTCCTGCTAATGCTATAATGGCATTCTGGGATGATTTAGAGTTTGAGCAATATCAAACGTACCTTTTTGCAGCAGTAAGTACTACACAAGGTACTGCTCCCAATAGAACACACGTAATCAAATGGTTTCAAGCAAACCATACGGGTAGAGCAGCAGAACTTTCTGAGTTAATTCATTTTGGAATTGTTCTTCACGAGCAAGGTGGATTTGAGATTGTACACGAAAGACAATATACTAATACTGGGGCATATACAGAAACTGCTACCATCGGTATAAATAATGGTGACGGCACAGAAGGTATTACAGTAGAAGGTCCTAGTGCAGCATTTCCAAATTTAGATGGTTCTTCAGCTAATTTTAAAGTATATTCATTCTTCCCTGGTTTACAGTCTGCTAAAGACGTAGGTATAGTAAGTGTTGACATGGTAAAAGAGACACTTATAGGCTCGGTACCTACAGTAACTACTATAAGAAACTACGGAAGTGAAACTGTTACTTCTATTGACCTCTCTTATACTGTAGATGGTGGAGCCGCTGTTACAGATAACTTTACTACAAGTATCGCTCCAGGAGCAGCAAAAACCTTCACACACACTACTGCTTGGAATCCATCTGCAGCTGGAAATTACAATATCGCTGTTTCATTTTCTAATCCTAACAAGGGTGCAGATGAAAATCCTGACAATGATAACCTTCAAACTTTTGCAGTAGATGTATTCTCTTCTGCTCCAGCTAGAATACCACTTTATGAAGTATTTACATCTTCTACTTGTGGACCTTGTACTCCTGGAAACGCAAATTTTCACGGTATAATAGATGGTGCAAGAGATGCTGAATGTACGTATATCAAATACCAACAAAACTTCCCAGGTACTGGTGACCCTTATGCTTCTTCACAATCTGTGAATAGACGAGGTTACTATGCTGTTAATTCTATTCCACGTATGGAAATAGATGGTGGATGGGATGGCAATGCAAGTAGTTTCAGTATTGGATTACATAATGATGCGGTTGCTAGTTTCTGTTTAGTAGAACTATCAGCTAGCTTTGATAAATGGGGACAGTCTGTAGTGACTACTGTTAATGTAGATGCTATAAAAGACTTAAGTAATGTAAGTATATATGCAGCTGTAATAGAAACAGAAAATGTAGAAAATGTAAAGTCAAATGGCGAAACTGAATTTATAAATGTCTTCAAAAGATTTATGACTTCTGAAACAGGAGATTTGATAAACGTCACTTCAGGTACACCTACTAGTAAATCATACCAAGTAGATTTCAAAGGAGATTACAAGCTAGCATCAAATGGATCAAGCTCTAGTTGGATTAACATCAATTCAAATCACGATGTAGAAGATTTTGAAAACTTAAAAGTTTTGGTTTGGGTACAAGATAATGCCACTAAAAAAGTATTGCAATCTGTATACGCTCAAGAAATAAACTTAGGCGTAAAAGATGTATCTAGTACTTTAAATGCAGGTGTATCGCCTAACCCAACTACTGGTTTAGCTAATGTTTCTTTAGATTTACTAAGAAACTCTAATGTAAATGTTACATTGACTAATTCAATGGGACAAGTTGTAAATACATATACATTTGATAATGTAAATGCAGGAAACAACTCACTAAACCTTAACCTAAGTGATTATGCTGAAGGAGTTTACTTCTTTAACATAGTAACGAATGAAGGATCTACAACTAAAAAAGTTATTCTATCTAAGTAATAGAATACTAAAATCTTAGTTTAAAGAAAAGAGGCATACATAGTATGCCTCTTTTTTTATTGCAGTAAATTTGCACTCGTGTTTGTTTCAGGATTTACCTTTATACGCAATGCAATAAAACTGGACTATCCTGTAAAGGAAGCAATCCTCTCTATTTTACCCCTGGTAGATGAAATGGTAGTAGCTGTAGGACAAAGCGATGATAATACTCGTAACCTAATAGCATCACTAGGAGAAAAAATAAGGATTATAGACACTCTCTGGGATGAAAGCTTAAGAATAGGAGGGAAAGTCCTAGCAGATGAAACCAACAAGGCATTTGACGCAGTGAGCGACCAAGCAGATTGGTGCTTCTATATACAAGGGGATGAGTGTATCCACGAAAAATATCACTCCCATATATTGGAACAAATGCAACTATACAAGGAAGATTATAGGGTAGAGGGCCTCCTTTTTGACTACGCCCACTTCTATGGTAGCTATGATTATTTAGGTGATAGTCGCACTTGGTATCGAAAAGAAATACGTATAGTGAGAAATGATAAAGAAATACGTAGTTATAAAGACGCTCAAGGTTTTAGAAAAAAAGGCAAAAAATTAAAGGTAAAACCCATAGCTGCAGAGGTATATCACTATGGATGGGTACGCCACCCTAAATATCAGATGGCTAAGCTTCGCGAATCAAATAAGCTATGGCACGATGATGAATATATTGACCAAAAATTTGAGGCAGCCAAAGATTTTGATTACTCAGAGATAGATTCCATAAAATCATTTACCGGAACTCATCCAGTGGTAATGCAGCATCGTATTTCTAAAATGAATTGGAGCTTTGATAAAGACCCAACGGTAAAATCCTTTGGCATAAAACTTAAGCTACTCTATGGAATAGAAAAGCTTACGGGCTGGCGAGTAGGTGAGTATCGTAATTATAAAAAGATCTAAGACTTCGAGGCTTTAGCTATCAAACTTTCGTACACTGCTCTCCATCCACGCCATCTTTCGGTTTCACTAAAGCTTTCATTGTGCCACAGACTTACAAATAAACCTCCGACATCATTCACCTTTTCCATTAGATTCCTAAGAGTCTCAATAGCTTTATCAGGACTTTCGTTTCTATAATGCAATGGTGTTATATCCATAGCACAAAAAGGAACTAACTTGAGCTTCGTCAGTTTATTACTCTCCAGATCAAACCAATAAAAGGGTGCAGCTATTCCTGCCCTAAAACCTAGATGAGTACTATATCCCATAGTATGATCTTCAGTTATACCGTTTTTTATCAAAGTCTGATACGTTTCAGGCATTCTGTGCATCAAAAAATGTTGCCTAGACTTCAATATAGTCCTACACAGTATACTTTCTAGTCTGTTTATTTCTTGTGCTACTTTATGCTTTTCTGTATTACTACTATAGGAAGGATGTATTCCTATAGAATCTTCACTATCCAAAGACTGGATGAGTTGCTTAAACTCACTATTCTTATGAGAAGTATTTTTATCAAATGTACTGTAATCGCCAAGTAGCATAAAGTAGTTTGGTTTTATGTCATACTTGGTTTCTTGTAATTTGTGCCAAGAGAAAGCCTCATAAAACGGGTCTTTTTTAAGTCCAAAGAGTACAGGCCACCTGTCTCTGAAATTTTCCCACTTCCCTTCTTTTAAATCTCTGAACGTCCCTAATACATTGCGAAATAGGCCTTTATGCTTAAACTTCCACGCTTGATCTACATCTATAGTACTAATGAACTCAAACTTACGAGGAACCAAACTTAGGTCTGTGCTATCGGCAAGTATATTTTTGAGATACAACGCCCATTGATTAATTAGGGGCTCTTCGAGCAGGTTGTTTTGTGCAAGACAAGAAAAGTGAGCAGAAAAACGATTATGATCGTCAGCTGCGTAGGATAAGTATTCCTCATACCTAGAGACAAGATAGAACGAAGCAGCAAACACATCAAAAGGAGTTTCTGATATATCACTAGTTCTAAACATAAACCACTGATTATCTAACCTTTCAAATACAACTTTGATATCCGGTTTTATATCCTTTTCACTTACTAAACCGTGAGGTAGTATATGACATAGACCACCTATATCTTTTGAATAATTGATATGACACGTAGAAATATCATCGATAAAGATGTAATCAGAACCTAAGAGCTCCTTGAAAAGAAGATCAAAGACATACTTGTGCCTAACACTAGAATCTGGACAATATATTTTTATAGGTAGTTGCAATAAACTTGATCTATAGCTGTCGCAAGTTTACGGTCTTTTGCTGTAATAGTATTGCCTTCATCGTGCGTAGTTAGACATACTATTACCTTGTTGTAGATATTAGTCCACTCCGGATGATGATTTTGTTCGTCAATAACTTTAGAACACTCAGCCATGAAATCCATTGCTTGCATAAAACTATCAAACTTGAAGGTCCTCTCCAGTGTGTTATTCTCTTCGTTCCAACTCATATTATCGCATTATTTTTTGTGTAAAGTGTGAATCTCCCATTTTTATATAGACTACATACATCCCAGGAATGAAGTCTTCGGGACTTAAAATTAATCTATCTTGGTGTGCTACTGTATGTACTGCTCTACCCATAGCATCGTAAACTGTAGCATCTATCTTGTCTGGTGCTAGGATAGTCAATTTACCTTCACCTAAAGCAAAAGCACTTTGGTTTAAAACCGAAAAAGGTGAATTTTTCACCTTCGAAATAGAAGCTCCTCTCACCATGAAACCTGCATCTACAAAGCACTGCTTTAGCTCACCTTGGTATCTACCGTTAAAATCTGTTTTATCTATATCCAAGATGATTTTTGCCATTTGTGGCATCGTGGTATTAGCTCCTTGATAGTATAAGTGTTCTAATACTAAACTATCCATAGCTAGTCTACCAATAAAATCATGCCCACACATAAGAGCACTAGACCAAATGTCTCTGTCTCCATCTTTATTATTTTTTAGATCTTGAGGATACGCTCTTTTTGTATTGATTCCGAAACCATTCCAAAACGGATTGTGCCCATCCCAACTAAATACCTTGTCTGGTGTATTATCGTTTATACTACGACTATAAGACTTTGCTAAGTAATCGCAAGTACCTTCTTCCATAGCTTTACGTTGCGATCCTTCAGTATTAAATGGTGATGCTATCTCGCTCAGAGAATGTGTAAATTCATGAATAATCACTTCCCCATCTTCGCCATCGTCTACTCCGCCATCACCAAATTGTAATGTATGATCGAAAGGATCATAGGCAGAATTATCCGCTCCTCCAAAAGCGTGTACATCCACTTTTAGTGGCTCAGTGAGTGCGTCGTAACCTAAACTATTCACATACTCACCAAAAGTATTTATGTGATAGTATACATTCATATACTCAAATTCGTCCTTGTCCCTAGTGTAAGAAGCACTATCATTTGATAATGTGAATGGCAAATCTGTTGGAGCACTTATATCTTCAAAGATTAAGAATTCTGATTCTAAGAAGAAGACACCATTTTCTACTTTAGCAGGATTACTTACCCAGACTAGCTGAGAATCTATGCTGCTATTGGTAGAGTCATTATTATCTATAAAATTACCCCCATAGCTAGTATTGGCTGAGTTTATAGGATTTACCATAAAAACCTTGCTAAATAAAGTTGTATCTTCCTTTACAAATTTGTATTGCTCACTAGATATCAAAACCTTTCCATTAGAAGTAACATATTCTATTTTAGGATGCACTAGATCTTTCACTTGTTGCATAAATACAGTTACAAGTCCAACATCAGTAGGCATTAATAAATCGGATGGGCTCACGACGTCTACTGGGCCAGTGTAAAGATAATTCTGTATTACTTGGTTCCCATTAGTCGACTGATGCACCTTTACTCCAGCAAAAAGGACCTGAGATTCGTTTATATACTGCTGATAAGTAGTATGTATACCAAAGGGGCTTTCTACTTCATTTATTTTGACTAGGCGACTTCCCTCGGGCATAGTCAGTTGATCTAAAACAGCATTAGTAGTGGGGATAAGCACGGCATTGGGAGTAGTGTGAATCTGTACACTTCGCATTTCAGGAAATATTATTTCTTGAGCCCAGATGGACTCAGAAATAAAAAGACATAGTACTACGACTAGATAGGATAAAAACTTACTTCTCATTTTCTAGGGCTAAGGTATCGATTTTATTTAGTTCAGTTAATAATTTAGAAGTCATACTTTTAGCACAAGTCATTATAAATTGACTATCGGAATGCACCTCATATGCTATGTCTGGCCATTTATTTAGTAAGTTGTACAGTACATAGGATTTAGCTGGTGCTATAGTGCATACTGTTGTATCTGTTAGAACAAGATCTTTTATTTTGGCAGAGGATATAGAAGACTCAGCTACTCCACCATATGCTTCTATAAGTCCAGGTATTCCTAGTTTCTTACCCCCATAATAGCGAACTACAGCACATCCTACATATGTAATCTCAGCAGATAAAAGTGCGTAAAGTATAGGTCTTCCACTACTATTACTAGGTTCACCGTCATCGCTAAATCGCTGACAATCTCTATCTATACCTATCACGCAGGCAGAGCACACGTGTGTAGCATCTATGAACTCTGTCTTATAATCTTTTATTTTTTGCTCAAAGTCTTCTTCGTCTCTCACTGGAAAAAGAAACCCATAAAACTTGCTTCCGCTCGCCTTATACTCACTCGTACATATATTTTCTATCCCTCTATATGTGTCAGCTAGCATAGGATATGATGGCAATGGATACTACAGCAAGCAGGAGTCCCCACTGGTTTTTAGGCTCTATTTTTTCTTTGAATATAAGTACGGAAAGCAACGTGCTTACTAATACAATACCCACATTATTCACTCCAAATACAAAAGCACTCTTTACGCTGAAACCCTCTATAGCACTAAGCAGAAAGAAGATAGAAAAGTAATTTGGCACCCCTAAGGCTATTCCTGCTTTTACGCTTTTCCATTCCCAAGAACTAAAGTTAGCTTTTTCTTTCACTAGATATATAGAGGTGCCAGCTATGAATGCTCCTAAGAAAATAGAGTAAGAGATAGTGCTTAGTGGTATGTCTTGACTGTAAGCCTGTTGTAGTACTTTTAGACTTGTATCTATCATTCCGCCACCGAAAAAAACAATGACTGGAAGAATGAGATATCGCTTATCTAAATGAAGCTCTTTTTTCACAGTAATAAAGTAGATACTGAGAATGGATAGTATTAATCCAATAACGAATAGCAATGTAATGTCCTCTTTGGCAAAGAAATAAGCGAATAATACAGGTATAACCACACTCATCTTACCACTAACCGCTGTCACGCTTATTCCTAGCTTCTCTGTGGTGAGAGCCATGGAGAAGAAAATAGCTATAAACAGAAAACCAAGCAGAATACAATACATAAACCACTGCTCATAAACATAACTCAATATATCTTGATGAGTAGATAGACTAAATCCTATACTGAAGCACACCACATAATTCACTATAATAGCCTGAAATTTGTTCACTTTAAAATCCTTAAACCATCTGAATATCAGATTTATAAAGGTGCTAAATACAATGCTCAGAAGTAGGAAAATGGTTCCCATTATTTATTGGGTTTAAAATATTTTATCAGGTCTGAATACTGCTGCACCTCTTTATATGAAGAGATACCAACCCAAGGAGCTTTTATGCCATCTTCCCATTTATTACTTGACTTAATTATGATAGCTTCATCCCACAGTTTCTCATCCAAAAAACCTTGCAATAGGGTAGGACCTCCCTCTACCAAAACACTATGAATGCCTTTACTATACAGATTTGCTAACATAGCTTTGATGCCGCCGTTTGCTATATTTACTAATGAGGTTTTATCGGACTCCTTATCTGTCAATGTATTGTAAACTAATATTTTACCGCTTTCGAACAGCAATGCGTCTCTACTAACACTGAGCTTTGGTGAGTAAACTACTTTCGTAGGATTACTACCCTCTGTATGACGTATGTCTAGCAAAGGATTATCGGTATTTATTGTATTAGCTCCCACCAATATAGCTTGGTGTGTTGCTCTTAGATGATGCACAAATGCATCGTTTTCTGGTGCACTTATTTTTACTTGCCCTTTCTGACATGCCATATAACCATCCTTGGTTTCTGCCCATTTTAGCGTGACATAAGGTAACTGCAGTGTATGAGCTTTTATAAAACGCTGGTTTAGTGACTTACATTCTTCCTCTAATATGCCCACGCTCAAGTCTATACCCGCTTCTAAAAGCTTCTTGATACCTTTCCCAGCTACTTTATCGTAAGGATCTAGCATTCCTATGACCACACGCTTTGGTTTTTTGGTAATTATAAGATCTGCACATGGTGGAGTTTTGCCATAGTGGGAGCACGGCTCTAAATTCACGTATACTGTGCATTTAGATACATCAATGGACTCCTGTAATGCCGCAAAAGCATTGACTTCTGCATGTGCTTCGCCATATTGCTGATGGTAGCCTTCCGCTACTATTTCATCATCAGAAACTATAACGCATCCTACCATTGGGTTAGGTGCAGTATAGAGCTCCCCTTTTCGGGCCAGCTCTATACATTTCATCATGAATTTTTCATCTTGCAAGGTGCGAATCTAAGGTTAAAATGATTTATACTTTAAAAGTAAATTTGCCCTATGCAACTTGGACTTATCAAAGCACTTTACATGGACCAACTTACCAAGCTATATAACTATAGTGAGGCAGAAAATCTATTTTATATCACACTACAATGGTTAGAAAAAAAATCAAAAACCGCAGTTTTGCTGGGACAAGAGACTTTACTCATCGACACATATCAAGCGGTGTTAGAGGAGTTACTTTCCGGCAAACCTATTCAGTACATTACACATGAAGCTCCTTTTTACGGCCTAGACTTATATGTAGATGAGAGCGTTCTTATTCCTAGGCCAGAGACAGAGCAACTGGTACATTGGATTTTACAAGACAATCAAGATTTTAAAGGCTCTGTTTTAGACATAGGCACAGGCAGTGGCTGCATTCCTTTAGTATTAAAAAAACATTGGCCAAAAGCACAAATAAGCGGATGCGATATAAGTGCCGAAGCTATCGATACAGCTCAGCAAAACAGCAATGAATTGAAGCTAGAAGTGAACTTTTTTCAAAAGGACATTCTACAAGAGGACATAAATACATATGATATTATCATCAGCAATCCGCCATACATAACCAACTTTGAAAAAGACAAAATGCATAAAAATGTGTTGGAACACGAACCTCACATTGCTCTATTTGTGGATGATTCCGACCCTTTAAAATTCTACAAAAAAATAGTGCAAATAGCTAGTAAACAGAGAACTGCATGTTATTTTGAGACAAGTGAATACCATAGAGAGCTATTAGATTCTTGGCTCACAGAAAACAATTATAACTTCGAGTGGCAACTCGATTTTCAAAAGAAAAACCGGATGTTAAAAGTGAGTTGGTAAACTCAAAACATCCACTTCTCAAATTATCCCCAAATAAGAAGGATAAATGTGGGTATTTTGCCTTTAATATAGGCTAATAATAAGGGTATTACCAATAAATTGCACGCCAAATAAACATTCTAATAGATGAATTCGGAAAACGAGAAAATAATTCCAATTAACATTGAAGATGAAATGAAAACTGCTTACATCGATTATTCGATGTCGGTTATTGTTTCGCGTGCTCTACCAGATGTACGAGACGGTCTTAAGCCAGTACACAGACGGGTACTTTATGGCATGAGCGATCTAGGACTTGCCAGCAATAGATCATATAAAAAATCAGCTAGAATAGTAGGAGAGGTCCTAGGTAAGTATCACCCACATGGAGATACTTCTGTATACGATGCGATGGTACGTATGGCTCAAAGTTGGAGTCTACGCTATCCGATGGTAGATGGGCAGGGTAACTTTGGAAGTATAGATGGTGATCCACCTGCTGCTATGAGATACACGGAGGCTAGAATGAGAAAACTGGCTGAAGAAATGCTCGCGGATATAGATAAGGATACGGTAGATTACCGTCCTAACTTTGATGATAGTCTTAGCGAACCAACCGTATTGCCAGCTCGTATACCTAACCTATTGGTAAACGGTGCATCGGGTATAGCGGTGGGTATGGCTACCAATATGGCTCCGCATAACCTAAGTGAGGTTATTGACGGCACGGTAGCTTATATAGATAATAATGACATAGATATAGATGGTCTAATGGAGCATGTAAAAGCTCCAGATTTTCCGACAGGCGGTATTATATACGGTACAGAAGGTGTAAAATCTGCATTTGAAACCGGTAGAGGACGTATCGTGATGCGTGGTAAAGCTGAGTTTGATGTCACTAAGACAGGACGAGAGCAAATCGTTATCACAGAAGTTCCCTACCAAGTAAGTCCATCACAAATCATAATAAAAGCAGTTGACTTAGTAAATGATAAGGTCATAGAAGGCATAAGTGAAGTAAGAGACGAGAGTGGCCGACAAGGACTGCGTATTGTTTTTGATCTTAAGCGTGATGCAATACCTAACATAGTATTGAATAAACTATATAAGTACACACCACTACAAACTAGTTTTAGTGTAAATAATATAGCCCTTGTAAAAGGTAGACCGGAGATGTTAAATCTTCGAGATATGATACGCCACTATGTAGAGCACCGTCATGAGGTTGTGGTGCGTAGAACCGAGTATCTACTAAAAGAAGCACTGAAGCGTGCTCACATATTAGAAGGACTTACTATAGCTCTAGATAATCTAGATGCAGTAATTAAGCTTATTAGAGCGTCCAAAAATGGTGAGGAAGCACGTGCTGGCTTGATGAAAGATTTCAAACTTTCAGAAATACAAGCTAAAGCCATACTTGATATGCGTCTGCAGAAACTTACCGGTCTAGAAATAGACAAAGTGAGAGCGGAGTACGCAGAGTTAATGGCAACTATTACAGACTTAAAAGACATTTTAGGAGATGAAGCTCGTAGAATGCAAATCATTAAAGACGAACTTTTAGAAATGAAAGAGAAGTATGGAGATGAGCGTAGGACTGCTATCGAATTTGACGCAGGAGAAATAAATATAGAAGACCTTATAGCAAACGAGGAGATGGTTGTAACTATCTCAAGTATGGGCTATATAAAACGTACACCGCTTACTGAATACAAATCTCAAAGTAGGGGTGGCGTAGGCAATAAAGGAGTAAAACATAGAGATAAAGACTATGTCGAAAATCTCTTTGTCACGATGACACATAACTATATCTTACTCTTTACAGACCAAGGGCGTTGCTTCTGGATGAAAGTGTACGAAATACCTGTTGGTAGTAAAGTATCACAAGGTAGAGCCATACAAAACTTGATTAATATACCTGCAGACGATACTGTACGAGCTTTCGTAGCTACAGGTAACTTGAAAGATGAGGAGTACGTGAACAATAATTTCATCGTAATGTGTACTAAAAATGGTACAATTAAGAAAACCTCACTAGAGCAGTATTCTAGACCAAGAACTAATGGTATAAACGCAATTACTGTAAGGGATGGTGACCAACTGCTAGAGGCTAAACTTACTGATGGAACCGCAGAAATACTGCTTGCAAAGAAAAGTGGTAAGGCTATACGCTTTAATGAAGAGAATGTGAGGCCTATGGGCAGAACAGCCTCTGGAGTAAGAGGAGTAAGGCTAGAAAGCGATACCGACGAGGTGATTGGCATGGTATGTGTAAACTCTAATATGGAGGATACCACTATTATGGTAGTATCTGAAAAAGGATACGGAAAACGTACCAACATAGATGATTATAGAATCACTGGTAGGGGAGGCAAAGGAGTAAAAACTCTGAGCGTAACCGAAAAAACAGGAGCTCTAATCTCAATGAAGGATGTAACCAATGAGAATGACCTCATGATCATTACAAAACTGGGCATTACCATCCGTATGAAAATGGAAGATGTACGAGTAATGGGAAGAGCCACTCAAGGAGTTAGACTCATAAAAGTAAGAGACAAAGACGATATTGCCTCTGTAGCCAAGGTACCAAAGGTAGAAGAGGAAGATGATAACCTTGATAATACAGAATCTGGAGAAGAGGATAACCAGGACTCAGATTCTACCACAAACAATGAAACGAATGAAACAAACAATGAAGAAAATGAAGATTAAGTACAGCTATCTAATATGTATAGCACTTTTATTTACTGGTTATACTGCGAAAGCACAAAAATTTACAGTAGAATCTATGAAAATGGAGCTGGAAGATATTACTAAACCAGATTCAGATAAAAACTATACTGATTTATTAAAGTGGGCTAAAGAGTCACATCAACATCCTAAGACTAGTAATGACCCTAAAATGTGGTATTACAGGGGGTTAACCTACTTAAAGGTAGCTGGATTGAACAATGAGCTTAGTAAAGCGAATCCAGATGCAATAAAAATTGCACTCAATTCTTTTAATAAAGCCATAGAGACTGATACAAAGGATAAAGTAACTAAGCAGGCTAAGACTAATTTACTAAATGTTGCTATTGGACTATACAATACGGGCTATACAGCTTATTCTGCAGAGGACTTCGCTACAGCATATACAGACTTTAGTCTTGCATTACCGCTAATAAAGTATGATGTAGATGGATTACTAAAACAAAATAACCTGACTGCCGAAGTACTGGAACAAATGATGGCTTTCTCTGCTATGAATAATGGAGAAGATAAAAAAGCTATCAGTGCATTAGAAGCTTTAGTAAAGAAAAAATCACTAGAATCTAGTATTTATACAAATTTAGCTAAGCTACATTTAAAAGGAGAGGATACTACATCGGCACTTGCGGTTATACAGTCTGGTAAGCAGATTAACGAAACCGATAAGAACTTGATTAATATGGAGTTAGATATCTATCTGAAGCAGGGTAAAAGTAAAGAGCTAATTACTAAATTAGATGCTGCCATAGCAGATGATCCAGGAAACACAATATACTATTTTGCTAGGGCAATCAGTTATGAAGGTCTAAACGAGACAGAAAAAGCTGCCGCCGATTATGATAAAATTCTAGAGATAGACCCAGAATACTATGACGCTTCCTATAATAAGGGGGTTATGTATCTTAACAAGATATCTAAAATAGTAGATGAGTTGAACGGTGAGTATAAGCCAAGTATAATTGGGAAGAAAGAAGCGGAGATTAACGAATTGTATAAACTAGCTTTGATACAATTCGAAAACGTATTCGAAAACAACGATAAAATGGTAACAAAAGACAAAGTAGAACTGGCAGGTACAATGAAGAAAATGTACGCTCGGTTAGAAATGATGGACAAATACAATGCTATGAAGGATTTTGTAGAAGATAACAAATAACTTAGTAATATAAAAATATTTAATACTGTTATTAACCATGACAGTGAATCGGGAGTCCCTCAAAGAGCTCCCTTTTCTTTTACACCTTTTAGTTAACATAATATAAATTATGTGCCAAAAGAAACGTAGATAATATATACTCATAACAATAGCTCGTTTATCTTCGCATTATGATTAAAACATTCCGTATCACAAGCTACTTAGAGGGTATATCGTACTTACTGCTTCTAGGCGTTGGAGTTCCACTGAAATACCTAGCAGGTAATGACTCCTTTGTAAAAGCTCTAGGTATGCCACACGGCATACTATTTATGGCCTATATATTTCTAGCTATAATTATGAAGCAAAAAATGAACTGGGACGCCAAAACAATGATTATCGTACTAATAGCCTCTGTAATTCCTTTTGGAACATTCTACGTAGATAAAAAATATTTGCAATAAATTCTGTGCCTCATTAATTGAATGTACGCTACAGTAGTTTTATTGTCACGAATTCACATTAAAAAGTTCCAAGGATAACTAGGAACTTTTTTCAAATACATTTGAACTATCGCACTATTAAAAGGACTTCTTATTGGTATGAGTACAGCCTTTATATTAGGGCCTGTATTCTTTACTTTGCTCCGCAACTCATTGCAGAAAGGCGTGAAAGATGGATTAATCACTGCTCTTGGTATTGTAGTTAGTGACATTGTTGTAGCTGGCATCTGCTACTATTTTGCTGGAAGTTTTCTTGGTCTATATGTGGAGTTACCCATCGTTAAGTTCATAGCTGCCGCCATTCTTATCTCATTTGGTATTTCTTTTATTAGAAAACCAGTTAACGAAATTGCAGGAAATCCTATACAAGCAACAAGGGCTCGATTCAGGTCTTTTGCACAAGGATTTATAGTCAACTTTGCAAATCCGGCTGTTTTCCTACTTTGGATTGCCTTTATCACACTTGCTGAATCTTCCTACTCCTCTCCTGCCGATATTAGCATTTATTTAATTGGTATTTTATTGGGCATTTTTATTACAGATGCAGGCAAATCCCTTGGTGCTGCTAGACTTGCACCTTATTTAAAATCAAGCAGGCTTAAGAAGATCTTCAAAGTTTTAGGAGTAGGACTGCTAGGAGTTGCTTCATACCTTATATATCAAGGGGTAGTCCAGTTCGTGTAACTTCAGCAAAATCAACTTACTCTTGGAGTGTCCAGTATTTTTTAGGTACTTACGAGTAATTGCGTGACGAATAAATTTTAAAAATATGTGGTCAACGATTATTTGAATAGATAATCTCGTTTTTTATTTACCCCAGATTCTATTCCACAAGGTGCTGAGCATCTTATTCATTAGTTCCCCATCTGGTTCTGGACGTTGTGCGGCAGCACTAACTCCTAAAGGCGTATCCGTAAGCTGATAACCAAAGCTATATAACGGTTTATCTCCTAAGTACATTGGCCCAAAGCGGGTATCATTATATACTAGCGTATCAGGATTATCATTATCTATAACATACCATCCCTTTGAAAGAAAATTTAATCGGTTCAGTACATCATCACCTGTGTACCTATTCACCAGATCATGATTGGTCTTTATAGTATGGAATTCGACATCTTTATCCTTATCAAAGATAGAATACAGACCTGAGTATAACACTGTGTCTCCATCTGCTGTAGCACTCCATAGGAAAGTATTCATAGGTGTAGGTACTGTAGTTAATCTGCTGTAAACTAAACCTTTAGATTTCAGATTATCCTCAAACACATTAAAAGTATACCATTTAGCTCCTAGTGACCATACCATATAAAGACAGCTAATCATTATACCTACCCAGTTTAAGTATTTACGAGTACTCGACTGCCTAGGATAAAACATTGCTATAATAACAATGACCAAAAAAGGGACAGTATACAGTGGATCTATGACAAAAATATTATTCCATGCTAGCTTGTACGGCAACGGCCACAATAGCTGTGTACCCCAAGTAGTATGACAATCAAGCAGCGGGTGAGTGATAAGACTCCAAAAAAAGAGCTTAGTCCACTCCCACTTTGAGGCTTTACTCAGATCATATTCATTTTTTAAGATAAAATAAAGGAAAAATGTGTATACAACAGCCAGTACACTAATAACCCAAGGATTACCTATACTGAGTGCAGGATAAGCTAGTATAACTCCTACTAGAGTAGCCAGTAAAATCTTTTCCTTCTGAATGAGTAACCAAGCCAAAATAGGTGCAAAAATCACACTGAATAATAGGCTATGAGAGAACCCACGATGAAGTTCATTCGCTTTTAGAGAATCAAAGATAAATGACTGATAAACATCTAGATCTGGAATAGTGCCAGCTATAGCTCCCCAGAGCATTGCCTTGTTCCCTATTTTTTTTCCTAGTACAACCTCTCCTACTGCTGCTCCTAGTACTATTTGTGTAAGCGAGTCCATTTAAGACTTATAATATTCTGCTTTAAAAGGCTTTCTAAGTTCAAAAGTATTGGGTTTTAGATTTCCTACAAATGGTTTCAATAGAGCATTTTTTACTTTATTTCTGTGCTTAGCATAGAATTTCATTTCTACAGGTAATGCTCCTACTCCACTCTTTATCTCTTCGGCAGTTCTGCCTATTTTCAGCTGCTTAGCTTTTATTTCAATAGCATGTTTGATGAAATCGTATAACATACGCTGATAGACTGAATACTCTTGATTATAATCGTAATCCAGTCCGATAAAGTTCCCATCTAGTATATCGTCAAATGCGGTTGCAGTACTAAAACCAATGAGCCTCTCTCCAAGGTAGTACCCGTTAAAAAAGAAATTATCTCCTAAAGCTCTTTTAATTTCGAGTAAAGTACGTGCATTTAGTCTCCCAAAACTAAAACTAGCACGATCTACAATAGTACTATAGAGCTCATCTATTTGATCCAGCCTCTCTGTAATAGTATCTACTGTAAACTCTTTAATAACCAATGAATCAGATTTTATTAAAACTTGTTTTGCTTTAGTTCTAAACTTTGAATTAAGTTCACTTAGATAGTCCTCAAAATTCTTCCAATCTTGTTTTAAAGTAAGCACCATGTTGACGTCTATGTTTATCTCTGAACAGCCTTTCTCTTTCAAATAAGCCATACTCTCAAAAGATTCTGGCCAAAACTCCTTAATCATTGTAATGCTGATTCGTTGACCTTGTTTTTTAGCTTTTAGATGTATCTCATCTATGGCCATATTCAAGGAATCTAGTGCCACTTCATTGGGTACCTCATCGTTAAAAAGATAGCCATTCTCACCACTGGCAAAAGCATTGCCACATATCAGGATTCTAAGATCTAAGGAATTAATTAGTGATTCTGGAAGCATCCCTCCCATTCGTTTTATTAATGCCTTCGTGTCTATATCTGCTGAAGTAATCTTAATTATTTGACAATAAGCAACTCCAATGGGTACGTTCTGATCTGCATAGAAAATTAAATACCTAAAGTCGTAAAAATATAACCCTTCTTCTATTGCTTTAAGGTAGTCTAAGTTTAGGTAAACATTTTTAGATCCAATCACTTCATTCCAGTGTTCCTTATCTATTTGATTTACAGAGGTATAGAACCGAGTTTCTACATCCACAGTGGGATTAGTTGTATTACAAAGCGTCAAAGGATTATTTTAATATAGTTTGTATGTGATTATCCAAAACACCGAAGATCTTGTCTTTGTTTTCTGTCACATCAAAAACTACTTTTAAATCCTTATCTATCACCAATACTTGTGGGAAGTGCTTTGTTATCGATGTTTTTAATTGGTCGCTGTACGCTTTTGAATTGACTATATGGGTGAAATTAAATGGAAACCTGTTCAATGACTTTTGAACCGTAGCTTCGTCTTCATCGCTTAGAGCAATAAAATTGACCTTATCATTTCCTTCGTATTTAGACACAAGTTCATTCAACTCTGGTATCTCACGTATACAATCTCCACACCAAGTGGCCCACACACATACTATAGTAACATCCCCTTTTAGGTCCTTTTGTGTTATGGTTTCGCCTTCCAAAGTGGTAAATGTAAAGTCAGGTATAACCTTTCCGTCATTAGTATTACAGGCAAAACTGGAAAGGCTAAAAAGTGCTAAAAGTGCTTTTTTCATTTTATTTTGGACAAACGTATAGTTTGTAAAACGAATGAGACCAAAAACTTCGACAAGCAAGCCTAGTTTTTGGTCTCATTGAATATTAATATATTGAATTCTATCTTAGTAAATGTATCTCCCCATTGTAATAATACCACTTGGTTTGTTTAGGATTTGTAAACTGTATCATATAAACGTAAACACCTTGCTGTGCGGGTTTACCTCTATACTCACCATCCCATTTTTTATTTACATCTTCTGTGTAATAGACTTGCTCTCCCCATTGGTTGAATATGGTCATTTTTAGTTTTGCTACTCCTTGGGTCAATCCGCCTAAACCGTAGGTATCATTTAAACCATCGCCATTAGGAGAAAATACATTGGGTATATGTACGAAAAGATCAGCATTTACATAGATGTATTTGATGACTTCATCTTCACAACCATTTGCATTGGTAGCCAATAAAGTTACAACATAGGTGCCAGAATCTGTAAAAGGATGGAATACAGGAGTCCCACTATATATTCCTCCGTCGCTTGTAGACCAATCCCATTGTACTACATCTGAACTAGAACTATCTCTAAAAGTTACAAATTCTGTCAGGTTACTTGGGTCATCTGGGGTATAATAGAAATCTGCAACTGGATTAGCAAATACGGTAACCAATGTTCCGATTAACAAGGAATCTTTACACCCTTTGTCTGAAGTGCCTATTACTTTTAGTGAGTAGCTTCCGGCAGTTGCATAAGTATGGGTTGGTTCAAAACCGGCATTGGAACTTCCGTCACCCCAAAACCACATATAGCTGCTAATTACATCAGGACTTGGTATGATACTGTTGTTTGTAATCGTTACCTCAAATGGTTCACAACCTTCATACTCATCTAGAGTAGCATCTATAATGGGCAAAGGATTAATCACAACATTAGATACTATAGTATCCTTACAACTTCTGTCTGTAGTTACTATTTGTTCTATACTATATGTACTAGCAGTTGGAAATTGATAACTAATCGTAGTGCCAGATTGTACTGTACCGTCTACTTGCCACACAGTAGTTACAATACTTCCTGCGGTAACACTTGCTGTCGAAGTGATATTTGTTACTTCTCCTAAACATAGTTGGGTAGCACTAAATCTAGCTATAGGAAGCGGATGTACTGTTACTTGTTTTTGAATAGAATCTTTACATCCCTTATTACTTTCTATGCGTAGCTTTACCTGGATACCACCAGCTACAATAGTTGGTATTGATGGATTTTGATCTGTACTTACCTGTACACCATTTGCAAACCAGTTGTAGCTAATTATGCTACTTGGTGCTGCAATGCTAGAATTATCTGTAGGTGTTAGATTAATATTGTTACAAACTGAAGCAATGAAGAAGTTCGCACTTGGAGCAGTGAAAGACTCAAAACTGTCAGTTCGTGATATATCACATCCGTTTTTAGAAATTACATCTAAGTTTACCACAATAAAACCGTCAGTGGTAGAAGTATAATTAAACATAGAATCTGTAGATGCTATATTACCATTCACAGTCCAAGTATATGTAGCCAAACTATCTAGACCTAGCGAGTTAGTAGAACTTATACTCTGAGTGGTTCCTTGGCACCCATCTACAAGGTTAAGTGCAGTGATTTCAGGATTGGTTATTAGGACTGTTTTCGTAGTATCTGTGACACAATTTTTATCCGAGGTCAAAGTCAGTGTAACTGTTTTTAATCCCCCGGTTGTGTATCTAATCTTTTCAGTCGCAGCACTCCCAAAGAAGCCATCACTAAAGCTCCAATCTCTTGTATATACACCAGTGCTTACCGATGACAAATCTGTAAACAGAGTGCTATCTCCAAAGCAAGTTTCACTATACCTAAAGTTAGGAACTACCAAAGGATGTATAGCAATAATTTGCGTAAACGTATCTCTGCAGAAGCTATCCTGCTCCATCACCAGCTGTACAGTCACATCTCCAGCAGATGTGAAAGTGCTTGAGTAATTATAAGTATAAGCAGTATCCAAGGTAGATATGTACCAAGCAGTGTCGGTAAAATTTCCTCCTTGTAATACCGTAGTGTTAGTAAAAGCATTACCAAAACCAAGGCACGTGTCATTATAAGAAAAGGATACATCCAAAGCAGGGTATTTATATACACTATCTGCTATGGTAGCAAAGCATCCACTATCAGTTCTCGCCGTGTAGGTGATATAGAACCATCCTGAATCTGATAAGAAATAAGTAGGATCACTTTCCAGACTACCCCCTCCTGGTGTAAACTCCCAAGAATGAAGCACTATATCTCCTGTAAGAACTGTAGAAGTATTAGTAAAGTATGTAGAATCATAAAAGCAAGAATTTGCCTTTGAAAAACTTGGTTCTGGTAATGGATTAACAACTAGTGAATCTTGGATAGTATCTCTACATCCATTGACAGAAGTAACTTCCATAAAAATATCAAACTTACCTATCGTATCAAAAAATTGATTTCGAGTTCTTCCATAAGAAAAAGCTCCCCCATCTATGCTCCACTTGGATGTGAGATGTGCTTCTGGACTTGGAAATGAGCTGTTTTCTGTAAATAAAACGGAGTTGCTATCACAAATACTTCCGTGAGAAATAGACGCTACTGGCTTATCATATATTCTTACATTTACTAAAGAAGAATCATAGTTTTGACATCCATCAAAAGTTGGTTTGTAAGCATACATTTTAACTTCGTACAAACCTGTATCTGTAAATAAATGTGTAGGATTTTGTGAGATAGAAGTATCACCATCACCGAAGAACCATTTCCAGCTCACTGGGGTATATTCTGCCTCTCCTTTAAATACTGTTCGCCTTCCAATGCAATTGGAAATCTCAGTATTTTTGGCGGAGTTGGTCACAGAGGCCACAGCAGTTAGATCTCTTACATTGGCACCCGCTGCATATCCATAACTTTCATATTCTCCTTCACCATAAGCAGTAGCTATAAACCCAGCATCAGCCTTAAGTCTATGATTCCCTGCAGTTACAGTTATTTTAGCATAGCTATATGTTGCGTTACCTGGTACTCCAGTAAATGTAACAGCATTACCATCTATTCTAAAACTAGTTGCAGCCCAAGCAGGAATCACTACATTGATATAGTGATTATCAATATCATAATATCTACTTGAATAAACCGTAATATCATTTAGAGTTTGCTCCAGCGGATTTAGAACAGTCATAGAGGGATCTCCAATTCTATTAGAACTACCGTCACACCTAGCAGTTCTTTGATACTGTACAGCCATAATTGGCTTAGTCGCTATTACGTTTCTAACATTAGACTCGTCATCTAATTCACTGAACTCTCCTGCGTCTAAGTAATAAATATCAGGAGGTCCCGAAGAATTAAAAACTATAACTTGAGTATTGTCTTCACTTGCTATAAATCTAAAATTGTCGCCATCTCTTCCTAGAGCAGGAACTAGCACAAACTTAGAACCCCAAGAATTTGTAGGATACATTTGTTCATATAAATTATCGCCAGAGTTAAAACCTCCACCGTTGCATACACCTACTCGAGTATATGAACTTCCTGAAAAGACTGCCACTTTTCTACAATTTGCAGAGGCCCCCGTATCTATTACCTCTATTTTAGTACCTGTTACATCATCAGAAGTTGTTGCATACCTTCCATAACCTTGGTATACCTCTCCTTCGTCTAAAGTAATTTGGTAAGAAGTATTAGCAGGCTTAGATCCGGTAGAAGCTGTAGCAGTTCCTTTTTGTATTTCGATAGTCGGGGAAATTTTCACTATGGTGTTATCTTGTGTAGCTACCACTATGAATGTACTCCTACCTCTAGAAGAAGAAGCAGAAGACTGAGAATAAGCTGCTGCATAATATACTTTACCTAGTGTTCTAGTGGGTAGTACCAGAGTGGCATCTGATTGATTTCCTAAATACTGGTGTGCGTACACCACAACATTTTTTAGAGATGTCACCTTTACCGCTTTAGCTGTAATACAGTCAGAGCAACCATTATAAGCTACTGATGCTGGAATAGTCACAACGGTAAGGTTATTTGCTGTTACAGTAAAATTACTAGACCAAGATGCACCTGGCACAGATACTGTTCCAGAAGTATTGGAATCACTAGTAATATATAGCGAGTGACCAGCTGAACTTCCCTCGTAATGAAACATAAACCCTAGCCAGAACTCAGTTCCCTTGTTAGACTTAGATTGAGCTTCAGCAATGGTAGATGATAAAATAAATCCAGCAAGCAAAAGCATCGTAAAAAGCGAGGCCAGTACTCCTTTAAATTTCATAACACGGTTTGAACAAAGCATAAATATATTATTTAGTCAAATAAAGTGATTTTAAAGGCAATTCAACCACCTAATTCTGTCATTTTTTACACGTTTTTCCAAAATGCTGGAGTAATGAGAATAAGAACTGTAAAAAGCTCTAGACGCCCTAGTAGCATAAGAAAGGATAAAAATAGCTGTGCCCCATCTGAAAAAAAAGCAAAATTATGAGATGGGTCTACACCACCTATTCCTGGTCCAATATTACCAAGACAAGCGATACTAGCACCTGCAGAGGTTACTATGTCATGCCCAAATGCAGATATTATAAGGGCTCCAAGTATGAAAATGAATATATAAATAAAGAAAAAAGCCAAAACATTGTGTACTGTTTTTTGGTCCACTCCTCGTTTGCTTAGCCTCACGGGTATTACTGCTCTAGGATGTAATAATCGCTTAAATTCAGTATATCCATTTTTAAAAATAATTATGTGTCTAACAATTTTCACTCCTCCAGCAGTAGAACCTGCACTACCCCCTGTAAACATTAAAAATAAAATAAGCAAATAAGCAAAGGGTGCCCAAACTGCGTAATTTGCGGTACTAAAACCTGTGGTTGTAACAATGGTAACTACCTGAAACAAACTTTTTCTGAAGGACTCTTCCCAAGTTCCATCTTGATTGAAGCTCAAAGAAATGGCAATTACAATGGTAAATCCAATTACAATTCCTAAATATGTCCTAAACTCTTCATTTTCCAGGACCTTTTTAAACGACCCTTTCAATATGAAATAGATCATACTAAAATTAACTCCCCCAACAAGCATAAAAGCTGTAATTATGTACTCTATTGCAGGAGAATTAAATGCAGCCACACTTGCATTTTTTGTAGAAAATCCTCCAGTACTCATTGTTGTAAATGAGTGATTTACAGCGTCTATCCAAGACATGCCAGCTACTTTTAGTAAAATAGTCTCTACTAAAGTTAATAATACATACAAAATCCAGAGACGTTTTGCAGTATCCGTTATTCTAGGGTGTATTTTACTGGATGAAGGCCCTGGAGACTCTGCCATAAATAGTTCCATACCTCCTACTCCAAACATGGGTAGAATAGCCACTGTAAGTACTATTATCCCCATACCCCCTATCCATTGAGTCATGCTTCGCCAAAACATAATACCTGCGGGTAATGCTTCAATGTCATTTATAATAGAAGCCCCAGTTGTTGTATAGCCAGAAAAAGTTTCAAATATCGCCCCGGATATGCTAGGTGTAGTCTCACTAAGTATAAATGGTATTGAACCTGTAATTCCTAGAATTATCCATCCAAAGGTTACGATAATGTACCCATCTCTTTTTGCGAGTTCTTTTTTTACGTTTCGAGTAAGCCCCCAAATTAATAAGCCAATATTACCACATATCGCAGAGGACATTAAAATAGCAGTAAAGTCTCCATCGTTATAATACCAACTTACGGGTAATACGCACGCCATAAAAAGTCCGTTGAGTAGCATCAACAGACCTAGAATATGAGAAATAGCCTTGAAATGAAACATCTTTAGCTAAAATATTCTAAGGTTTTCTTTATAGCTTTCGGCAAGGCAAATACTACTACCTTGTCTGCAGCAAGTATTTCTAGGTCATCGTGTGCTATCCAAGCTTCGCTGTTCCGAATTATTCCTCCTAGCACAGCACCCTCTGGCAGTCTCATATCTTTTACTACTTTATTGGCTGCACTACTTCCTTTTTGCACTTGTATTTCTATTACTTCTGCATCTAAACCATGTATACCAGCGATATTTATAATATTAGCCTGACGTACATACCTGAAAATATTATTGGCAGCTATCAGTTTTTTATTGATAAGTGTATCAATACCAATAGTTTGAGATAGATTAATGTAATCCATGTTCTCGACCATAGCTATGGTCTTAGTGACTCCATGATTTTTAGCTACTAAACAACTCATAATATTAGTCTCTGAGTTACCTGTTACAGCTATAAACGCGTCCATTTCTGAAATATTCTCATCTTCAAGCAAATGCACATCGTGTCCATCGTCATTTATTATTAGAGTATCTGCTAATAAATCTGCTAGTTCTAAGCACCTTTCTTCGTCAGACTCTATTAGTTTTACGTTTTTTCGGCGGCTGATTTTTTTTGCGGTATTGTATCCAACAATTCCACCACCCATTATCATTACATTCTTTACCTCCAGCTTAGCCTTTCCACATATTTCTCTGATCTCATCTATGCCGGCCGGTTTACACAAAAAGAAAATATGATCTCCTTCTTCTACTACATAATCCCCGTGTGGTATTGTAGCATCTCCATCTCTTTCTATTGCGATAGCTGTGAAATTATTCTTCTCATTATAAGTGTCTAAGCATTCAAATTTCCTGCCTAATAAGACACTATCTATAGTCAAGTAAGCTCCTAACAAAGTAAGTTTCCCAAATTCAAAATCAAAAGCATTGCTAAAGGATGACCTTCTTAACAACCTAATAATCTCCTTAGAGGCCAAATCTTCAGGAGAAATAATGACATCAATTCCCATTTTACTAAGATCTAACCTATCTTTAAGCTTTAAAAATTCAGAGTTATTCACCCTTGCAATAGTCTTTTTAGCTCCTAACTGCTTGCCAACGGTAGCAATGGTTAAGTTAGTCGTTTCAGAAGATGTTACAGCAATGAGCAAGTCGCAATCAGCTACTCCTGCTTTGTCTAAAATACTTATGGAATAGGCGTTACCATGAATGGTTAATAAATCCATTTCAGAATCGGCTCTATTTAGAACCTTAATACGGTTGTCTATCAATACAATAGAATGAGACTCCTTAGTAAGTAGTTTGGCAAGGTAGTAACCAACCTCTCCTCCGCCGGCAATAATTATCTTCATGTTTTGCATTGCAAATGTATGTGGATAATACTGCCTTAGATAGAATTGTTCTTAATTTGTTAGTCGACAATATTTATATATTCACTCTATTAGATTCCACTTAGAATCAAGGTAATAGACTATATCGAAGAGTCAGGATGGATAATTTTAAAATCACAAAAGGATACTTTGATTGAGATGAGTCTAGCTTAGGAGCCTTTTCTAGTCTCTATAACTGCCATCACAGCTCTGGCACTTGCTATCAACTTACGCTCACCATTCTTTTGTATATAAACCTTACCTGTGGTAAACATCATCTTACCTCCCGGTTTCTCTACAGAACCAATAGCTATAATACGATCACCATCTCCAGGATGAAAGTAGTCTACACTAATATTGGCAGTTACTACTCCTTTGCCCAGTGGCAATAAACTATAAGCCGCAAACCCCATTGTGATATCCAATATAGTAGCAGTAACACCCCCGTGAACAAAACCGTACTGTTGTAGATGTTTCTGTTCTAGTTGCATTTCTCCTGCAACTTCACCAGCCAGTATTGATGTAATGTCAAAACCCACGAGGTGCATAAAATGCTGACCACTAAGTCTCTCTCTTATTTTAGACTCGAAATTTTGATCCTTAGGCTGAAATATGCTCATACTTTAGTGAGCAAATATATGCTAGGTTGGTGACGTAGCAAACTAATACCATTGCTCAATCTAAGCTCTTCATCTTCTCCCTTTATTTTAAAGAGGTATACCGCAAATAAATTACGTTCTAACGTCTTTTTTTTTCTATGTAAATTACGAAACTTATTCAGCTATCTGAAGCCTTCGTTTATTAATGCCTCTAAAAATTATAATCCCACTAATAAATCATCAAAGTTTTGTTATAAAAACAGGCATTGGAAACTCCTTCTTCTTCAACTTCCTACTTTTATGACTTTAAAATGTTAATTCTTCGTATGCACCTCGTAGCTCACCATGTGCATGCTTCTCTCCTAGTCTTTTGGTCACAGCTAAACCTTTCTCATAGGTTTCTTCCGCTAATTGATCCTCACCTTGTCGCTCATAAAGCTTGCCCAAATGATAATATGTCGCAGAGTAATCAGGCTTTTCAAGAAGCAGCTTTTCGAAAATGGTACAAGCTGCCGCATCCTTTGCTATAGCCACATATTCTATGGCCAAAGCATAGTTTAGAAATACATCTTCAGGAGTATCATTTAAAAACATTTTAATCTGTTCTATTCTCTCCATATTCTCCTTTATTTTACTCAATTAACCTTACTTTTGCACTTCAATTTTAATACAAATTTCTAGAATGAAAATATTAGTGTGTGTAAGTGTAGTTCCAGATACTACTACTAAAATCACCTTTACCGACGAAAATACGAAGTTTAACAAGGTTGGTGTACAGTTTATTATAAATCCTTATGATGAACTTTCGCTTACTAGAGCTTTGGAAATGACAGAAGCAAATGGTGGATCAGTAACAGTAATAACAGTTGGCGAAGCAGATACAGAGCCCGTGATAAGAAAAGCACTTGCAATGGGTGCAGGAGATGCTATACGTGTAGATGCTAGTCCAAAAGATGGCATGTACGTAGCTGCTCAAATAGCCGAACAAGCTAAATCTGGCGGATATGACCTAATACTTACTGGCAGAGAGTCTATAGATTATAATGGCGGACAAGTACAAGGTCTAGTGGCAGAAATGCTAGGCTGGCCACTCATAAATGTAGCAATGGAACTAGATGCTGATGGCAATACCATAAAAGCTACTAGAGATATAGACGGAGGCAGAGAAATGCTAACTGCAAACACTCCTTGTGTAGTGAGTGCCCAGAAAGACCTGTGTGAACCTAGAATACCTAATATGAGAGGTATAATGATGGCTCGTAGTAAACCACTAAATGTAGTGCCTGCTGTAGATAAGTATGATTATACGAGTGTATCTAAGTATGAGTTGCCCCCGGCTAAAAGTGGAGTAAAAATGATAGATGCGGAAAACGCAGAGCAGTTAATAGATATTTTACATAACGAAGAAAAATTATTTTAAGAGCATGGCAGTTATAGTATTCGCAGAAAGCGACAACGGAGTATATAAGAAGTCAAGTTTTGAGGCTGTGACTTATGGTAAAGATTTGGCTACTAAGCTATCTACAGAGTGTATAGCAGTATCTATTGGCCACAAAGGTCCAGAAAATCTAGGTACGTATGGAGCAGACAAAGAATTGAATATCTCAGGTGATGTGTTTACTACCTTCAATCCGCAGGCATACGCCAGGGCAATAAGTGAAGTGGCACAAGCAAATGGAGGAGATACAATTGTAATATCGCAAACCTATACAGGGAAGTCAATAGCTCCACTCGTAGCAGTAAAAAATGATGCAGCACTGGTAACAGGTGTAGTAGATATGGCCAACACAGATAGTGGTTTTACTGTAAAGAAAACTAGTTTTTCTAGTAAGGCTATGGCACACGTAGCTATAAAAAATGATAAGAAGGTACTAACTATTATACCTAACTCATATAAGATAAACAGCGATGGTAGTATTGTATCTGCAGAAGCAACAAGTGTATCTGTAAGCTCAGATGCTATCAATACAACTATAGTGTCTACTAATAAGGAAACAGGTAAAATACCATTGACAGAAGCAGAATTAGTAATATCTGCAGGAAGAGGACTAAAAGGACCAGAAAATTGGCACATGGTAGAGGACTTAGCTAATGCTCTGGGTGCAGCTACAGCTTGCTCTAAACCTGTAAGTGATATGGGATGGAGACCACATAGTGAGCATGTAGGTCAAACGGGTATTACTATTAAGCCAAATCTATATATAGCAGCAGGAATATCCGGTGCCATACAGCATCTGGCTGGCGTAGGAAGTAGTAAGGTGATTTGTGTTATCAACACCGATTCAGAAGCTCCCTTTTTTAAGGCTGCTGATTATGGTATAGTTGGTGACGTTTTTGAAGTATTGCCAAAACTTCTTAAAAGAGTAAACGAATTAAAAGGCTAAGCCTGATAATACTCAAGTAAGTATCGCTATGGGCGAAAAAATAGAATTAAATATCGTAGGGCTAACTTCTGGACATTCTCAAAGGAATAGCTACACATTAATCTTAGGAGAAGAACATGGAGAACTGAAACTCCCTATAGTTATCGGAAGTTATGAGGCTCAGTCTATAGCTTTGGTCATAGAAGGTCTAACTCCACAGCGTCCATTAACTCACGACCTTATGTTCGATACCTTTACAAAATATAGTATTGAGCTAAAAGAAGTAATAATAGACCAGCTCAAGGAAGGCGTATTCTATGCAAAATTAGTAACAGAACAAAATGGTGAGCAGCATGTCATAGATTCTCGCACCTCAGACGCCATTGCTATGGCTCTTAGAGCCAAATGTTCCATCTATACCTATAAAAATATTATGGATAATGCTGGAATCATATATGATGCAGAAGATGAGGCAGATCTGGACGACGCAGAAAGAAGTAAACAAACATTTGAACCAAAGCATAAAGAGGTGAATAGCTTAAATGCATTATCTCTTGTAGAGCTAAACAAAGAATTAGACAAAGCTATTCAAATAGAAGATTACGATAGAGCAGCTATACTCAGAGATGAGATTAACAAACGGTCTTAACTAATGAACACTGAACATAAAAAAAAGGAGCTAATCGATGATTAGCTCCTTTTTTATATTATAACTTATTTCTATTACTGAATCATTACTTTAAATGTTCTTCTTGTATCATTCTCTGTTACTGTAAGTAGATACAAACCAGTGGCTACATCAGTCAGATTAACACTCAACCTTCCTTTTAACTCACCTTTTTCTGCTAATATCCGTCCGTCAAGGGTTCTAAGTTGGTATGCGTACATATGTGTAGATTGGTTATCTATAGTCACATAGTTTTGTGCAGGATTCGGGTACACAGTTACATTATCTAACAGATTATAGTTAGGCACACCAGTTACTGGAGCCCCAGTTATAAAAGTACTCACTGCAGATGTAGCTGCTTTACCATCTCCATAAGTTATAGTGGCAGAGTTGGTTATTACTACGGCATCTGATAAGGTCATATCGTCTATATACCACCCTTCTATTCCAGCAGCGGCATCACTTGCAAATCTGAACCTTATGCTGATGGTTTCGCCAGCAAAATCTAATAGGCTTATTTTAGATTTATTGAAGGTACCACTATTACCTGTAAAAGCACTTCTGCCGCTAATAGCACTAGCTTGGTTTATCTGTATAGCACTATTGTATCCGTTTTCTATAAAAAGCTCTCCTGCATCTTGCCAATCTCCTGACTCTGTTTTTATTTCTACCACACCACCATCCCAAGTCTCTTCAGAATTATAAAAATGACTGAAACTGAAAACGGGATTATTAAGATCAGCTAAATCAAAACTTCTCTCAAGCGTATAATCTGTGCTCTCATCCTGATTTGAAACAAACCAACTTTTATCTCCACTATTAGCTTTTAAAGATCCAATTCCCCATCCGTTAGTGCCCACCACTTCTGTTGCAATCCATTCACTCTCTGTATCTTCTACGTCGTCTTCAGAGATTAATGCTGTAGTGGAAGTAAGACTAGGAACAACGTTAAATGTACAGATAAATGAATCATTAGCAGCAATACTATCTAATGATATACTTATAACACCACTTGTAAAAGTTGCACCACAAGCTAGTGAACTACTTACCAGACTAACATCTCCGCTAAGCGTATCTCTTATTACAATAGTATAAATGACATCTCTAGTCCTATTATAAGCTCTGATGGTATAAGAAAGATTTTCGTTGTTTAAGGATTCACTAACGGCAGACTTTTCGAACACGAGGTTATTTTTCAAATAAGGTGGTATTTCAAAATCTTCAGATCCATCTCCTCTATCATTAGCACTGCCTTGGTCGGCACCATACCCCAAGCCTCTTCTAGCAAAAACTTGCCAGATTAACAGCTCATCTTCTCCGTTATTATTCAGTTTATCTGCTAGCAAAATAGCGTCTCTTCCATCTCCAAATCCAGGATTACAGTTTTGTAGTTTAAGTCCGTCGATAACTAGCTGCATTGCCTTATTATTTCCACCAGTACCTTCGTATATGTCACTATCATAGCCATATTTGTCAGCCATAGCCCAATAAAGGTCCCATAACATAGAACACCATACGCTTCCTACTCCGTGCGGTACAGAAAATGATTTAATATCATCATAGGAGTAAGGACTTCTGGTGATGTCAGCAGAATAAGGATATGGTCTTATACCACCTCCAGTTATCGGTTCATTACTCACATATGTTCCTATGCCTCTTAGCTGATTTGCAGAGTCGCCAGATTGGTGCGTCATCACTAATGAGAAAAAATCACTCCAGCCCTCTCCCATTTGCTCTTCGTTACTCAAGCAGCCACTAGCTGCAGGCCCTCCTGTTAGTCTATTCGATATTCCATGCCCATATTCATGTGCTATTACTCCATTATCAAAATCACTATCAAAAGTAGTAGTACCTACATCGCTAGAATCATATAGGCTTACATTTACTGTTTGTGAACTTATCATGGTACGCAGTGCAACTCCATCAGAATTGGTTATTAATACACATGGTATAGATATTGTGCCATCATTTCCTCCCATTAATATAGGATTACCGGCAGCGTCGTCATAGATGACAACTGCAATAGCTCCTGCATTTTGAGCATTTTTTACTTTCGTCGTAAAATTACAGCCCCTTCTTAGTATCAGAGCTAACTTACCATTTAGTTGAGTTGAGTTGATTAATGTATTACACCCCTGCTCACTATTAGCACTACCATCATCTACCAATACTAAATTCCCCGTAAGGGGTATGGTAGTTAGTTGAGGGCCAAACTGTGCTCTATTACTTGCTTTCTTACCTGCTAAGCTAGCTGGGCTATTTACTGCAAAATAGTCTCCTGCAGGTGATGAGTTCCAAAGAAACATTTGCATTCTAGGGTTTTGTCCATCTGGGGGGGTGCCAAAGTTTGCATTATTAGTACCACTACCATCTTGTGCATCTGCTAGCACATAGTCGTCTTGTACCCCACCATTACCGTAGTTATTGCTTTGAAAATTTCCAGATATCTCATCAAATCCATAATGCCACCAGACATCATGCATTACATTATTCCAATAGAACAGATTAATAATAGCTGCATCAGTAAAATTGGCAGCACTCTGAGTTGCATCAAACGAGGCATCAAAAGTAAGTGTGGAGCCACCATCGGGACTAGATCCCGGAACATCTGCATCTGCAATATCCTCACTGGCGTACACATTATTGCCTCGAGTAATAGTATATTCTTCTCCAGTAATTCCATCTATATCGTGCCATCCAAATGGAGATGCATCAATATTTTCTGGACTTACGACTACACTTCTATTACCGTGATTTGGACTTTCGGTAGGGTATGCAAACACATTATAGGAAGCTGTAGCACTTTTCTTAGTGGATAGTTGCACCTGCTCTGCTACAGGAGAATATGCCAAAGTCTTTGACCCCGGGCTAGATACAATGCCTAAGTCTTCTAAATGACACTCCGTCATCCAATCATTTCTATTAATTAATTTGCCTGAAGAAGCACTTACCCTTGCATCATACCAGTGTTTACCATCTAACTCTAAGAAAGCGATACTATAGGCTGGTATTATCATCTTACCGTGAAGCACCCACATTTTACGAATATAAATGTCTCCATTTGAGATAGTTTTATCTCTTATTGTAAGCGTGCTACCTAGATCTGAGGGCAAAGCAGCTATGGTATTAGTTATTCTGCCAGAGTATTTAGCTATAGCCTCTAAAGCATTTAACTCAAAATTTTCCGTAGCTATAAGGTTAGCAATGTTTACAATAAACTTATGCTTAAAATTAACAACTTCATTGGCTTTTAAGCTTATATTAAATTCCGAATTATAAACTGGAATTCCTTTATACGTCTGCTGGCCGTAGTAATTTATGACATCCCCAGAACTAGGCACTTCATCAGTAATAACATATTCAAGCACAAACCCATCTTTGGCTATTACCTTGTTAATATGATTAGTGATTATAGAAATTAGTGGTGTTACTGCAGCAGAAGATATGAGGCTAAGAGCAAGTAATGAATACGTAAGAGTAGTTTTAAGCATTTGTATGTGCAATATAAACACGAGTAAATATATAGTTAACTTAAATCTGAAATAGTATCTTTCATTTTGTTAATTTTACTTTCTATAGACTTTATGTAGTGTTGAGTTTCTTGCTCTATTGCATCTAAGTTGTCTTTTAGCTCTAATGCTACGTCATCTCCTAATGCGTCTTTGAACATAGAGCCTTTACCTAGTATCATCCACTCTGAATTTACATTTGGAAATGCTTTTAATATTTGTTCTACAGCAGTAAGACTTACTTTATTTCTACCAGAGCTTATATGAGATAGTATCACAGTACTTATTCCGGTGGCCACAGAAAATGCAGACTTACTTGTACTTGTCTTTTCTACTAGCTGTTCTACTCGTTTATTTATGCTCATAAAATATATTAACAAATGTAAAATAATTAACATTTGTTAAATTAACATTTGTTAAACAATATGGCTTCAAACTAAATTTATTCACTTATAATTAGGTTCTTAAAACCTATATATATTACTGATTTTAAGTATTTTACGGATCGTTTATTAACAAATATTAACAAACTGTCAGGTTGTCGCGTTTCGTTGTGACATAAAGATTTTTAACTTTGCTGCCACTTAAAGATATAAGATGAAAAAGCAGGATATAATTTTACTTTCGGTAATACTCGTAGCATTAGTACTCATAAGAGTTGTTTTTCACATACCAAATTTTAATCCCTTAGGTGCTGTAGCATTAATGGGCGGTATATTATTTAGCTCTAAGGTATTGAGATGGGTCGTACCTATAGGATCTCTATTGGTGGGAGATATTTTATTGGGCATTAGTAATACTCAGAATATGGAATACTTATTTAGTACAGACTTCTTTTTCGTATACGCGTCATTTGCCGCTATAATACTCATCGGAACATTTTTTTCCAAAAACGCTTCTCTCACGAAAGTTTTAGGTGGTAGTATATTAGCAGCGGTAGCATTCTTCTTAATAAGCAATGCAGGCTCTTGGCTCACTATGCCAGAATATACCAAAAATCTAGTAGGACTACTGACTTCTTATGAGTTAGCCCTACCCTTTTTTAGAGCTACCCTTGTAAGCCAAATAATATTTAGTCTTGGTATATATGTAGTATATCAATTATCTACCAAAAAGTCTATTGCACTAGCATAAGACTGAAGACATACAATTTACTAGACCTTATTTATTTTATAACTCCAAACTCTTGAATGATCATTCCAGATCTAAGTTTGGGTTCTATATAGGTAGATTTGGGTGGCATTGTTTTATTCGCATCTGCTATAGCTCTTACTTCCGAAAAATCACAAGCTTTGCTAGTAATGGCAATACTAAACGTATCTGTATCTACTAAATTAATAAGTAGCGACTCGCCACTGGTGAATGGATGAAAAGATATTTGAGAATCGGTGCGGCTATCTTCTATTCCAAATACCCCTTTTACTATGAGTTCCTCCATCTCTATAATATCTGCTCGCTGTAAAACGGTCTTAGGTATCAACCTATACCACTGCTTACCAACGTATAGACCAAATGTATTTCGCTCTTTTATTTCGTATAAAGATTTTTCGGATTTGGTTACCTTAAAAACCGAGCTTAGTTCCGCTATTATATAGTCCGCAGCCATGGGTACTACAGGTTTTATTAGCCTATGAAAAGGGAGTATTTCTAAGATATCCTCTTGTATAATAAAACACATCGACTTATCATTATCTAGTTGATTCACCTGAGTGTTAAATTCTTCTGTAGAAGCAGATCTATGGTGTCCATCGGCAATATAAAAGTCGGGAATATTGCCTAGACATTCTTGAAGACTCTTTATATCTTCCGGATTATCTATCCTATGTATTGTATGTTTTTTATCGTCTAAAGTTGTAAACGAATAAAGTTGAGTACCTAAAAAACTATCTAAGTCCACCTGCCCATTATGAGCAAGTAAAGTAGGCTCTCCCATCACTTTAGTAGTTTTAAAAAGTTCTACTAAAAATTTGAGTCTACTTGGGCGTATCTCTTCGTGCTTTTTTATTCTATTTTCTTTATAATCCGCTATAGAACATAAAGCAATTATTCCTTTGAATGATTTACCATCTTTTCTTACTTGCTCGTAGATGTATAATGCTTCTGACTCTTCTTTAATCAGTACACCTTTTTTCTTCATCTCTTTAATATACTGATTGGCAAATGGCAAGAATTTCTCAGGCTCTTGGTATGCTCCACTGTAGCTTAAGTGACTTTTAGTTACATGATGAAAGGTGAAAGAGTTAGTACGGATTTCATGCACTAAATCCTCGTGATTTGGAAAATCTGTAGACTTAGCCGTAATTAAATTTATAAAATCAGGATTGGGCCGTAAGGCCTTGAATGGAAAAATTCTTGGCAAGGGAATTCTACTTAAAAAACTCTATGACTTTTTCGGCAAGTTCTACTCCTACCCGTTCTTGTGCTTCGCTGGTACTAGCACCTATATGAGGACTTAGACCGATAGAATCTATACGTAAAATTCGCTCATCTACAGGAGGCTCTTTTTCAAAAACGTCAGTAGCTGCGTATTTTACTTTCCCGCTATCCATAGCTTGGAGTAGTGCATCTTCATTAATGGTTCCACCTCTGGCACAATTCACTATACCTACTCCCTCTTTCATTTTAGTAAAATCTGCAGTATCTAAAACATAACCTTGACCACCTGGTATGTGTAAGCTTATAAAATCTGAAGATGCTAGTAACTCATCTTTTGAAATGGTTTTAACGTTTATTTTATATTTAAAATCGTATTCCGGGTGCAATTGTAATTCAATATCACCTTCTGTTAAATAAGGATCAAACGCAATTATCTTCATTCCGCATCCTATAGCAATACTAGCAGTTTCTCTACCAATTCTTCCAAAACCAATAAGTCCAAGAGTCTTCCCTTGAAGTTCTATTCCTTTACTAGCTAACTTTTTCAAAGCTTTAAAATCTGAAATCCCGTCTAATGACATTGCCTTATTAACAGTGGGTAATGAACGCACAATACCAAACAAGTGGGCCATAGCAAGCTCGGCAACAGATCTAGATGAAGCTGCAGGTGTATTAAAAACTGCAATATTTTTTGATTTTGCATACTCCACATCTATATTATCCAAGCCTACTCCACCTCTACCGATTAGCTTAAGGTTTGGTGCTGCTTCCATTAAATCTTTTCTTACTGTAGTTGCACTTCTTACTAAGATAGCGTCATAATCATTCAATTTATTGAGTAAATCTTCCTGAGCTATTGTAACAGTTTCTACTTGATGACCAGCTTTTTCTAGCAAATCAATACCTACAGAATGCAATCCGTCATTAATTAATATCTTCATCTATTCTAAATTTCTTTATTAAAATTTGTTCATTACATCTACTAGTGCCTGTACACTATCTAAACCCAATGCATTATACATACTCGCTCTAAATCCACCAACACTTCTGTGACCTTTTATTCCATTAATTTTTGCTGCCGCACAAGCATCTAAAAATGCAGCATTTTTGCTATCGTCTTTTAAAACAAAAGTTACATTCATTTTAGATCTATCTTCAATAGCAGTGGTTCCCTCGAAAGAATCATTCTCGTCAATGGCACGGTATAGTAAATTTGCTTTTTCTGTGTTTAACTTTTCTATTTTAGATAAACCATGTTTATCTATCCACTTCAATGTCTGTAAACAACCATATACCGCAAATACAGATGGAGTATTAAACATAGAATCCTTATCTATATGTATTTGGTAGGTTAGCATCGAAGGTATATGTCTACTCACCTTGCCTAAGATACTCTTTTTTACCACTACAAGTGTGGTGCCTGCTGGCCCCATATTTTTCTGAGCACCAGCATAAATTAAATCAAATTGCGAAAAATCTAGATCACGACTAAATATATCTGAGCTCATATCACAAATCATAGAAGTCGGACAAATAGGGAAAGCGTGCATCTGTGTTCCCGTTATTGTATTATTTGATGTACAGTGAAAGTAATCGTAATCTGCAGAAATGACAAAATCTTTAGGAATGTAGCTAAAGTTTTTATCCTCAGAACTTCCCAAAACATCTACTTGACCAAACGCTTGAGCCTCTTTTATAGCATTTTTAGCCCAAGTACCCGTTTTGGTATAAGCCGCTTTGGTTTCTAATAAATTCATAGCAGTCATTACAAACTGCATACTAGCACCACCTTGCAGATAGATGACTTCGTAGTCATCACCTAGCTTCATTATTTTTTTTACCAAGCTTCTAGCCTCGTCCATTACGGCCACAAACTCTTTGCTTCTATGCGATATTTCTATGAGAGACATGTTAGTCCCCGCAAAGTTTAGTATCGCCTCCGAACAGTTTTGAATAACCTCTTGAGGTAGAATGGCTGGTCCTGCTGAAAAATTATGTATTTTGCTCATAAATTTAATTGGGGCAAAACTATTTAATTCTTGTTATTTGCAGCGTTATATAACTTGAAAATAAAAAGAAAAATTATATCGAAACTCCAAGAAGTAGACCATTTTTTGGATAGAAAGTTGGTAAACGTTAGCCTACCTGGTTTTAAAAGTAAATCTATATATCAGGTCGGTAAATTTTTTACGAATGGACTTTTTGAAGAAGACCTAAATCTACGTGCTTCATCACTAGCATTCAATTTCTTTATCGCAATTTTCCCTCTAATTATCTTTTTATTTACTCTAATACCCTATATACCTGTAGATAACTTAGATATTCTAATCACCGAATTTATTCAAAAATTTCTACCTGCAAATACCTTTGATTTTGTAAACGAAACCATACAAGATATCATAACAAATCAAAATGCCGGTTTACTGTCTTTTGGTTTTATCGCGGCACTTTACTTTAGTAGTAATGGCTTTGCTAGTATGTTGGCGGCCTTTGACTCTGGACTAGAGAGCAAGATGCAACGCAATTGGTTCGATATCAGAGCTAAAAGTGTTATTTTACTTTTTCTTGTTATTCTACTCCTTATTACCACTATACTATTGAGTATTATGTTTAATTATGGATTTAGGTTTGTAGATGATCTTATAAGCTTTAATGACACCATAATTCCTGTTTTTCTTAATATTATTGAGTTTATTTTAACGGTTTCTCTGGTATATTTCATCTTTAGTTCACTCTATTTCTTTGGTTCTAACAAAGGAACACAATGGCGGTTTTTTAGTGCAGGAAGTACCGTGGCTACTATTTTATCTATTGTAAGTACAAAAGGATTTCAGATGTATGTAGAAAATTTTAATTCCTACAATAAGCTTTACGGCTCTGTGGGCACACTTTTAGTTCTTATGATACTTATATACGTCAACTGTTTCGTTGTTCTCGTAGGTTTTGAACTTAACAGAAGTATAGATAAGGCCAATTGAGATAAATAAGATTCAGATTTTTCATACCCTTAAAAAGCTTATAAAGCGTAAATTATTAACTGATTAAAAAACTAGTTAAATTGATTTGGTTTTTTATTTGATTAAACGAGTAATAGATTATTTTCGCAGCTTCTTAAGAAGAAAGATTTTCTACTTAGGCAATCTTAATATGAGGAGAAGTGGCAGAGTGGTCGAATGCGGTAGTCTTGAAAACTACTGACTGTAACAGGTCCGGGGGTTCGAATCCCTCCTTCTCCGCAAAAAAACCAGGTGCTTTGCACTTGGTTTTTTTATCTAGTTCAATCGAAGTTACTTTCGAATTAAAATCTAAAAAAATGTCGGCTTCTCTACTTTTAATGGATTACTAAATTAGGAATATCTAGGTTAACGCCTCCTCCTAAAAAGACAATAACAATCCAATTAATAAATTACTTGGATTTTTTTGTTATTTTATGTATTTATTCTGATATTAAATTTTTCTTGTGCCAATTTTATGAGTTCAATATTATTCGCATTGTTTCTCTATCTATTGGTTTTGTGTAATAGCCTGCTATACAATTAAAATTACTTGACTTTTCTATGTCGATATCATTTGTAGATGAAGATAACATATAAACGATAGCTTGTTTTTTATACATACTGTACAATTTTAAAAATTCCCAACCATCCATTATAGGCATATTAATATCTAAAAAAATAATGTCTGGTTCCAAGCCTTCTTCTAATCCCTCTATAACTTCTTTTCCATTATTGTACACCGTTATAGATGCATTTCCATTATTCAATTTTATCAATTGAGTGGTGAGCATGTTCTGTATAGGATCGTCATCTACTAAAAAAATAATCACTTAGTTCTTTGGTTTATGGTTTGGTAAAAATATATTAAATTCTGTGAACTTGTATAACTCTGAAGCTAAATGTATACTTCCGCTTAACTTTTTAACAGTTTCCTTCACTATGTATAAACCTATCCCCGCACCCTCAGCTTTTTTATGAGCTCTAAAAAACATGTCATACACTTTTGGTTGATATTGTTTTTCTATACCCACGCCATTATCCCTCACTAATAATCTTGTAAGCCCATTTATAACACTGATTTCAATCTCAATGAGTGGATTTTCTTTAGATAAATCACAAAACTCAATTGCATTAGAAATTAAATTAGTCAAAATTATGGCGACTCTCTCTTTATCTCCATAAAAATCGACATCTCTTTCTATGTTTAATATTTTGGATATCTTGTCAGAATTTTGGAAGAAGTAATGTGCTCTTAGTACCTCATCTACTATTATGTTAAAGTCTAACTTATCGTTCTCTAAAATTAAGCGTGAATTTTTTATGTTAGCAGTAATTTTATGAATAAAATTATCTAGTTTTTGAATACTTTTTTCTTGCAAATCAAAATAAGAACTAAGCAACTGTGGATTTTGTTCTTCACGCATTATTCCTATTAGACCCATAAGATTAGTTAGTGGTGCTCTCAAGTCGTGAGCAGTCTTATAGACAAATTGGTCTAATTCTTGATTTATTTTTCTAAGTTCGATATTCTGTTTACGTATGGCATTCTCGGCATCTACCTGGTCCGTAATATCTTGAGCACTAGCTATTATCTCTGTTACTGCTCCATTTTTAAAATTCACTTTGCCCCTATTACGAAGCCAATATCTATTTTCACCTAATATAAAAGGATGAATAATCTCAAAACTAGTTTTATCCTTTATTGCTTTACTTATTGCATTATTAATATCTATGTGGTAATCTTGGTCTATGAGCTGAAATACACTATCTAAATCAAACTTAGTATCCGAAGGAAAATCTTTTGCCAAGATATCATTTTCATCCCATTGAAGATATCCTGACTCAATATTAAAACTCCAATTAAAGATACCTGCTATACTGGCCGTTTCAGTAAGTTTTTCTGTAGCTTGGTGAAGGTCTATTTTATTTTGCACCTGATCTGTAACATTGTCAGCCATAAGCACTACACCACCTATTTCGTTAGCCAAGGTGAACCAAGGGCTCACACTTACATCAATGAACTCTAGCCGACCAGTATGACTTGTGTAAGTCTCTCCTTTTACAATTTTAGATTCGCCTTTAAACCCATTCTCAATGCTTTTTACCCAACGGTTTGGAACGTTTGGATACCTTTTAAAAAAATTCACACCCTTTAAATTGCTTTTTTTGCTTTTTGTAAACTGATTCAACCAACTTTGAGAAACAGCAATAAAATTCCCTTCTTTATTTAACATAGCCATCCCAGTTGGGTGGCTTCTTATAAATGAAACTAATTCTTCATTTTTGGATTCTAAAGCATCTAATTTTTCTAATTCATTCAGTTTTATAGCCAATAGCGATGCTACTCCCTCCAAAACTCGTTTTATCTTATCATTATATCTACTTATCCAAGTACTCTCAGAATTTATAACTCCAAAAAGTTTATTTCTAAAAATAATAGGCACGGCAATTTGGCTCTTACTCTTTATTTGGCTAGCTATATAGTCTCGGTCTAAAGATACATCGTCGACGATTACTGTCTCTAGAATAGTGGCACATCTTCCTATTACTCCTTTATCTAATGCTATAGTAAAGAAACCTTCACCCTCAGAATCATATTGTATATCTCTATCTCGTTCTACAATGAGTGTTTGCTTAAAAAGTTTGTTTTTATAATCTGGCAAAAATATAGACATGTCGTCTAGATCTAATAATTCTAGAGACAAGCTCCCTACCGCTTCAAAAACCTTCTGTACAGAGTCCGAACCAAAAATAAGTATTGAAAATCTATTGAGCATTTTCTCAAACACTTCCGTCTCAGAAAACACTTGCTTATATTTATCAAACTGAGATCCTTGGCTTTTAATCGTTATACCTTTTAAAATACTTACTAAAAGTTGCTCACCATTGTGCTCTACAACAGAACGTGATATGTTTACTATAGATTCCTTGCCTGATTTTGATATCAATATTCTGTCTCGCTCACTTGGCAACGAAGATGTAAATACTAAAGAATCCTCGTGGCTAAGTTCATATGCAATCTCAGGTATTACAATATCAAAATCTGTACTAAAATCCTCTGAGATATCTAAGAGTGACAAAAAAGCTAAGTTATATCCTACATACTTTGAATGTCTATTTTTGATAGAATAGCAAATACCTGAATTTTCTAAAATTTCTAATATAGGTAGACTTACATTTAAATCATTATGAGAAAGGGCTGTTCTTTTGCTCAATTAGTAATAATAGTTACAACACAAATTAAGACATAGAATATTACAAAAACAAGACTTTACTTTATTACTTAATAATTTTAGAAAAACTTATAGACAATTAAGATTTTCAAAACACTACTAATCAGCATTTTAATATTAATTTTCCAGATATGAGAAAACTTTTATTTTTAGACTTTTGTTTAGATATAGAACTTTTACCTGCTAATCTTTTTCCTTTTCACCAAAAAAGGAATTAATGCATACTCTACAGGTTTAGAAGTATCTGCTGCTACATAGTCTATTTTATACTGTGTTAACTTTGACTTTATCTGTGCTACATAATCCGACATTGCAGCTGTATACTGCTCCTTATATTCATTAGGCTGAAGCTTTAACTGTTCTCCTGTCTCAGTATCTTCAAAGGTCACAGGTTGATTACCGTAATCAAAATTTAGCTCACTAGGCTGATGCAAAGTATGAAAGACAATAACCTCGTGCTTGTTATGCTTCAGGTGTTTAATAGCATCAAAGAGCTTATCTAAATCTCTTCCTTTTTCTAAAAAATCTGTAAATAAAACAATCAAACTACGTCTATGCACTTGATTAGCAACGGTGTGCAATGCTTCGCTAATATTTGTGGTCTGTTGCTGTGTAGAGTAATCTAAGTAAGACTCCATAAGATGTATTAAGTCTCGGTAGTGCCTTGTGCTCGACGCCATTTTAGAATATTCTTTGATCTTGTCATCAAAGAAACACAACCCAGAAGCATCTCGTTGTTTTCTGAGTAATTGTGTAAACACTGCGGTGCACCATACTGCATATTGAAGCTTACTTAGCTCGTTTTTTGCCCCTATGTGCATAGAGGAAGAAACATCTATCAAGAACTGACACCTAAGATTAGTCTCTTCATCAAATCTTTTAGTATAGAGTTTATCGGTCCTACCATATAGCTTCCAGTCAATATTTTTAGTGCTCTCTCCAGGATTATACTGCCGGTGTTCAGCAAATTCTACAGAGAATCCATGGAAAGGACTTTTATGAAAGCCAGTAATAAATCCCTCTACAGCTTTCTTAGCGAGCAGCTCCAAGTTGCCTGTGTGTAATATGTCCTCTTTATTTATTTTCATAAAAAAACGGTATAACTGCTAAACGCGTTATACCGTTCAATAGTACGAAATGTTCGTTTCTAATTGGACTTTTTTAAGTTAATTGATTATCTAATTTAGAAGCTAATGTAGCTTTTGGCACTACACCCACCACTTTATCTACAACCTCACCATTTTTGAATACTAATAAGGTAGGTATGCTTCTCACACCATATTTTAAAGGAGTGCTTGGATTATTGTCAATATTCATCTTACCCACTTTTGCTTTGCCCTCGTACTCTCCTGATAGCTCGTCTACTAAAGGACCTATCATACGACAAGGACCGCACCACTCTGCCCAGAAATCCACTAACACTGGAGTGTCTCCGCTATTTAATACCTCTTGTTCAAAATTTGAATCTGAAAATTCTAATGCCATAATTATTTCTTTATTTCTTAATACGAAGATACGGTCAATACCTTACTTTGGTTATAAGCATTCGCAATAGAGATATAAACAAGATTTAATAAATAGAATTCCTCGATGCTCTAAATTACCTTCCTATTTCACTCTACTTGAGGGGAGGTCATCATTATCCAATACAATTCTGCAAGAGATTTACGCAACTCAAACTAAACAACCTGATTTATTTCTATACGAAAAACAGTGCCTTTGTCTAATTCGCTTGACTTTACGTATATTTTGCCTTTATGATAGTTCTCTACTATCCGTTTCACTAGTGAGAGACCTAATCCCCATCCTCTTTTCTTTGTAGTATAACCTGGTTTAAATATGGTTTTAAACTTATTAGATGGCACGCCTTTGCCTGTATCTGATATATCTATTAGCACTTTATTATCTCTTATACCATGCAGATAAAAAATAATTTCCCCTTCCCCTTCCATAGCATCTACTGCATTTTTACAAAGATTTTCTACTACCCAAGCAAAGAGCGGTTTGTTTATTTTTACTTGTGCCTCTTTAAACTTTTCTTGATCACTTATAGAAATACTTACCTTGTCTGATGTACGAGAATTAATATAGCTCACGCTCTCCTCTATTACTTCATATAAGTTGCACACCGTCAGTGATGGCTCTGAGCCTATTTTAGAAAAACGTTCGGTAATGAGCCCTAACCTATCCATATCATGCTCCATCTCCGTAATTACCTTTTGTGGCACTTCAGCATCACTTTCTTTTAGATAGTCTAGCCAGGCCATAAGAGAGCTTATGGGCGTGCCCAATTGGTGAGCAGTTTCTTTGCTCATACCTGCCCATACCTTATTTTGCTCACTTGTACGGCTATAGCTAAATGCAAAATAACTCATCACCAAAAACAAGGCAATCACGGCTAACTGGAAATAAGGATAGACCCTTAGTTGATTCAAAAGAGTAGAATTTTCGTAATAGATCAACTGCTTTCCACCCATAAACTCTATTTCAAATGGCTCGTTTTGCTTTTTCATCTCAGCTATCTTATCTGCCACCCAAGCCTCATTTCCCATCTTAAGAGCCTCTATATTTCTGAACTGATTTACCACTCCATTACTATCCGTAAGTATTACGGGTATAGTGGTATTAGCTTGTATTATTTCATACAAAAAATTGAGGTTCCCGTCTGCTTCTGGAGATGTAATGAGCTGCGTAGCATTAGCCCAAGTCGCTATCTTCTCTCTTTCTTGGCTTTCTAATTTATTGACCAAAGTATTGGTGTACCAAAGTGAGAAAAAGCCTATCAAAAAAGCAAATACAAGTAGTACTACCTTTATTACTCCTTTTATTTCGTAATTATTTAATTTCAATTGCGTAGTTCGAAGTTACTTAAGACAACCGTAAATCGGCTAAAAAAGTATTTTTGCCCTAATGATTTTAACGTTTAATAACCATAATAAGGAATACAACGCCGACTTATCTAATGCCTTAGAAATAGGAATAAGTGTACGCAGAGATCATAGTGTTTCTAGTTTTGGCATAGCAGGAGCCGTTTATAAAGACTATCAAGATGGAGATTTTATAGGAAATAAGGCTAAAGGAGGTCCGTGTAACTTAGAAACTATAACGTATACTCCACATGGTAATAGTACACACACGGAGTGTTTAGGACACGTATCAGATGAGTCTTACTTTGTAAATGACTGCATAACCGACGGTTTTTATTTAGCACAATTGGTCACATTGAGCACCAAGCCCGAAGATTCTAATTATTTGGATTTCACTAACCTAGATTGGGAGGCTTTGCAACACTTCAAAGGCTTGATAATAAGAACATCGCCTAACAATATCACAAAACTAAACAGAGACTATTCTGGCACTAGCACTCCCTGCATAGCAGCTGAGGATATGCAAAAAATAATGGATGCTGGAATTCTGCATCTTATAGTAGATCTGCCTAGTGTAGATCCAGAATGGGATGGCGGAGCTATGGCTTCTCACTATATCTACTGGCAGTATCCGGATAATCCTCGTTTGGATGCGTCTATTACTGAGTTTGCTTTCATACGGGACGACATAAGTGATGGTCAATATTTATTAAAACTCAATATTAGTAACTTTGAGTCGGACGCTGCACCTAGCAGACCAGTCTTATATCCTATACTTGCAAAATAATATTTTGAACGAGAAGGTTTTATTTTTCAAATCATGGATGGCCAGTAAGTACATTAACTTATTGGGTAATACAGATTTTGATTTTAAGTCTATTCTCATCATCAAAATGGATGAAATAGGTGACCTTGTAACGGCTTTACCTATTTTTTATAACCTGAGAGTACTGTACCCTGCTGCCACTCAAACACTTGTCTGCAAATCATTTAACAATATCTTCTTTCAAAACTTAGACTACGTAGACTGCATAAATAATTTTGAGGAAGTAAAAAACCAAGACTTTGACTTAATAATAGACCTGCGTGGCACAGAAGAAACACTAAACTATGCTATAGCACACAGACCTAAGCTACGTCTAGACCGAGGAAGCATACGGTTTAGAAATAAGTTTAGTGGTGGTCAAAAAAACGAAATAGATACCAATATAGAAGTAATAATGCCGCTGCTTTCTGATCATATCCTCTGGAGTAATAAGATAATCACAGAGACTGCAGAGCAAGTTAAAGTAGCCCACTATCGGGAACTAGAAGGAATTTCTAAATATGTACTAATGCACTTAGGAGCTAGAGATGAAGCACGCAGATGGCCCATAGAAAGATATGCTGAGGTTATTGCTCATATTAATAAAACCTACTCTCTACCTTGCCTGCTTGTAGGTGGCCCAGATGATAAAGAATTGAATAACCAATGTTTGGCATTGGTTCAGAGTAAGGCAAATATCAATGTGGTGGGGGAGTTTAACCTACTAGAATATGCCGCTTTATGCGAATCTGCTACACTATTCGTAGGTAATGAAAGTGGCCCACTCCACATAGCTGCAGCTCAGAGTACTCCTACCGTTGCCCTTTTTGGCCCTGGCGTAGTAAACGTATTTTATCCTAAAAATGATAAGAGTATTGTGCATCACTATTTCTTAGCTAGAGGACATAAACAACAGACCATAGAAAACTCGACTATATTTAACATAACCGTTGTTGAGGTTATAAAGAGTGTGGATATGCTTTTAAGTTAAATATATTCCTATATGTCATAAGATACCACAAGAGTGCAACCTTCTTAGAATCCGTTGTCTAACTTGCTATATTCTATCATCAAATGCATATGATAAAACTTTCTTACGCATTCTGCACTCTTTTTCTACTCTTTTTATCATTGACGGCTTATTCAGCTTCTCCGGTTATTACTATTTCTGACAATTCTGATATTAAAACCTCTATCTATAGTACATATCTGGATCAAGGCTCAACTGCAATCGATGCAGAAGATGGAATTATAACTAGTTCTATTTTAGTTTCCGGAAACCTTGACACATCCAAGATGGGTAACTATTACTTACAGTATATCGTAACAGACCTGAGTGGAAATAGTCCCAAAGAATACACCTTATATACTGAGATAATGCAAACCTTAAATATTAGCGAATTAGCAAGAGATCAGAGATTCATAGTATACCCGAACCTAAGCTCAGGTAGTGTGAGCATTCAGTCTGTGCATCATAAGCTAATAATTTCTATTAGTCTAGTCAATAGTCTTGGACATCAAGTTTATAATGAGCATTTTAATAGCAAAGAAGAGCAGCTTGCTTTGTCTTACCTGCCAAGTAGAATGTATCTACTAGAGATTGCATCAGGTGGTCTTCTTACCCAAAAGAGATTGATTATTAACTAAATTAATTATTAACTAACTCATATATTGAGATTAGCCTTGTTAAGTCTATTGAGAAGGGTCGTCAATAGAAGATTCCTACTTTGCTAGGTTAATAATGATACCTTGTGCGAAATTAAAAATTATGGCACAAAATTACAGTTTCAACAAACCAAACCTTGGAGGATTAAAGATAGGATGGATATTCCTTATTCTCTTCTTCGTTATCATTCTATTTAAAAGTACAATCACTATACGCTCAGGACAAGCTGGCGTACTCTACAAAACCTTCTCTGGTGGTGTAGATACCGAGCAGACATATGGCGAAGGTTTTCATTTCGTGGCACCTTGGAATAAGATGATACTATATGCTGTAAGGCAGCAAGAGGTTTTCGAAAAAATGTCTGTCCTAAGTAGTAATGGACTAGAGATAAAATTGGATGCATCCGCTTGGTTTCAGCCTGATTACAAGAACCTTGCTAGACTGCACCAAGAAAAAGGAGAAGACTACATAGAGCGTATCTTACTGCCAACCATTCGATCTGCAGCACGTAGTGTAGTGGGTCGATATACTCCAGAGCAGCTCTACAGTAGTAAGCGTGATGCTATACAGCAAGAAATATTTGAAGAATCGAAGAAGATAGTAAGCTCACAGTACATACAACTCAATGAGATACTGGTAAGAGACGTAACACTACCTCCTACTATAAAAGAAGCGATAGAGCGTAAACTAAGACAAGAGCAAGAAGCCTTGGAGTATGAATTTAGATTGGTAAAAGCTAAAAAAGAAGCTGAGCGTCAAAAGATAGATGCAGAAGGTAAAGCAGTGGCTAATAAGATACTAAGTGCTTCACTTACGGATAAAATCCTAAAAGAAAAAGGCATAGATGCTACACTAGAACTAGCAAAATCACCTAACAGTAAAGTGGTGATAGTAGGCAGTGGAAAAGATGGATTGCCTCTTATACTTGGGAATCAATAAGACCTATATCCATAAAATACAATAAGCGAGCTTCCAGAGACCTGGGGGCTCGCTTTTTTTTTGATTATAATCGGTGATTTGATAGGTTATTCTGTCTGGCGAGTATGCTCAGTACAAATGGCTTACAGATTATCGAGAGATATTCAGATAACGAGATTCTGGGGTCCATTGCAGAACTTGTCCCGACCACTGGGAGATTCCCAAAGAAATTAGTACCCATAATCCTAATTATTTATCATCACCTTTATAGTCTCATTGCAATACTCCAATTCTACTTTGAAATAATAGATAGCCGTTTCTAAGTCTGAGATATCATACTCTATAGTATTGATGCCATAATTTACTTGTTTAACTATTATCTTTATCAGTTTTCCCTTACTATCATATACAGATGTTCTAAAATCCTGTATACTACTATCTGCTAATAGAGTATAATATAGTTTACCAGTAGCCGGATTGGGATATAAACTAAATAACTCGCTTTGTATATTGGAAAACCCACTTGAAGTAATCTTATAATTATTTACATCACACTTATGTCTAAATATTCCTTGAACTGTAATGCGACTGAAATCTGTATTCAAATCAAAAACACCACGATTTCCGCTAAATACATCTAACTTAGTGTCATCATAATAGCAAATTATTGTATCAGGATCATCCGGAAGATCTACAACCATTTTTGGCTCAAAGCAATCCATTTTTAATTTAGGATTCACTTCTATTGTATCATTATTTACTTCGGAAATAATGATGTCATCAATATAATAATAAGCTGTCCTATCTGGATTAAAAACACGTTGAGTAGTGTTGTTTTTCCTTGTAACTGCAGGTGCAAAACGGTTATTCCCAATCCAAAAATAGGATTCAATGCCTTTATAGAATGTTGTTTTATTTTTCAGCAACATCCAATTCTTTGTATCGCTCAAGTTTATATCTCCCAATAGCGGAATATTAGTAGTTTCATATCCTGTTCTCGGATCATAATAGCTATGAGGATAGTAAGGATAATTACTAGAAGAATAATAATAAAAGTTCTTATGTGGACTAAAAAAGAAAGCAAATTGATTAGCAATGTATGGCGAATTTTCAGCTAATGAAACTTTAACACTCAAGCAATACTCTTGACTGTCTTTCATATTTACGGTATCTAATGTTCCAGTAATATGATCGTAAAAACCATACCCTTTAGTAGTGGCTATTATGCCAGCTATCAGATTGCCATGAGCCGGCAACTGACTACCCAAGGAATTATCAGGAAGACCTAACCCATTTATTCCGCAAGTTGAGAATAAATCTATTGTCTTCGCTAGACTTGAATAATAATGTGGTTCTAGCTCTATCTGCCCTTCTTTGAAAGGACAGGTATAGACATCTTCGAAAGAACCATTTAATGCATAATTTGGAACTTGTGTATAGGCAAAACATGAGAAAAAAACCAGTAACGCTATTGCCGCTATTAATCTGTTTATAAGACCGTTAGTATATTTTTTGGGAGTTTTCATACATGCCTACACCAACTTCCGTCTCAATATCTTCCCTACGTTACTTTTAGGTAACTCATCTCGGAATACGACTTTTTTAGGCACTTTGTATGCAGTTAGTTTTTCACGGCAGAAGTCGCGTATTTCTTCTTCGGTTAGGCTATCGTCCTTCTTTACCACAAATGCCATTA
>Ga0209284_10000836_pt1 | contig 49765 bp, 38 predicted proteins | sample FRY03_FD_187211 | JGI IMG/M metagenome (GOLD analysis project Ga0209284, IMG submission 187211) | Freshwater microbial communities from Lake Fryxell liftoff mats and glacier meltwater in Antarctica - FRY-03 (SPAdes) (version 2) | ecosystem: Environmental > Aquatic > Freshwater > Ice > Glacier...
TGCAGTGACCATAGTGAGAGACGTGTTGAGAAAAGCTCTCATAAATCAGAACGGGGTGTTCAAACGTTGCAACATTGGCAGCGGTATGATCGAGATGGCGGATGTGCGAGAAAAAGACATACGTCATGTGACGAAAGGATCCACTGTGCAGGTGATGCTGAACACCAGCCCTTTGTACTTGTACAAGGGCATTGCACAAGACGACGGTAGCCTGTGTGGGTGGTGTGCTGTGGATATTAACTCAAATACCTACATCGTTCCAACCATGTGGGTGCGGACGATTCATGCCGAGCCACCAAGAGATAGCAATTGGGAGAGTAAGGCATGCGTGAACATTCTGTATGAACAAGTGGTGTCGACACACCCCGCAGGGAGCTGTATCCGCTTCACCGGCGAAGGGGCGTTGAATGTGACCGAAATCGTCCAGATTTTCGATCCAGACAGCACGGTGACGCCGAAAATTTTCGCAGCGTTTGACACCAGCATTGGCGACTGGAACGACCAGGGGCAAAAGGACGCGCTGGTGGACAGCATGTGCGAGTTGCATACGCGCAACCCGTCGCAGTACTTTGCGAAAGAGTGCATATCCCCGAACATGAACGTGTTTTTCAACTGGGAGGGGTGCGTGGGCACGCAGTCTGTTTTCGAGTCCAACGGGCCATTCCGGTTTTGTGTCGACAACACCAACCCGCATGTCCGCTCGCAAGCTCTTATTGGGTGGTGTTTGCACGCGCTCGGTGAGATACAATGGGAAATTCCACACAATCGCCGAATCGGCAACATAGAGCACATTTGTCAACGGAACGAGGGTCTCATGGTGCCAAACAGCTCCGTCACGCATCGGCATGACTGCACACGCACGGGGAGGATTGTGGCATGTCTTGATTCGGGCACAAGATGTCTAGTGGAGTGGAAACAGACTGGCGATGGAGCTCCTGTGCGCGCTATTGAAACTTTCGCGGATCTGGAGCGTTCTGTGCTCACACAGCAGGTCGTAATGCCACCGGGACTTGTGTGGGGTACGGTACAAGATTATCCAGAGGATGCACCCCCTGCGTATGTGTATGTGAGTTTTGCAGGAGGGACAAGTATTACTGACGACATGTGTGGGGCGTGGTTCAACTTCAAGCTGCTGGACGCCCAGAGGTTGCGGCACCAGCTGCAGACGTACCTGTCGTATCCATGGCGTACCGCTCGTTTTTTCGTGCAAGAGCGAGTGGGCGAAAGTTTCGCGTCGATAGTGAGTGGGCAGAGCAAGTTGATCATCCGGAGCAACAGTGCCTGGTGCAATTTTCGAGAAGCCATGGCATTTTTTTGCAGGGGAGTTGCGCGAATGCACCAACATAACATATCACACAACGATCTGCACAACGGCAATCTGACGATTACGCAGACGGCGGACGGCGAGTGTTTTGCGGTCAAAATGATTGACTTTGACCGCATGACGCAACATGCCGAAAACGCCATGTCACACCAATTCCACAAAGATATTTTCTACATTGTATCTACGCTGTACGAACTAGTTAAGAACGTACAATGTTTAAGTTTGTGCCCACCCGTTCGGCGCAAATGTGTCAAAGACAAGGATGTTTTTTTGAACTTTGTGGATAAACTGGAGCACACATTTAAAGGCATACCTTCACCATGCACAGGCAGTGAGACAGCTGTTTTTCTGCTAAAAGTCGCGACGGATATTGTGTGCACACAGACACAAACGCGAAACGTAGCTTTTGCCCCGTGACATGTTGTGGTCGATACACCTGTGTTTTAATAATTGATAATCAAATGTTTACACTTTATTTGTGGCACGGTGAGGAATTCTGTTAAGAATCACTGGAAACACAGAATATGAAAGATTCATGGAAATGGCGTCATTTCACCCTCGCACTCTCATCTGTTGCAATCAAGAGATATGCCGCTAGAAAGCCCTGGCCATGGCCTTGAATGTGTGTGCACTCATCGATGACTATTCAAAAATATTCAAAAAGGATTTTTGTACTCAACGTGAGATTCATTTGCGTACAAAAAATGTGTTGCTTTGTCACGACAAACATGGAAAATGAATATTCAAAAATATTCAAAAAGGATTTTTGTACGCAACGTGAGAATAATTTACGTACAAAAAATGTGTTTTTATGTCACGACAAATATGCAAACCTTGTTACACTCTATCAAGTCACAATCCACTTCGAGTGATTTCAGATCTGTTATCTTGTCACTTTTTGACTCGATCAACTTGAGGATAGCAGCCTGAGCATCCATACTTTCTTGATCTCAGCGACTATCTGTCATGCGGCAAACCTGTCTAGGTGGGTCCCATCTCACCAACCTTCGCGACCCCGAGCCCTCCGTCCTGCTACCGTCCGAAACGCCTGTGCATATGCAGGCTTTCGCCGAGCATATGCACGTCAAAACTTAGCATTCGGGTCCGTGACACGGGCCAGGTTATATCGAATGTGTCGCAATTTGTAGTCCTCGGGATGTCCATATTCTTTTACCTGTTTTTTGAAAATAGTATATTGTATGTCGTGTGCATATTCTTCGCTCATCTTGTCGGTCCATGCGTCGCTTTCCATATTTGGCATGTTACGCCCATCGGCTGCGCGTCCTGTTTCTTCCAGACGATTTCAGAGGTTTTCACATGGTTTGCATATTGCATACATGATGCGGGCATTGTAAGTTAGCATAGTATGTTTGCAATGAAATGGCCGTGAAAATGCCATTCGGACATAGAAAATTACACCGCACAGGCATTACGTACCGTCGTTGAAATTTCGCAACTCGTCGTCTTCTTCCAGTATGGACGTTTGCATCATACCAATACACGATAGCACGTCTTTGGTGTTGCGTAGATTCGGTAGCGGTACGATTGCACTACGGAGACGGGAGATGCGTAAATCAATATCCGATTCTGTCAAATCAATATTGCGGTCATGTTTGGGGGAGTAATAACTCACGTATCGCATTTTGAGTGGATTTTTGCGGTCTGGAATGCCGAAGCGGTTTTGAACGTTGTCGGAATAATACCCAAACGCTTGCTTCATGTGAAACACCCACAGTTTGTCTGTGTGTAATGTTTTTTTGTTGGCATACGCATCGATGGCGCAATGGATCTGATGGTTCATGTCGATCAGAGGGGCAATAATTTCTTTTTCGCAGTATTGCTCAATGTTGTCATAGAAAACAAACACATGTGTGGGATCTGTGAGACGAAGATGTTCTTTATACTGCTCAGTGGTGACTTTTTTTTGGGCAATTGTGTATTTGGTCTGGAGCAGTTTGTGTACACTTGATATCCACTGGTAGCACGCCCAACGCAGTCTCCAGTTGCACTGCTTTTCGTTGGTCCAGCCTGCCATGTGTTGATCTGGAACCAAAGCTTCGTCTATGTAGTATGCTAAGCAGTCGGGTAAATTCATGATCTTTGACGCGACTACACTGGCCCACGAAACACAATTGGTTTCGATTGTCTGTGAATCGTTAGTATCACTCCCACCGGCTAGTAATTCTGCCGTCGGATACACAGAGATCAAATCGTGGTTGCTCAAACTATTCGGTTCGAGTAATTCTTCTCGACACATCGGACATGTGTATGAATTCGGTGTGTGGTTATTTATATCCCACATGTGCTCATGGCACGCCAGACATACCATGTGTCCGTTATTGCACATTTTCGACAGGAAGCCAAAGTCGCCCTGTGTTTTGAAGTGATACTGTTGTTCCACTTTCTTCTGATTCGACATCACGGACTGGTCATGTTCTTGTTTCTCGCCTTCCATGCAAACACAGCACTCAAACCCGGTGGCATCCACGCGCATATTGCCCGTCGTGCTGCCGGGCATGACTCACAACTGATCTACCTACGAATTGCCAATATATATGTTTCGAATTACAATCGAACAAAAAAACAGGCGCCTGTTGTGAACTAGAAGACGGCCTGCATCACAAACGTAGAAGGAGAATTTCATGGTATGAAAAACGTTATTCAGGCATTCCTCGCTTTGGACTCGACAAACATTGGGAACAAAAAATTGCTGTATGCAGCAATGATAAAGATAGGCTTGCAGCAGTTCGGCGCCAAACGGCAACAGAAAGATCATGCCGTCGAGCTCATGGAAATCATAGGAATATCTACGGGAATGTTGTATCGTATGGCTTCGTATATGCTAATCATCACATGACGACAGACCCCGAAAAACCAGCCGCAGGTCATGCATCGGCATCATCACCATGGTGTAATCCACCGTGTAGTCGAACAGGACCATGTAACGTCCTGCGGGCGTGTAATTGAAGTGTTAAAAATGGCAATCTCCAGAATTTGCAGATACCAGACTTTTAGTGTCGAATATTGACACATTTTGTGGTGTGCAACCCAAATGCATTGCGAATTTTATCGGTGTGTATATAAGTGTGATGGTGTTGTGGTGCAACGCAAGACAGAACAATAGAACTGCAGTTTCCAAAATACGATCGTGTGTTGCATTACTTGTATGGGCAAAAATTCACAGACGGCTACTGTAAGTCCGCATCCGACAAACGTCTCCTGAGCTTGAGCGTAAATAAAATCACCCGAAATAGCGAAAAATTACAAATGGGCCATATAAACAAAGACACTTGCTTTCTCCCAAGTCGTATACAAGATGGCATCGAAACAAGTCTTGGATATGGTCACCGCCGACGCACTTTATCTGCTTCTATGCGAACAGCTCGCCTCAGCCAGGCACTGCGTCTCGTCGACGGTGTATGATACTGCAGAGCAACAGTGTGCAGCTCAAAAAATTCTCTTCCGTTCTATGTTGGTGCTCGAGAAGACCCAGAAAAAACGCCTCATCGGCCAACTGCAAGAGGAGGTGGCCTCCATCGAGGCAAAGCTCGTCTTTCTCAACACCAATGTCATCCAGGACGTCGAGCTCTTTGATCATTTGATGGCGACGGGAGTAAATCTCACCGAGCTTGCCGCGCTCAACCAGCAGCGTGATAAGACGTTTTCGCCCATGTGAGACGGAGACCCGGACGCTTGTTGTGTATCTTTTGTGAGAAAGATGTATATTTTTGCTAGAAAGGTGTGTATTTTTGCAAGAAGGTGTGCGTCTTTGCAAGACAGATTCAAACGTGGTAGTAGGCAAAGCAAGTAGATCATCTAGACCAACATTGCCTTTTGCAATTTTCGAGGCGCGTCAAAACTGAGCATTCGGGTTGCACTCGGGTCTGTGACACGGGCCAGGTTATATCGAATGTGCCGCAAATTGTAGTGCTCTGGATGTCGATTCTTTAACCTGTTTTTTGAAAATATTGACACATTTTGTGGTGTGCAACCCGAATACATTGCGAATTTTATCGGTGTGTATATAAGTGTGATGGTGTTGTGGTGCAACACAAGACAGAACAATGGAACTGCAGTTTCCAAAATACGATCGTGTGTTGGATTACTTGTATGGGCAAAAATTCACAGACGGCTACCCTGGCCCAATAGATTCGCTGCTGCTGCGAGAAACACAACCCCGTAATGACGCCCAAATCGTCAACAAATTTGGATTTATGTGCATATTTTCAAAGACACACAGTGTATATATTCCCAGACAGACTCGCGACGACGAGTATGTTCCTTGGCCAGTTATGATTTTGCTGGATGCGGTACATGGGATCACAGGTGCGTGTTTGAGCTGGCTGTTTCTATGTCTTGTGTACGTGTGTGGTGGGCGTCACAATGCATTGACATTTGGCTTGTTGTTTTCTCTATAGATCACATGAGTCGATCAGCATGTAGACTTCTGGGACCAATTCCATATCCACAAGGCAGCGGATACAATGCTGCAGTGGCGATTGGATATTATCTGTTGTTACCGCCGGAAGCGATGGAGCCAGGCTCCTTCTTACAGGCTTATGCCAAATGTCATCATCTCCCTATGGATGCATTCCGTAATGGGATTGCCTCGACTACCAATGGTGAGGAGCATGCAAAGCAGTATGCGCTGGCCTCCTTGTATTATGTGCTGGATGCCACCTTCAAATTGCTGAATGGCGATGAACGTGGTGCATTCATGATGCAAAACAGCAGCGCTGCATCTTACAGCCACAGACTTAATGAGTTTTTACAAAGTGACAATCTCCCATTTTTTATAAACAACATATTTGTTTTGATACAAAACTTGGTGCAGGAATATAACATTATGGTTAGTAAAGATAAACATAAGCAGATGAACAGACCAGTGCTGCACGGCATTTTCCAAATAATTCGCGCGCCACGTCCGTGGATTCTGCTACAGCTACTGCAAATGCGTTGCCAGTTTGATAAACACAACACGGACATGTTCAAACGAGGCGTGCAAGTTATATTTACCGATTTCCTACCAGTTGCAATGCCACAGTACGGTGCATCGGCATGGTTACGCGCCGTGGATGAATCCAATGTCCTGTGCATCGAGGCACCGGATAATCTGCGTAACGCAGCACCTGGTAATAACAAAACAGACATACATTTTGTTCTGGGAATGCTAGTTGCTACAGCTGGAAGTGACACCTCGTTTTACTCGGAATATCTTAATGCATTCATTTTTGAAGGCATACATGTCCTTTCTCGCTGGAGAAAATAGCAGTGCATGCTGTGGCTCAAAACTGACAAGATAAAATACATTATTTCGTGTCGTGTGGCCTGAGAGCGTCGGGCACCGACACAGCGCCGCATGCGTGCATTACACAATATCTGCTTGCCGACACAGAGTTTGGTAAACAGGTGCATTGACTGCTCGATTTAATAAAAAACTAGTCACAGTCTCTCACAATAAACTACACTGCCGTCCGGACACGCCAAAATGAACTCATGCATAATTAGTGTGATCCGGCTGGGCTGGGCTGGGCTGGTGATTACCTAAACATTTTGGGAAAAGTTGGTGGCAGTGAAATGGAGTTTGGTGCGGTCGATGTACATGCTCTTGACTCGGGTGAAAATACAGTGTGTTTTCTGGCATCTCGAATGCGTTTTGTGGACATTTACATGTGAAAATATGCAATACTAATTGTCTAGGGCCGCAAACAGCCTCCCGTCGATTATCCATTTGGTCCGTATGGACCGTCTTCAAATGGCACTTCGGGCACGTGTGCAGGTCTGTACAGCAACTCTTTTTTTCAGGTGCTTCAGTAGCTCATCGCGCCCCACATCACTTCCCGGGGTTTCGTTTAACAGTTTCCTCATTTCGTCGCGTGTCAAAACACCGTGCATCCGCATTTTGTGAATTTGGTCATGCGTACGGTTGGTTGGTACGGTGAGCTCAATTTCGTGCCTGCGCGCAAGTACTGTTTCGTTGTAGTGACTGTGGGTCTGTGGCGCGCTCGCACGGCCCATCATGTGACCGTTTTGCATAGGATCATACATGTAGCTGATATTCGTCATTGTGTTGTGGGGTGCTGGCATTGCCGACCAATTTATTTCTGGCATCACACCATGGTCGGCTGAGGCATAAGAGGGTGCGATGTGCCTGCCCATGTTATAGAACGATCCATTTGGTCCGTATGGACCGTGTTCGAATGGCACTTCGGGCACATATGCAGGTCTGTACAGAAACTCTGGCCCGGGTCTATATATTGGATGCAAGGCATCAGGAGGTTCTGTAGCACGATGCGGCTGGTGTCCGTATAATTGAGAGTGGTGATGATACATGCTTGACAAAATGTGTCTGACGCATCTATGCTTATTTATATAGGAAATCTTGCGATGGTCGAGTTCCGCTATGTCGGTGTATCACCGTGCATTCACGCTGTACGGGTCGAACTTACCGTGTCTATATATATACACCAACATTGCCCACGATTGGACATCATTTCGATGCATACGCGAGTATGGTATCATGGTGCCAACACTGCCCGTCAAATCGGAGAAACATTCGCCCCGCTTAGTGTGTACAATGCCATTGAAGTCGACATCAGCTCTATGCATGGCATTTTACGGTTGGCACATGGCCCAAAGGCCAGAACGGTCGACACAACCCTTGCGAATTTTCTCGACATTGTCAAGACAGTGCCAACTGAATACACTATTAAATTCGACTTCAAGGACGAAGTTTCCATCAGAACTGGCATTCCTCTGATAAAACAAGCACAACTCGACACTATCGCTACACAACACACCCTGGTCGCCAACGTCGACACGATTCCTGGGCCAGGGGGGGTGAGCCATGTAATCATGAATTCGACCGAATTTATCAATTTGATACGCCAAGAGTTACCTTCATACCTCATTTCAATCGGAATGACAACTGGCTGGCATGTCAAAACACTATTTTTTTCACACGCCTACACTGCACACCACATTGACAAACTAATGGAACTCGATAACTGCACGTTTGCCATGCGCATGGTGATACTGTCGCAGACCAATCCTGCTGTGCTGGACAGAATCTCTGGCGCCGATTTTTTAGTCTGGGGCGAACGCGGTGTATTTGAGACCATGTGGCTCCGCAATGGTCGACAATTCAACATAGACGAAGATTTGGGCCGTGTAGGCGTTTGGCTTCTGATAACATACACATGGGTCGTGTTGTGGGCTATTATCATTATTGGTGTACTATGCTATGTCACCACTCGAATTCTATGGTCCAGACACCCCGCAGACGCTGGGTTGCCAGACTCATGCAACTATTCTGAAATACCAGCAGCGGGTGAAAGTAGATTCAAGCGCGAAGGTGTGTATTAACAAACAACAGCGGATATGCACTCCTGTATCTCACCTTTGATATTGGGTGTAGAAAGTTCCACAGGAAAACCTATGCAAATTTGAACAGTGGGCCTTTACATCAGAAGCATCGACAGAATACAAGACTTGTATGTGTTTTACCTTTTCTTGTTCTGTCTTTACTGTGTGTTTGAGCGTTTCCTCTTCTGTCTTAATTTTTCTGATAGAAATGAACGTCAGGTCCAAGTCCCTGTTTGCAATTTTGTCATTATCACCACAGCGATTCCACTATTACTTTTTCCTTGGTATAGTTTCTTGGCAGTGTCAGATGACGCTTTCATGACTCGTCAGGGGTTCCTGGCGAATTTCCTTGCATGTCTACGCCATTGACATGTCCGTGCGTTTCAATCATCGGCACGTTACCGGCACACGCAAAATCGCAAGCATACAGTGTGTAGTCGATGCCGTCATATTGTGGGACATACGGCAGCCTCCGAAACAACTCGACGATGCTGGTGGTTTCTTGTGTTTTTTGATCTATCTCGTACAGCAACTCCCTTGTGTGGGCCATTTTGTCTATCAATACATGCGCGTAAAAATTCATGTGGAAAATGTCGCGGCCGGTTTTCTTCAAGAAATCGTTCACTTCGTGGCGTTTACCCAGTTCGTGTCGGAGCGCCCGTATGGTGAGAGAATCCGAGATGCTAAACACATCGGCATCGAACGAGCAACACACGCAGTTGATGTTGGTACATTTGCCAGCGCTGCCACGTTCCTCCCATGTGGGGCAGTGTTGTCGTACGTTGGTGGTGTGTGGAAACATGACGCAAGTATGGATACGCAGTGTGAGTCTTTTCTGTGTTTGTGGTGGTGGCAAAAAATACTGGCGTCGCGTTGTTTCGTCAAAATCTGGTGGTTGCAACTCCATGACATCCATGGCTACTTGCCTGCACAGATCTGCTATCTGCAACACCTGCGCGACGGTGAGCGACTCTAGGAAATCGCAGAGCGAGACGACACACCGGCGCAGATCCTGTGTGTTTATGTGGTTGAGCACCGGAGGTGGCAGCGGTGGCACATGCTCTGGTCTTGGATGCCGCACACGCCATTCGTCGACAAGGGGCTTGAATGCAAAAATACAACGCCGCCAGATGTGGGTGTGAAAAGCATGCTGTGCAACGGCATTGCCAGGCATCTGCTGCAGCGCGCTGTTTCGAGAATGGCCGCGGCCCGTGCCAGGGTATGTGCGCTGGTGTATTTTTTCACGTTTGCACTGCGCAAGCAAGGTCATGGCCTTGTGTAATTCGTAATAGAATTTCGGTGACGGGCACAGTTCGTCAGGACGTGCCAAGCTCTTCATTTCAGTCATTTCTCCATGCATATCTTCATCATTATCTTCCATGTCGAGGTATGTACCGCCACACAGAGAGTCCCACTCGAGAACCATGTACTCGTTAACGGGAATACCCACGTTCTGCAACCAATCGTGACTTAATTTGTCCGTCAGTGTCGCCAGCTCCACGCAAAACTCGTTGTCATGCAAGTGTGCGCGGATATCAGCACATGTGTATTGCCTGTCGCGTGCATTGTCAGTATGCTGCCTGTGTGTTTTGGCTGCAATTTCTACAGACGACCACAGATGAGTAATTGTGTCAATCTGCTCGTTGTTGTTCCCGAAAGTTGGCTGTTGGTAGCCAGCGACCGTATGAGCATGGCGCATGACGACGTGTGTGGAAACTCTCAAACACAAAGGCTTTATATAGACATCACAGTGTAATGTACCACCGGCCCGGTGTGTCGACCTACCAACTGTATTTTAACGCGTCTGTGCGTGGTAAAATTCCAGTGACATTTCAGATCGGTTGGTCTCGGGTGCCCCCGGTGTCTTGAGCTTCTAGCAACAGCAATCCAACAACGGGGGGGCTACACACACGACACGACATTTCGTATTCCGTAATTCGAAGGTTTGTGTGATAAAATTGATGTGGCAGAAGCATGTTTGGTCCGTTGGTATGCATCAATGCCATTGTTTGGACAGGTGTAAGCAGATTGCCTGATATTCCGCTCAAATGGCGTATTATTGGCAACCACGATGCTTCTGTCACTCGCCCTAGCTCGCGCAACATGGATTCGAGTGCAACCTGCAACGGCGTGCGATGCAAATCGTCCAAAAGGAGCAGAACACCGGGGTTCATCACCAACAGAGAATATATGCGGGAGGCCGAAATGTCATTGAAGTTGTGTGATACCAGGGTATGCATGGGAGAACATCCAAGTGCGCTTGCCAACATCATTGCTGGTGGGTATGCCTGCATTATGAGTTCCATGTAATGCATTCTGTCGCGAGCCGCCAGTTGAAGAGGCGTGCAAAGTGCGACGTTCTGTGTTACGAATACTTGTTCGCACTGCATATGGCTGAGTTTGCGCTTTTTGCAGGGTATTTTCGGTGGCGTTGACATTTCAATCAGGAGTTTTATAATGTCAGAACCTGAGTCAAGTTCTATGGCCATGTGGAGTGGTGTATTTCCCTGTTCGTCTTGTATCAAGAGCGACATTTCGCCCGCTTTCGCGAGGTATTGCAGTGTTTGCATATTTATAGAGTTGCGCTTTCTATGAGTGATTGCGTCAGAATCGTCTTTGCGATCTTGATCTATTTTTTGCTGGCGAATCGCCATGTGCAGCGCAGTGTTTCCAAAGGCATCCGTGCATTCCAACGCGTTGTCGACGGGATGCGCTTCCGTCAGAAACTTCAAAACACTTGGATGCACACGATACCACACTGCATGGTGAAGAGGAATCAGGAGCGTGCCACGTTGTCTACCATTCACATCGTGCCAACCTGTATCATAGTATCGGGACGCACAGTCAGAATATGCTGGAGCACGCGAATATTGCGTCAAGACGTCCTTGTCGGCCTTGACAATACACTTGATCACACTCAATGCCCGCTGGCGCCGTAGAGCAATTTCCAACACGGTGGTTCCGACAAAGTACGAACGCTGGCCTGACGTATGCAAAACACTGCGACATGAAGGTATGGCATGAGCGTCCACGGCATGCGTGCACTTTACGAGATTTTCAATGAATTTTGTCGGCCATATTGCTTTGGAATCCGCAGTCATCATATCCAACGCCGTCATCACAGGAAGATTCAAATCGTCGTTTTTCACGGCGAGGATGGCCGGATTGAGTTTCAGAAGATGTGCAATCACTTTGTGATGTGCTCCATTCATCAAGGCTATGTGTAGTACTGTATTTCCTTTGTGTGATTTCGCCGTGAGGTCAATCCTCGGATGAAGAAACAGTGAAATGCGGTCCATTCTGATTCCAGATTCACTCATCGCAATGTCAAGCGCAGTTTCGTTTTCTTTGTTCCTCACAGTGCATGTCTGTGCACTGTCGCCCATCAATTTCACAATGACCGCTTCCACCGCGTGCTGCTTGGCAGCAGTGTGCAGTGGCAGATTGCCCATGTGATTCGGAATTGTCAGCAAACGAATACACGTGTCAGGGCAGAGTATTTCCAGAAGAGCGAGCGGCATTTGGTGTTCAACGGCAATGTGCAAAGGCGTCTTATTGTGGTAATCCAGCATCATCAGCGCGCCCTGAGCATTGCAGAGCATCTGTACTAACCGTATTTGTGTATTGATGTTTCCACATATGAACTTGACACTTTCCAACAAAAAATGCAACGGTGTTTTCTGATTTTCTGGGTAAGTCTTGAGAAGCACTGTCTGGGCTTGCTTGCCAATCAACACAAGTAAAATGGAAGGATGAATCATATCATACATGCACGCTGTCATAAGGGGTATGTCGCCGTTCTGTGATGCGTAGGTCAATACAAAGTCGTCATCGGGCACCAAAACCTGCAAAAGCGACGCTATCTGCCTGCAGTCTTTGTTGGGATAAATGGCTTTGGCGTACCTTGATGTGGCTATTCCCAATGGAGTGTGTAAGCAATCACACTGGAGTAATCGCACCTCAGGACCCCGTTCAACCAGAAACCTGACCATGTCTTGGTTGATTTCTTGGATTATTTTACTTGTAAGAGCAATATGAAGGGCTGTTTGACCACGTGCGTTTCTCAAAAACAATGCACTTTCATTGAGATCGACGAGGTATCGGACGTTTTCCAAAGAAGGAAAACGTGACGAAATGGCAATGTGCAACGGTACACAGTTATGTGTCTTGGGATGCAGTAACGGGTATTCGAATTCAGGTGGCGTTCCAAACACGTCCAGGCACCCCCGATAAACAAGCAGCTGCAAAACCTCGAGTGAGCAACCCACATCAAGTGCGAAACATACAGGCAGCCAGTGTTTTCTTGGACTTCTCTTTGTGAGCACTGTTTGATCCACGTCGATTAGAATTCGAATTGTGTCGGCGGCACGTTTGCGTTGGATTGCGCAAATCAAAGGACTGTAATATTGGTCCCCGTGTGTGAGGATAGCGTTGTTGGCTTGTATCATGTGGGCCAACACGCCATGACTACGGTTCATCTCAATCGCAACAATCAGCGGAGTTTTTCCGTCTGAGTTCAAACACAGCAGGGCCCCGGGATTCATGTCGATCAAATCCTGAGTGCTCGCGTCTGTCAGATTTTTGATGGCAAAGAATAGAGCACTTCCGTTTCGAACATCTGTGTCGCAAATGACCGACGACAATCTGGCAACCAGTCCTGTCGATTGCAAGGAGGGCATTCGTTTTGCCAGTACACGATACAAGTTTTTTTGTTCTCTGTTCAAAATTGGATACAAAGGTCTCGTTGGCACAGATGTTGTTTCTACGGCTGGTGTGTCCAATGGTCGTAGATTCAAAAGACCATATAATTTGCAAAGAATGCCCTCGTCCATTTCAAAAAGTGGATGAGCTAGTCCATGTGCGACTGAATTTAGTTCGGCCATTCCGTTCGCAGACGACTATGTGTGCGAGAATTCGTGTGTTTATATATGCTATATTTTCATAATAGACACGGATGTCGCAAGAGCCGAATCATTTTTGATGTCTTTTTGACACAAGTTATATTTTACAGGTCTAGAACATTGTTTATATGCAACAGTATCCCATAACCTACCAACTGCACTTCAAATGCGTCTGTCTGTAATTCTAATGCTATTTCGGGAAATACGGACAATTCGTCTATTTATACTACCGATTGGTTGTGTTTCTAGATATACAAGACACGGCGTGTCATGACCATTGAAATAGTTCCGGTTGAGCTAGCAGAGGATGCCAACCCTATCCAAGACGACGACAAGCCTGTAGAGGAGGATGCCAAGCCTGTGCAGGAGGATGCCAAGCCTGTGCAGGAGGATGCCAAGCCTGTGCAGGAGGATGCCAAGCGTGTGCAGGAGGATGCCAAGCGTGTGCAGGAGGATGCCAAGCGTGTGCAGGAGGATGCCAAGCCTGTGCAGGAGGATGCCAAGCCTGTAGACGATGCCAAGCCTGTAGACGATGCCAAGACTATCAAAGAGGATGCCAAGCCTGTAGACGATGCCAAGACTATCAAAGAGGATGCCAATCCTGTAGACGATGCCAAGACTATCAAAGAGGATGCCAAGCCTATCCAAGAGCATGCCAAGAATGACAAGCCAATGGAAGAGGATGCCAAGAATGACAAGCCAATGGAAGAGAATGCAAAATCCATGAAGACGGATAAAAAACGCAAAAACAGCACGGCACGGGCTGCAGGACAGAAGAAGAGCAAGAAAACCATGCGCGCCTGGGTTATTGACGGCGCCTGTGCCTCCAAGCTGGATATTACGTGCTTCGACCTGGACATGTCGGATCCTTTCAAACAGCTCAAAAATACCTACTTTACCCCCCAGACTACCCTCCAGACCGTCGTCATTGACTACAAGCAAATGGGACAAAAGAAGAAGAACATGACGTTTTGCTTCGACGAAGAGGGTACTTACACTCGCACAAAGAACGTGCTGATGAGCAGCATCTGCCGTGATATCTGGCCTGACAATACAAGCAACCCTTTCTCGCACGGCGCTTTTGGCTCCTACGTGATGTTTCACTCTGGTTCGACAAGCGGCGCTCCTTGCAGCGACATGCCGCCCGTGGAAACCATCGACGATTTCATCGAGTGCCTGTGCGAGTCCAACGAGTGAGACTATTCCGAAAATCGTTTTTTGTTTATGAATTAAAATTGAATGGCACTCTGTTCTGTACATAAGGCTGTGGACTGTTGCACGATTACGCACACCGAATTTGCCAGCATGTATGGCGTCGATTTCTGTGCGAGTCCAACGAGTGAGACTATTCCGAGAAATCGTTTTTTGTTTGTGAATTAAAATTGAATGGCACTCTATTCTGTATATAAGGCTGTGGACTGTTGCACGATTACGCACACCGAATTTGCCAGCATGTATGGCGTCGAGCCATGCGCATGCTCTGTTTGTTACGCGGGTGACAGTAGTTTTTCCACGTTCGAAGAGTGCTGGTTGCGAAATCCAGATGCTCATGTGTTTCCCGGCGACAACCAGGAAAAAATGAAGGCTGGCATGTACAAGTGCTGTTTTTTAGGCATATTTGGCGTTGCTGGAGAGGCTCTGGCAAAAATCAGGCAAGACATCCATCTGTACAATCCCAATCTGACAACACACGACATTTTGACTTGCATGGAATTCGGGATGGTGCAACACGAGTGTGTCTCTCGGTTCAACATAGAAAGTAGTGTATCTGTGGACAAGGACATATTACGGCCGTGCCTCGATGGGAAACGTGGCGTGGTGCGACGACACCCCACAGACGGAGTTGTTGTTGTGATGGACGTGGTGTTGGAGAAAGAAGTAAGACGAGTGACACGCGGGTCTGTGGTCCAAGTGACACAGTCGAATGACGTGTTGCATGGTCGGCAAGGAATCGCAGCAGATGATGGCGACATGCGTGGCTTGTGTCGAGTCGAATTCGACTCGGTAGTCCACACAATACCATGCATTTGGCTGGCGTCGGTTGTGAAAGCACCAGCGTGTAGCGCAACATGGGAGAACCATGCCATTGTGTCGCTAATGCCAGAGCAACTCGTCCCAGCGGAGAAGGCAGGTGAACACGCACACGCAAAATCTTCAAAATGCACAGACATCAGCAACATGGTGGCGAAATTCGACGCAAACAGCAGTGTGGTTGCAAAAGTGTTTGCGACAAATGACGTGAACATGGCGGCGTGGTCACAGACAGCGCAAAAAAACGCCGTCGTGGACTGCATTTGCGAGCGACACGAGCGTTACCCCAATCACTTTTTAGAAGAAGAAAGCATATGCTACGGCGATACTGTGCATTTCAATTGGGACAATTCCGCAGGCACGCAGTCTGTATTTGAATGTGGGATGGCGTCAGAGTGCTTCTTTTACGTCGACGAGTCGACCGCGGCCATACGCGCCGAGGCCCGCATCGGCTGGTTTTCGCGTGAATGCGGGGCGATACAGTGGGAATTTGCCCCTGTGCACAGGTTCTCTGCCATAAAGCGTATCGTGAACAGAGACCAGAGTCTGCTGGTCATCGGCAGCAGCGTCGCATACCGGCACGACAACACCCGCACAGGAACACTGCAGGAAATTCTCAGCCCGTGCCCACAATCATGTGCAAAGCAACGGTGTCTGGTCAAGTGGAACGTGCAGCCAGCTGTTGTGACACAAGAAGACATGGCACATCTGGAGCGTTCTGTCTTGCTACAGCAAGTTCTGCTGCCAGTGTCATTGGCTGTGGGGAAACTTTCCAATAAACCATCCGATTGTAATGACGAATTCGTACTTGTGAATTTCCAAGGGCGTTCCGAGATCGGAGATCGCATCGGGCAGGCGTGGTTCAGTCTGAAGCAACTTGACAAAAGCAGACTGCGACACAGACTGCGCCATTTTATGTCGTCGGCAGGGCGGGTGGTGCGTTTTACTGTGCAAGAGCGCGCGGGCATTACCATTCGCGATGTGATTCACAACAATGGCACACTGCTAATTGTCAATGGCACGGCGTTGCGTAATTTTTTGGCTGCCGTGTCGACCTTTTGTCGTGGAGCGTCGCGCATGCATGCACACTACATTACGCACGGCGACCTGACCAATGGCAACATTACCTTGGCACAGAGCACGAACATGGAGCATTTTTCCCTCAAAATGATCGATCTGGACGAAATGACGGAGCACTCGCCCGGAAACATGTACATAACCGCATACCAAGATGATCTGACTCGCATTATGCAAGCTCTGTGCGATCTGACACGAAAAGTGAAATGTGCCAACCAGCACAATCATGGTGACATGCAAAACTGTTGCGAAATGCTACATAAGAAGAATTACGAGGCCCGCCATATGCCGGTGTGCGCGCCGAGCGCTCAAACTGCAGAATTCCTGTTGACTATCGCCGGACTGTATGACTGACCTGTATTTCTGTCTGGCGCACGTGTTTGTGGTGATTGTCGATAACTACACGAAGCTCGCCTACGCTCTGGGGGCATGTGTCGAGGAATTGCATGTATTATGTTGGGGTTTACAAAGAGGTATACAAAAACGGGGGTTCGTATACAGTATGAAGCCGCCTTGTTGTTTTTTATTAAAACTCGCCTGGAACAAATTTGCACCTGAAATAGAAAAAACATAGACAGACCTGTCGTGTGGCTTTCCGTACACAAAACATAAAAGAAGAATGTATATATGTGCATGCACCTACGAGACGACAGGTACCAGCATTATGCATCCGGTACTGCCCGTGGAAATAGTGGAACGAATAGGAAGACATCTTCCTGGTTTGAGGAATGTGGGAATGTGGAATCAAGTAAATGCGCTTCGTCATAGGGAAATACCAATGCACGGTGACAATATGACAACTTATGCACTCGCAGTGCCAATGATTTCACAGTCTCTGATCGAGGGCGTGCACAGACCACAGGAAAATGAAGAAGAGCAGGACGAGCAGGACCAGCACGACGAGCAGGATGAGCACGATGAGCGGGATGAGCAGGACAAGCAGGACGAGCAGGACGACGAGTTCGGCATGCAATACAGTGATGACAGTGATGACGAATATCGCGTAGCAGGCGAGGAAAACAACACCAGCAAGGACAACCCTCTGCTACATCGAGCGATTCTGCACACGTTTACCAGGAAAATTACAGACCGAACGGCGATAGTCAAGGACATATTTGCACGTTTTCCGTCTGTGGTGGACTTTCGGGACTTGGACGGCAACACTCCTGTACATTTGGTGCTGTTGTGTCGCATGGACCCGAGTGTGTTGTATGCGTTCAAAGCAGCGACCAAAACGGATGTGTGGGACAAGATTTTGCTGAGTGAAAACAGATGGCAGCAGACCCCCATGTGTATTGCGCTGGAGCACCACTCGTCAGATATAATAATCAGCAGTCTGGTAGATGTACGCGAAGACGTCTTGATCACAACGAATAGGGAGCTGCACACACCCATCCAGACTCTGATTTACAAAATGAACGGCGACACCACCATTGCGATTTTCGACATGCTCAAGTCAAAAACCGATAGATTGCATCCGCCAGCGGCACTCTTGAACCAGGACGCCTACCGCCATACTGCGCTACATCTGTTGCTGTTGGCTGCCAACAGCCGTGAGTGCACCATGTCGCGTATGCAACTGCTTATCCCCCAGCTTATCGACGAGTGTCAGGTAGTACTGTGCATGGCAAATCGCAAATATATGTCGCTGCTTTCGGGATACGATTCGGACGCATCGTATTTTCATGAAAAAGAGACTCCTCTGCATATGGCGTTGAAAATGGCTATGCCCCTGGCAGTTATCAAGCAGCTCATTGACACTGCTGGCAAAGTGTTGACGGTCCAAAACCATGATCTAGACACGCCGCTGCACGCCGCATTGAGGAGAAAAACGCAGGCAGGCCAGCACGGCGAACACGGGCGCGGCTTCGTGGCCAGAAACGTTGTGTTACACCTGATGAATGCGGTGTTCGAAAAGTACAAGACGAGTTTTTTCCGACAATATGATAGGCACGGGGATACAGTGCTGCATTTCGCCATCAAAAATAAAGCCGCGAGCGCTATTGTGAAAAAGCTGGTGGAAATGGAACCTCGGGCGCTTGGCATGCGCAACGACATACAAAACAACACCCCGCTGCACCTGGCACTCCAGTTCAAACTTAACATAGAACTGGTAGGACAAATGATAAATGCTGGTTCCAGCGTGCTGCAAAACATAAACATTGACGGGGACACGCCGCTGCATGTGGCAATCAAGAACAAGGCGTCGCGCGACATCGTGAGCACCCTGGTAATAGCAAACGCAAATGTGCTGGGCATCAAAAATAGCATTTTTCTTGCTAACGAGCAGCAACGTCGTGCAGCCGACACTCCATTCAGCCTGGCCATCAAAGGCTCATATTCACTGGACGTGGTGCGCTTGCTCGTAGACCATAACAAGGCCGTGCTGTCATGCCCAGACGTACATGGCGAAACTCCCGTGCACGCAGCCCTGCGGAAAAAGATGTATGGACACGTCAAGTATATGTTTGAGACCGCTGGTGGCAATCCATGCAACTTATGTATGCATCTTGACAGAGGAGGGCGGACACCTTTGAATTATATGCTGGAGACTGGCGATGATGACATCCAAATGATTGCTCTGTTACTGCAGGCACACGAGGAACACGAGGATGTAATGATGTGTTTCAACAACAAGGGAATGGCGCCCGTGCACACGGCACTGTCGATGAACATGCGCAGAAGAGTCATCAAAATGCTGCTTCCCAAAAACCCTGACAAACTCTACGCGCTGTTGGTGGCCAAAAATTATGAGCAGCATACACCGTTGAACATTGCAGAAAATGCAAAGATATACAGAACAAAAGTCTTCAAACTCCTGACACCCCATGTGTTGTAATTACCTGCGCCATTTTGGGCTACAAACACGTGTTGGATCCTGAATGCAAACAGAAGAGCGCAAACCACAAAACAGTCTCACTGTGTCACAGCAGTCTATTTTATGTGTTGAATTAGATATATTGAATATAAAAGGTCACAGTATATAAGGAGTCATTGTTATTGTCTTCAAGGTGTATTGCATGTCTTTGTTCACCGAGGAGTCAAGTGCCGAAATATGCAGAATCAATGACATTTTAAAACGTTTTGTTAGTCACGAGGGCCATTATTCCAGTAATTCGACGTGGCAATTTCCAATGATGTCTGTGTATTATTTTGTAGAATTGAACCAGTCATGCCTAACGAACCTGCATACCGACGGCACGTATCACTTACGATTGATGCGCCAAAACGTTTGGTGCAAGACCATAAGTGTACAAATAGTAGCTCAGATAGAAATTCAAGTGACATCCGACCTCGTACAAATATTCAGCGCAAGTCGTTTCAATGTATTCGACACGCAAGATTTGTACACTGGCAGTATCATCACAAACGATAATAAAAACTTCATACAAATACTCTTACATTTATTGATATTCTGCTGTGCGGCTGCACACAGTAAAATACAGTTTAGCGTGCAAGACACCGCGCTCGTAAGTTTATGCCCCCAGGTTGAACAATACAGAAAATATATGATAAAAGAGTTGCATCACACGACACCGTATACACACCCAGAAGAACACGTGAACTCGGCTCGGCATGGGTCTTTTTTCATTGACATGTCTTGTGATAAAGATGCCCTCCATAACGACTGTGTTACAGACATTAAAAATATCGCATGTGCTAATGTGCATGCTCTTTTACAAATATGTGCATGTAATACCAGCAAGATATTTCAGTAGGTGTACTCCATGCTAACATGCCCAATACCAGCCACGAATAAAACCAATGTGGCACACAAAACTCATGTTACACTATTTTCATGTGTTCTGGGGTTTCAAGTCATGCAGATCCATCTGTCGTGCATCCGCAAAGCTGGGAAATATTATACCAATACCAACAGCCTTACTTGCACAATTGTCGGGATAACGCAAAGGTTATTGGAAACGTCTGGCTGTGTGTAACAAATAAGAGGTGGGCAGTCATATTACAGTGTTGCAATAGCTATTTTTCGTGATGGTGTGCAAATTGGTGCGTTCTGGCACACTCAGTTCAGAGGCGTGTTTTTTATTAAAATGCATGCACTTAGAAGCGTAAAAGGGACTCGAACCCCAAGCACACAGCACAGTCTGTAGTCAGACTATTTTCGTGCGCGGTGCCAACTCCGTGTACGCCGTGTTTTCCGGGGAAAACAGTTTTTTTGAAAAGGTTATGGGAAACGCCGCGAGACACGGCATTTTCCCCTTCCTTTCGCACACGCCCCTACTGCGGGCGGTGGTTGAAGCGCATCTTGAGGATGGCCTGCTGGGTCTCGTGGTCGCGTACCAGCAAAAACACGTGGGTTTCTTGGTCGTCGAATCTGCACATGCGGTCTGGCACGTCGTGCTGCCAATGATCAACATTGTATTCCACACTGCCCAAATCCTCCTCGTCCTCGTTTTGGTCAACATACACGAGGTCCCACTCCTTGGCACCCATCACCATGTTGGCGTCCAGGCCACGAGTGTGATCGAAGCTGACTTTGACGAAGACATCGGACGGAATTTCAAAGCACACCTCAGGCACCATGCCCGGTGTGACGGTGACATTTGAAACCAACTCGCCGTCTTCATCATCCATGTCCTCGTATTGCCTCGCGACAACACGGAGGTCGCCATATACGCCAAGCGACAACAAAGTGCCCGGGAAATACGGAGTCGGGGCAGCGATGCCGTTGAGTTTCTGCTGCGCCTCGTGCTGCGCACTGATCTGAGCGATAAACGTGTTGTTGATGGTAACGTCCTCCGCGGCCAACGCCGCTGTGATGATATTCTTCTGACGCACGAAGCCGGCAAAAACCAGGTCCATAGTCAGAAACTCTTTTTCGACCAACTCATGCAAGAGCGGGCCTGTCTTGTTGTGCACACGATTCACACAGGTCTCCAGCGCATTCGAATACGCCGAGAAACCGATATACAAGCGCATATAGTACTTCTCCCAGTTGCCGCGCTCCATCAACAAGTTGCCGCTCTGCACATGCGAATACCCAGAGACGTCCTGCCCCACCATAATTGTCTTGGTCGTGCACTCCTCGACCGTCGCGCCGACGGAGAGACGTTCGGCAATGACCCACAGTCCAGGGTAGGGCGCATGCACCACGAGGACGTACAATGTGAGGAAAAAGCGGCCACGGCGCAGCACAACGACGTGCCAGTCCCACTTATCAGCGCGCTCGCCAAAGCCGCACAGTGTGAGCGACTCGGAGATGCCCTTGAAAATGCGCTCCTTGCCCGTGTCGATATCGAGCATGACAATCTTGTCGTCCACCACATTGTACTTCATGTCGTGCTTGTCAAAAATGCCAAACAGGGCCTTCCTGTTCTCGGCGTCCTCGGGCGAGGTCGCACTTACGCAGGTGGCGATCTCGCTGATCCTGCGGATGGGGCAGAAAGAGGGCTCGGTAGTTTGTGGTAACGCGAGGCGTTCGATCAAGCCAGTCGCAGTGCCAGGAGGCAAGACACCCTCAAACACCATCTGCGCGGGCTCGCCAGTGTCGTCCGTGTCCTTGAAAGGAAATTCAAACTTGATGACGTTGCCAGTCGATTTTTTGTTATGGGCCTCAAAGGCGTCATCACTAGAGGTGCCGTGACAAGGCCTCTTGTTGCCTCCACCGCCGCGTGTAGGACCTCGGCTGCAACCTTTTGTCACAATCTTCCTGCCAACCTTGGTGACTTTGGTCTCCGACACTGGGGCAGACGCAATCACGCTCATAGTATTGTTGGCCTTGTCCCAGATAAACTGCACGCTGAGGCGGCAGCTGTTCACACCGCCGCACGTATTCGCAATATTAGCGTTAAACGTCAAAGCAGTGGCAAGCTCACCTTCCGCCGTCTTCTTGTAACAACCCATCATGTGCTGCACGAGCGCATCGGGGTTTGCCACGATTTCCTCCATCGACGGACGGGTGAAAAACTGCTTGCCGTCAATCAGAGCACCGTACTGCCCCGACGAGTCCAGCTTGTAGTTGCCGTGTTCCATAGCCGCGTACGTGGTCACCAAGGCTTCAGAGCCCCACTGGCACTGGCACACCATGTTCCTCTTGACGTGGGCCGAGAATTTCTTCATCGCAATCATCTGCTTGATGTCCATCATGAGGGCACACTGCTCGCACAACCAAGAGATGCCACCTTTGCCAGGCGCACATCCCGTGCCCTGGCATGTGAACTGCTCGTAGATGCTGTAGGCTCCCTTTGTAGGCACCATTTTGTCCTTTTCGACGACGCCTTCATTGTCCTCGTCTTGGCAGATGTGGCACGTCAAGCACGACCCCGAGATGGCGGCAGGAAACCGCACGCTCAGCGAGGCGACAAGCAGTGCATTGGGTTTGTAAGGCTTGAGGAAATCAACAATGTTAAGCAACATCGTGAAACAAATCTACACCACTACAGTGCGGACAAGTTCCTGTTGCAACGCCCACACTGATACTTATATACATTTGGAACACGAGATGCCCGAAATAGACTTTTTTTTCGCGCGAACTCATTGCACCATCACGCCTGTTGGGGTCCTCTGTGGGATGTGCATTTTATGCTTGCACTTGCATTGTTTTTAAAAGCCGCTCCATGTGGAGAATCGTTTTCTCAGGCGATTCAAGCAGTTTTTTCACACTGAACATGCCGTCACCCTCGAATATCGCAGGGAACGCTATGATGTCATTGGCACACAGCAACTCGCCGTCGCCATTTGTCAGCTGGCCAATGCACTCGGGCCGTGTAGACTGGAGGTGATTCCACAGCATGATCAAACATTTCATTATGTCTTTCCAGTATTTTTTCAAGAGTTTGTGTTTAATCTCACCCTGTTTTGTGCATGCCAGTATTTCATGTCGCAGTCTGCAGCTGTAGCTCTTCAGCGCACTCAAACAATGTGTGTCTTGTGTGGAGAGTATGCAAGACGGATGCGAAATATCAGGATGCAGGTTGTAAAAACGGATTAATTTGTATATGCGTATGTGATACTGGTCACAGATGGCACTGTATTTCTCAACGTACATACTGGTGAGCATATCTTCTTTTTCTTGCTGTGATCGTGCATTGGCCCACATCGATGCGCTGCCCATGCCATGCGCGTATATCACAAGCCGTTTGCGAATTTCCTCATTGTCAATCTCGCCAGGGTGGCACAACCATGCACGTGCTTGTTCGAAGCAGCGCTGCATTCCTGTCTCCAGTGTCATGTACAGCTCATTGGCATATGCGGACAGCATATTCACATTCGTCATTGTGCCACCGTAACGTTCCCAGGTCATTTCCCCGCGTTCAGGTATTGTTATTAATTGTTCAAATTTGCTGTTTATTGTCTGTATATTGGCGATGCTGTCGTCACACTGTGATGAGTATACTCGTACATACATGGCTGTCAACAATTCGTTTTTTCCCTCGTGAGTGGTCGCGTGCTCCCACAAAACAGAATAATTCGCATTCGCACTTGCAAGGTGATTTCGTAGATTGTCGTCGCGAATGCCCTCTGGGTGCAACATCCACCGCTGCAAGGTGTTGAATCTTTGCTGCAGGAGCGCTTCGTTACTTTGCATGCGTGCTTAAGTTTGTGTTCATGCTGGACGAAGCCTTATATACATTGTTTGGTCACACGCGCATTTTTTTATTGGTGGTCGTATTTCGAATATTACGTGTTGTATTCATGTATTGTTGGATGAGACACATAGACATGATTACTCACATGACACGGTGTTATTGTGCTGTGACCACCTGGCGAATCGACATCGAAAGTGTACTTTTTGCAGTTTGGTTACAAGACACGACAGGAAGTTGTGGGATTGCTTTTTCGGACACATTGCTGTTTCAGTGTTTGTTGCATTTTATTCAATCCAATTCAGTGAGTGTTCCTCGCCAAATTTCTCCTGTGATGCTACTACAACAGATGGTAGGGTACATGCTGACATGCTGCGCCACCAACCAAACGCCGTTGTCATTTTGCCCGAAATAGCATTGTCGGGCCCCGATTCGCTATGTCAAGGCCGTTTTTGCTGTAAGCGTCACAATGCAGGAGACACCAGCAATACCCACGCTTGTATACAACAGCGTTGGATGTTTGACGACGTTTTCTGTGTATCCGAATGCTGCACAGCAGGACATGGCCGACGCCATGGAGGCAGAAGACAAAGAAAAGGCTGCGAAAAAAAACGCCATACTGTCCCGGGTGGCGCAGCAGAATGCACACAGCTGCCAGATGGACTTCAACGAGGGCATGGCAATCATGCGGAGGAAGGACGAGCTGGCGCAGGAGGTTGCATACGAGGGTGCCGCAGATGAGAGGCGCATGACGCATCTGAGGCAGGAGATCGACAGGTGTGCCCAAAAATCGCGCGTGCTGCAGGACGAGCTGTTTGTGCTCGCCAACAAGCAGCATGTGCTGCAGCAAAAAAAGGCGCAAGACGAGATTGACACCAAGCGTGCCGTGGCGCGCGAGGTCCGACAGCAGGAGCGAAATAACCAACTCGAGGCGAGGAAGCGCGAGCGTGCAGGACAAGAAGAAGAAAACGAGGGGCGCAAAAAACTGACGAGTGCCGCCCGCCGCAAGCTCCTTACACTGCGCGCAAAAGGTGGCATACAGCCTGACAACAACAGTGATAGCGACGAGGTCGACGGCGGTGTGTAAATACAATTGCCCGCACATAGAAGTAGCGATATGTCGAATCTAGTGCCCAGAAAGGCGTTGAAAACAGTTTTAGTGCAAATATGTTGTAATAAAAATTCAAAGACGCCCATATGTCAATAATGTGCTCCGTGAGGCAGGCAAGGAGGCAAGGGCACATGCAGTTCCAGCAGCAGATGTAGAAGAAGAAGTTGTTGCTGCTCGGATTGCAGCTATCAGGGCCGTAACAGCAGCGTGTTCGGACGGATTCGTTCGCATTGAGGTGCGTGATGGTGTATCCGTCTGACATTGCAATCTGCTCCTCCAAACGGGACAAAGGTCCGGCATCATGTTCAAACATGATGTGTTTATACAGGACACCGATATTTATATATGGCCATTGTGACAAGACTACTTCTTGGGGACGGCACAGCATAGTCGCGTGGAGGATATCTTGGAAAGAGATCTGGCTGCAGCCTGGGCTGCTCGGCATCTGTCCCTGTGCTCTTGTTTTGATTTTGCATTGAATTTTTTGGCATACTGGAAAATGCCCGTGTCGGGCTCAAAAGTGCCTCCGAGCGCCACTGGTTTCTCGCCAGCGGCAAAGTCGACCTGAATATGCACCATGAGGGCATATCGCTCGTCGCCGGTGAGCAGGTCGAGAAACATGCCAAGCAAGCCGCGCAGCTCCAATAGGTCCGATGCCGTGCTGTCGGCATGTGCCAGAGCGTGTGGTGCCGAGGTGTCTTGCCTGTTCTCTGCCGCTATTTTATGGGCAATCTGTGCCGCGCATCGGACGAAATTGTCCGTGTGTTGCTGAATGTAGCTGCGCACTTGCTGCATGGTGCCGAGTCGGTGCGCCCATCTGTTCAGAAAGACACTGGCATATTCAATGCTGGCGGGCTCGTAGTTGCGCAAAAACGCCTGAATTCGGCACATGAGTTCCGTCAGCACATTCAGGGACAATGTGCATAGGTGCTGGTCTTGCACAGCGAGACTCGCGTGCGAAAGGAGCTGGCGTTGCTCTGCTTCAATGACAGCTGCACAACCCGCGACCACCACTTGCCATGACGGGTCGTGCATGGTGATGCTGGTGTGATTCTGCACGCGAGCTGTCTCTCTCTGCACGTCAAATCTTTTATTGACAACCAAAGTGGCCATTATATACCACAAACGCTGCTTGTGGTTGAGACCATGAGGTGTGACGGGCAGGCATGGGCATATACAGCACCATTGGAGGACGGCACGGCAAAGTCGCGTGGAGAGAGGTCTGGATCTCTCTATTTGTGCTTGTTTTGATATTGCATGCGGACGAGATTTTGCACATATGTGGGTATTGTTTAATGTGAAACGCAACAGGGAATTCAACCCTAATCATGTAGCACGGTACATGCTAGACGCCCGCTCTCGGTACGTTGTGTTTTTCCGCAGGAAAACAGTTTTTTTGAAAAGGTTACAGCAAAATGCAAGGCATTTTCCCCTTCCTTTCGCCGCCGGGTTTCACTCAGCGGGAGTGGGTGAAGACCACCCTGAAGACCACCTCTTTGGTGGCACGATTGCGCAGTTCCACATGGCAGTGGTCTTCCGTGTCGTCAAAGTTGCACACGCCATTTGACACGTCCACTTTCCAGGCCCCGAGGGAGCTGGGCATCAAACCCAGCTCATGTTCGCCATGGTGTTGATAAATGGCAATCAATTCGAGGTTGCTGGGCAGCATACTGCCGGAAGGGTCGGATACACGAAAATGCTCAAGCTGCATGCAGACCTTGACACCGGACCGTACATTGGCACGGATCTCGTCTGCACCGTCCTGGACATTGTGCACAGTCACATCGGGCAGAATCTGACCGAAGGACTCGCTATCATCATGGCTCTCGAACATTTTGAGACCCACGCGAAAAGTACCATAGGCACCGGCGACGACAGTGACACCATACGGCGGCGGCTTGTATTTCTCAACACAGATCTTGAAGACGATTTCCTTGGTGGCAACGTCGCGGAGCTCCCAGTGGCAGTAGGTCTCATAATCTTCAAAATTGCAAAACGGCTTGCTCATTACCTGGTTCCAGCACCCCACAGTAGACGTGATGAAGTGCAGATGTTCGTCGCCGGATTCTTCGAAGATAGCTACGGCCTCCAGCTCTGTGTCCTGCTCCAGGAGATCCTTGTGCATACCTCGGAAGTGTGTAAGCTCGACGCGAACATATTCGGCTAGCCCAGCCGTTGCGTTGATCTGAGGCACAGTGCCTTCCTCATTGTTGACATGGAGTATGGTGACGGGCACGCCGGAATCCTCATGGTCGTGGGGCGCAGTCTTCTTAATGTTAACACGAAACATGCCGTACTTGCCAGCGTTGATCACAATGCCAGCGAAATGAGAGTTGTCAGGCGTAGGATTTTCCTGTGCACTGGCCACCATTTTGGCGATAAACTGGGTGTTGAGCGTCGTATCGGCCGCCGCAAACTCCAGGATCTTGCGCCTCTTTTCCTCTTGGAAGCCGCGATTGACGTCGGACATAGTGATGAAATCGTACATGCCCAACTCGTACAGCGGGCCGCCGAGATTTTCGAGCTCGGTGGTCAGACACATTTCGAGCGCGTTGGACTTTTCCGAAAAGCCCAGAAACGCCGGCATTCTGTCCTCCGCCCACAGGCCGCGCTTGATGACGTAGTTCTCAAACACGACAGAAGTCGCCGGAGCAATGTCCTGACCCACCATAATCGAGTGCATCGTGCACGCCTCTGCCGTTTCGCCCACACTGAGGTGTTCTGCGATAATCCAGAGGCCAGGGTATGGCGCGTGCACCACCAGCATGTAGAGCGTGAGGAACTGACGTCCACGACGCAGCACCACAATGTGCCAGTCCCACTTCTCGGCCCGGTCGCCAAAGCCACACACCAAAAGGGCGGTCTGGATGTTGGTAAAGATGGTATTTTTGCCCGTGTCCACGTCCAAAAGCACGAAAACGTCGTCGACGACCTCGTATGCAACCTCGTGCCTCAGCACAATCCCCATGAGCAGCTCGCGCTTGGTGGCATCCTCTGCCGAGGTGGCACTCACGTTGGTGCAGATCTTGCCAATTTTGGAGATGGGACAGAACGAAGGCTTGGTGCTCTGCAACTCCATGTCCTGCAGGCGCAGCATCAGATCGTTGGACGAACCAGGAGGCAAAATGCCGTCACATACCAGCTCGATGGGCAATCCGGTGCCCTCCGTGTCCGGAAACGCCACCTTCATGCAGATGACGTTGCCCGTCGGCTGCGCCGTCTGGTAGGCACCTGCAAGGTTGCTGCTGGTTCCAGCCCCGCCCCTTGTGACACCCTTGCTTCTCACACTGCGTGTGCCGTCACCCCTGGTCACTTCGGGCCGCTGCACCTCCACAGGAGTGACACAGGTGGTGGTCACTGGCGCCGAGCAAACAATCTCGATATAGTCGATTTTGGCCTCCGGACCCGGAAGCGTGGCGCCAGGCAGAATCTGCAGACTGACGCGCTCGCTCTGCATGTTATTGTACAACGAGGCAATCTTGGCATTGAACGACAAGCCCGTCACAGGCGTGTTGTCGTCGTTGGTCATGTAGCATGCCGCATAGTGCCGCGTAAGGGCATCAGGGTCCTGTGCCATCGCCTGCCTCGACGGCATCTGCTTGAAAAGCATGCTGCTGTTCATCACTGCGCCATACTGCACCGCACGATCAAGCGCAAAAAGAGTGTCTCCCTGTGGCATGGACTTTACGCCATAGGTTTTCACCAAGGCATCAGTGCCAAACGGGCACTGGCATGTCATATTTTTCTGCACCTTGCCTGATCCGGTTGCGTTTTGATTGACAATCAGCAGACGCTTGGTAGCCACCCTTTCGCGAAGATCCAGCAGCAAGGCACATTGCTCACATACGACCGTGACGGCCCCCTCTCCAGAACCAGTGCCGGCAGACAGGCACGCGACGCCCTGACATGTGAACTTTTCGTAGATGCTCGTGGCGTTCTCGACACAGTCGTTCAGACACAGATAGCACGACGTCTGCGAATCCAACAAGGCCTGTGGATAGCGCAGTTTGAGCGAACGGAGGAGGTTCGCATCATCGTATTTGCCAAAGTGAGAACCCGTGTGGATTGACATTGGAACTGAATCCAAGTGCGCACGGGGAACAATGGCGAGACAGCAGGGCAAAACCCAAAACTGCCGTAAACGGAGTATGTACGACTAAAAAACTTGAAAAAAATCAGGGTTCGAGTCGCTTTGGAACACACGTCGTGTTTTGAAAACGCGGCACTTTATATAGCATATTTCCACCAAGTTCCCAAAATAGCAATTTTACAGTCCCTCATAGCGGTCTGAACAGCCCTCGAACAAAGGTTTTGTGACATGCGCTTTGTGTGCAGCTGCATCGAGTACAGGATTCCTACACACCACAGACCTTTGTGTTTGGAGGGCATTTTCAGGGCAATGGTCGGGTAAATTGAATTTATTTTGCAACACAGAGATAATGCAAGAATGTGGTTCAAAAAATATCAGGGTGTGTATATGCCAAGGTGTGAATGACAGCATAGCCTGCCTCTTCCAATTTAGCATTGAGTGTATTTTCGACGAGCTCTTGGATGACGGGTAGCACCATTTCGCAATTCTGCCGCGTCTCGCTCGACATTGTGTTTGCAAACGTTGCCAAAAGTGGAATAACAATGTCTGGACAGGTGAGATCACACCAATCCACTACCGTTGAAAACTGTGTGTTCATTCGACGTAACGCCGACAGCACATCCAGAAATACTAGTGTGCTGCTGGCCGCGACGACCTGCTTAGCATTGTGTGCATTGTGACAAAGACTGGCCAGCATTGCTACAGAGGCACGTGCGTATTCCAAGTTCGGAAGCATATTCTCTTGCATGCTTATTTGCATGGAAACAGTGTTTTTCTCCAACCCATTCACCACTTTCTGTATACAGTCATGGCCGGCGACTTGCTGCCAGCGCCCGGTTTGGTTACCTTCGCTTTCGGCAAATATCGCCAGCAACAAACACACGTCCATGTCCGGCGGACGCAACAGTGCGGCTTTGAGACCCCCCAGCTCCAAAATGGCACAGCGGCACGCGTATATTTGCGGCATAATAATTTGTATTTGCTCTACATCTTCTGGCTCATCTGGATCCTGGTATGGCCTGGTCGACAGCGACGTAAGGCATTGCACAGCTGCATTGTGCAAGTCCACATGCCCTGCAAACCGTGTCATCATATCCACCAGCACCCGCACGGCCGTCTTGCTGTGACGCAAGGACCATTGGCCGCGCCATTTCATCATATAGGTCATCATATGGCAGGCGTCTAGGTTCAATCGTGCACATGTGGGGTGCATCACCATTGCACCAATGACAACTTCGAGGCCACCCGCGTCAAAAATCCCTTTCGCGTGCAGATGATTTTGGCCGTAGCAGATGACGTGGAGTGCGCCAATGCCCTGCTGCTGCAAGTTCTCGTTTTTGAGAACTTGGAGGTGCCGCAAGCTATTCACAATATGAGTGTACTCGGAAAAATATTCTTTGGCAGTCCATGTTTCGATCGGCTGCATGTGTTCCAGCAGCTTTTTTGCCTCGTCTAAATAAGACTTGTTCCAAGCATGCTGCACGAGAGTCTTGGCTTTGTTGCGCCAATGTTTGTTCAAACATGCGAGCGCAAAAAGATTCACATGCGCCTCATGTGTAGCACATTTGTATTGGTTTAGGGCGATTAGATCGCATATGGTATCGTCATTTAGAAAGTTTGTGGCCGTCGCCTCGGAAGAGTTTAGATCGCATATTGTATCGTCATTTAGAAAGTTTGTGGCCGTCGCCTCGGAAGAGTTTGTTTTGTGGCGCGACATGTTCCGTCGGTCCCTTTTGACACAGTCTCGTAGATATATATATATATATATGAACAGTTGTGTCAGAAATTTGAAAATGCCCGAAATAGCATTCACAGTGCCGTTTCAGGGTATAAAAACACTTGTTTCCGCTCACCCAAGCACAAGACAGGCATGCAGCACGACGACACACACACCGTGCAAGGCTCCATGCAGGAGTTTCTGCCACTGCAGGAGCTGTACGATAAGAACATGGCGTATGCCATGGAAGAGCGCAAGTCCTGGGAGGATGGTGTGTCCGAGGACGACACCCCGCGACAGACCCGGCTGCGCAAGCAGCGATATGCCGAGTATGTGTTGTGGCACCAGAAGGCCAGGGCGCAGATGATCCCCAAGATCGATTCGTTTATCAAGGCATTGCCTGGCATGCTGGCAGACGCCAAGAAGCAGGACTTTGGCCCCGACGAGACGTTTGTAATGCGCAGTTGCATGGGATGCAATTGTACTGAGAAGAGCGGGTCGTGCGCGGGACATGTCTTCGAGTTCGATCAGTACTTCCGGTCCTGGACGGATGAAAACGCGACGTGTCCCAACTCTCCGACGTCTCCGAGCTCTCCAGAGTCTGTGGAGTGCGTATGCACTGGAATGTAGGGCAATTTTGTGGCTCTAGAAGCATGGCACGCAGCATTTTTACAGGCAAAAACACGATGGATATTGTTGTGATTTGGACGTTATGTCAGGGCAAACTGTTTCGATTATAATGAAAAGAGTGTTTGATTTGAAACTATTTGTCACATTTCCGCCCTGGTTGAGTTTGTGTGATGCACACACACATGCCAACATATATAAATGTATTTTTGTCCACTACAGACGCGTCAACGGTCTCGATGGAAGAAACAAATCATGTTATGCGAGGGCATAAACATGCGTTTTTTGATATGGAAGAGGGCGTGCTTCAAAAGATATACGCACACGTAAATCCGAGGCCAATGGGTACACCCGCAGTGGCAGACGCAGACGCAGTTGTGCCATCAAGGCCTCGATATCCAATTTTGACCAGAGAACAGACCTACCTGAATTACGTGTTGGCAAGGAGGATCCCAGAGATGCAGTTGGATAAAACATTTGCAAGATTGTCACGTGTCATGCGAGATGAAGATGTGAAGAGCGGGAGCGCCTTGTTTTTCGCCATCAAAAATCTATCTGATGACAGTGTTTGCGATCTGATCGAGATGAACCCTGAAGCCCTGATTCTGTTTAATTATAAGAACAACACGCCACTATGTGATGCGATCATAAAGCAGCGTAGTTTCGCTGTCATACAGCACATGGTGCGCAAAAACAGTGCCATACTCACGCAGGTGTGCAATAATGTAACACCACTGGTATATGCGATCCGTCGAGGATATGCTGCCAACGTGATTTCGATGCTCATTGATGATGGACAGACCGTGGTCCGGATGAGAGACACCTACCACATGCTGCCGCTGGGTGAAGCGCTAAACAAGGGCTATGCTGTTGACGTATTGAAGTTACTCGTGTACGCAGACTGTCCAGACGTTTTCGAAGCGCCACTCCCATTCACACACGACGAGCATCAATCCTGGAACCAAAGAGTGCCACTGCACATTGCCATTGCTTCACCATATGTATCGCTGGAAACCGTCACATATCTCGTCGACCTCAACGAGGGTGCGCTATTTTTGAGAAACGACCGGGGTTACACAGCGCTTCATGTCGCCGTTGGCACAGGACGAGTCGAGCACATACCAGACGACATTGTCCGGTTTTTGGTGGCACGAGGTCCTGGCGCGCGTTCGTGCCGGTCCAACGATGGCGAGACTCCCTTGATGTTTGCTGTGCGCAGGCATGCCGGGACGTTTTTTTTTGTCAATAATGTGCACAAAACCGCGGCTCTGTTGCGGGTTTTGGTGGACGATGACGAGGTGATGTTGACATTCACGTCACAGGATGGCCAAACATCCCTTCTGAAAGCATGCTCTTCTGGCATGATACAACTTGTTTTCTTGCAGGTGCTTCTTGGTGGGCAATCGGAGAAAATCCTCGTCATGACAGACCCGGAGACGCAGAAAACGCCGTTGCATTTTTTGTTAGAGCACTGCAGTTTCAAACCTAGGAATGGCATAGAGCAAGCACAGTTGCTCTGCACCGACAAGACTGTGCTGACAATGTGTGATTACCACGGTGACACGCCGTTGAACAAAGCGTTGCAATACAAAACGACCCCCGCTCTATTTGAACTCCTGTGCCCTGAAAGTGTACGTTTTGCCATGCTGACCACGCCGAATAACATGGGCGATCTGCCGCTGCACATTGCTGCAAAGAATACATCGACGCCGGACAATATAATCGTTCTGTTAATTACCAACACAGCACAAACACTCGACGCCAGGAACAAAAATGACGACTGTGCCCTCGATATCGTACTGCGCCAAAACGGCGTCGGACTGGCCCGCATTTTGCTGTTCCTGCACCAGGATACCAACCTGAAGGCAGTATCGTCGGATGGAAATACGCCACTGCACACCGCCTTGCTACATGGCGCTGACGTCGCAGTGATAGACCATTTATTAAAACTCGACCCAGGCGTACTTGCCGTCAAAAACAAGATGCTATTTCTGCCAGTGATGGAAGCTCTGAACACGGTCCACGGTGATTCCAGCGCACGGTGGCCGTCCACACTGATCGAACGTCTAGTCAAGTGCACACAGGCAGCGGATGCCGACGCCATACCGTCCTGCCGCAGCGTCGCGGACCACACAGGGCTATATGGTAGCAATTGTGGTATCAGTGTGCTGGAACTTGCTCTGAAGCGCCAGCACCCGCTCCGTATAATCGAGTGCATCGTGAACGCAGATATCAACGCTTTGACAAAGGGTTCTCCGGTGGCATACTGCTGTTTTGCCACGAGCCACTATGAAAAAACTATGCATCATATGAATGTCACACGGCGCACCGAGCTCATTCTTCCCCTACACCATGCCATATGGTATGGTGCGCACCGTTGTGTGCTGGAATTTTTGACGCAGGCGCACCCGACTGGCAACGTTTTGGAGTGTACCGACGCCTCTGGAAACACCGCGCTGCACATGGCAATTCTACAGCTGAAGTGTATAGAAGAGCGGGAGCGTCACTTCCACAGTGTAGTGTTTCAAAAACGGCACAAGGTCCTCATGCAGACAATATTCTACCTTGTGCGTGCCGGTGAGACGTCGCTTTTGATACAAGACAAACAAGGAAACACACCGCTGCACATGGCCATCCAGATTCAATCCAATTTCGACATTTTCGAGCACCTCGTTCTAATGTCGACCCCGCCACCTGCCACATACGTCAAAGGTCACAGACTGCAAGAAATACAATATGACAACGTTTTTGTGATGCGAAACGCAGTACACCGCACACCTCTTCACGAAGCGGCCCTCCGAAATCAACTTTGGATGCCCCGCGTCGCGCAGGCGTATCCACAAGCACTGTTGATAAGAGATAAGCGTGGTCGCACCCCCATACATACTGTGGCATCGCAGGACTTCCAGGAAATTTGGCCATCCATCCTATATTCATTGCTGGAAATGAACCCGGCTGTTCTGCTGGTGCAAGATGCCTTGAATCGCACTCCACTTCACACTTTCCTGGAATCCATGGCTCAACAGCGTGTAACAGTGGCAGAAGAGTCCTGGCTGCCTATTATACACAATTTAACTGGAGACACCGGCAACCTACTTTCACCTGTGCAGTCGAAGCAATTGATTGAGATGAGGAATGGATCATGGGAGAAACCATACGATTATTACTGGAATCATATTCACCGACCACAAAATGGTAGTTCGTATCATGACAACAGTGCGCATGTCGTAGGAATGTTTTTGCGTGAACTATGTATGTTGGCGAGACGTATTCATTGAATCGGCCAACGTTTGCGGGCGAGCAAATCACGAAAAACACGTCTGTGAATGCGTGTTATTGGGCCAGGTTGTCGTGCATGCTTGTGTTTTGTCTCTACCCTAGTGGATCATGCGTAATGTCTGTGTGTTGTTGTCAGTTTTTGTGTGTAAAAGCACATATCAATAAAAAATGAAAACGAGTAAAGCCACTTTTTGTGTCGGTGTTGTGGTGCCAACCCTATATAATCAAATGCAAAATTGGGACACGAGTAGAGCGATCCCTAAGCTACCTTGTGTTTTCATTCACACTGAGCTGATACATTTGCATCTGTCCACCGACCATGTCGGATGCCGTGTCCACCCCTCACAACGAGCCCGAGACAGCCGGAGAGCAGCCTGAAGTCGTCTGGCGCGTGCGTCGTAACTTGATGCAGGAGCCCGATTACATCCAGGGCGCGTGCTGCTACTGCGGGATCAACGTCTTTATCACGGACTACCGCATGATGGTTGGGAGCGAGTACTGCCACTATTCGTGCGCATATGACCGCAGGGAGGCGCAACGCTGCCTGATCGCGCATGCGCGCAAGGCGCTGGTCCTCGCCCGGATCGCGGCGAAGAGTGAGTAAGCAAAGGGAAGCGTCGGCAGGGGTGCACGACCACAGTGAGAAAAGACTGTACAAAAAAACACGTGCCTATGGGTTTGTTAAAAACAGCTTGGTTCAACTCCAGGCAGGCACTTTGAACAAAATGGGACCACTGCCTCTTTAATCACAACAATAAAAAATTTGTGTTGTGTTCTATTTCTTACTTTTCCTGTTAAGGAACACGATGCCCAAATACACAAAACCGTAAAATCAAAATTCGTCGTCGTCGATGCCAAGACTATCAAAGAGGATGCCAAGCCTGTAGACGATGCCCCAGGAAGTTCTTTTGTTCTGACATGGAATTCTCGGTGTATCTTGGTCTCATACCCTTTTTATATATACGAAACAGTCCGACACCCAACACCGTTTTGAGAACTGATGCAAGAAGTTCATGACAAAGATTTTAAAAAACACGCCAGTTGCCACAACCTGTGGATGCAGAGTCATGTAGAGCAACAAGAGCGTTTGGCATACTTTGAGTTTTAGTCTGTTTATTAGATGAAAACGTTATGATGCACCGCGATGTCCTTGCAAAAATCACAGACAACACCCCGCACAACATGTAGTGATTTTTGGCACCTCCGGTGTATTTAATGCGACGACAACACAAAAATGTGCATTTTTTCTCGAAACACACTGATATTGTACATCGATGGCGCTGGGATAAAAAACACAGCCTCGAAAATCACCGCTGACCGGGCAGCATGTCGCATGCCTACTTACAGCGACCAATTTTCAACGCGCTTCGGATGCCTGTACTGGCATCGGAAAAGCCTTGGTGCGTGCGGTTGAGTAGCATTTGGAGTTCAATTGCTCCTTGTGATAGCATTTTGGCCCTGGCCCGGGCTGTTTCATATAGCTCCAGCGCACGTTGTCTCTCCGCTACGGTGTTGCGAACTGGAGCGTATATGGGCATCACCTCATCACCATAGTTGTATTCAATATTACGCCTCATCACATCATGCAACATCACATTTAATATCTCACTATACTCATCATGCTTGTCGTAATGTAGCATGGCAATATCAAGATGTTCAAGCATATTCCCCAATTCGTTCGTTTCCAAAGCAATTCTCGCCAAACGTTCGTGTGAGCTAGCAAGTTTGAGTTTTTCGTTTAGACACACATATAACTTCAGAATATGCAGATGCTTCGCGAATAATATCTGATCACTAGGATAAAGTTTGCTGGCAACAAACAGCGCAACTTCATTCGCATGTATCGCACGCAATCCTATTTGTTCGCAGATTGCATAGTTCCGGTCAAAAAGCGCTTTTTTGGCAGCAATGTGGTCACGTTTTATTCCACACGTTAAACTGTCGAATAATAATTGTGCAACACGACTCTGTAGCCCTGTGACATCACTCGCCGTTGCCACCATTTCTTTTTCTTTGACGGATAAAGCTGTTGACGTGCCGGGACTTGAACAAAACGCAACAAACAATCTGTCTTGTGTGCCACGTGAGAAATGATCAACACGCTCCACATGTTTGTTGGCTGCCATACATGGATGCAGGATGTCCGGGACCCACAACACACGTGGGGTTTGTTGCTCCAATTTTTCGTGCTCGGCGTAATAGTCCATATCCACAGTCCATGACATAAGACTATCTACGCGATATGACTGAATTGTGTTTGAACGCTCATAGTACTTTGTCTGCAGCACATCCAATTTCTCATACAACCAAATGACAGCCCACATAAGATCATTCCCCGTTTCTTCTTGGTTACCAGCGAAGGCAACCTCAGCACGCAATTGCGACACATGCGCACTCTCCAGCGAGGTGATTATGTCAGACAAAATAGCAAGTGCTTGCATGCATTTGTTCACAGTGCTCAAAAAGCTTCTTTGTGATGCAGTTGCGCCTTCAGCAAAGCCATGGTGTGTAAAAAAACAACGTGTCACTAGCTCGTAATTCATTCTGGCATAAACCACAAACGCGTGAGCATCATCAAAGTTGCTGTTTTCGCATTCAACCAGCGCCGAATTTTGCGCATTGCGGCCTAATTGAAAGTTCTCTTCAATTGAAACATGCACTCTGGTCCCCGGTTCCAACGGCACATTAGATTGGTTGTGCATTGCATCGCCGCCTTGGAACACAAGTTCTTCCATCTAGTAAGATAACAATCGACAACAAGATATGTGTCGTCTTATATACCAGAACCTAGCCGAAGTGTGCTGTTCAATAACTTGAATTGCCCAAAAATACGGGCCAAACCGGTGAAATCACCCGTTCTTCTGTTTCGCACAGCACTCGAGCTAGGGTCACACCCCTTCATCATCCACAACGACAAATCGCGCACAATACCCTGCAAATCACACCGCACCATACGCAACTTTTGCTGTGCTTACGCGTATTCCGTACTGATCACCATATAATGATACAAACTTTGCACATCATAGGGCGTCAATCTGTCCGACAGGCGGGTCATGGCATCGTTAAAATCGCCTTCGGTGCACTGTGGTTTCAGCCTCCAGTGCTCCATGGTGCGCCGCTCTTCGATGCCTAGCTCGGCAAACACCATTTTAAGTTTGTCAACGTTAAAATGCATTTTCATGCCAATGTAATAGAGGGCAGTGTCGTCTGGGACATTCGCATATTGTGCCGCGAAACCTGCACAATGCTCCAAAATAGCCAGCATATTTGGATGAGGTCCCCTTTGCACATGTGCAACGAGTGCCTCCATTTCCATGCCGACCTGCTCCATTTGCGCGAAAATTGCCTTGTGGGCGTCCTTGGATGCCAGAACTCGTTCAATGCTGAATACCCAGCTGTCAATGTCCGACGATAACTGGTCCTTCCGTTCGGGACAAACATCCAGAAAGATATAGCTCTGCTTCAAAAGATGCGATTTCCGAATATTATATTGGTGCCTAATTTTGTCGTGTTTCGTGGTGTTCAAGATCCATTGGTACTGCTGCAGCCGTGCTTTGAGCACCTCGCGAACGTCTATGAGCGACTGCAGGCGTTCCAGCCCTTTTTGTCCAGACAGCAAGGGTGGCACGCGCGGCATGTGCGGCACGAGATTGCCCTCGGCTACCACTTTGTCAATGGTGATGATATATTGCTTATACCGTGCCTCGTAAGTCGCAATCCACATGTCCACGAGCATGTTCTCTTTTGCTGCCTTGTTTGGTGCATAATGCCAGTTCCTCGCAGAAAAATCATTATCCGCTTGACATTCCAGCCAGCCCCGGATGTGATCGTCGGTCATCCCCCCTGCATTGCACATCCACTTGTGTATTTTCTCAAACTGCTCTTGTTGTTCCTGGTCCGTGCCTGAAGTCGAGACATACTTTAACATCTCTGATGCTGTGGTGTTCTGTATTTATATACGCTTGGAGCACAGACCCCGCTATTTTTTGTGTGCTGGGCAAGTTTTTTCTGCAAAAAGAAATGTTCTCTGTTTGTCGGCAGTGTAATATACAAGCCCGGAGGTTGTATGCAATTTGTGTGAACTTGGGTGTGGCACGACGACGGGTGTATATAAACAGGAGAAAAGCGTGCGGTGCAAAATGAGCCAGACAGTCGTGCCTCCGTTTATTTCGTTGATCACGGTGTTACCAGACTGCACAGCCATCATCTACACGAGAAACGAGGATCACAGAACTCTCGCAATGCTCAACTGCTTGGTTCGATCGTCGAAAACGTTGCGAGATAATCACACTCTGAAAGAAGTCTTGCGCGACTTCAAACAGCTGCACATGATGAAAACTGTTGCTCGCGATGTCCTCGAAAAACACCTCCAGACTCCGCTGTTGGACAATTCAGTGCTAGAAGAATTCCTCGCGAGTGCACCGGGGTCCGAAATGTCTGGCTTCCACTTGCTGCACGCAATAAGCACGCTTTGTCAGGAAATTCGGTGCCAAATAGCAGGTCCGCTCGACTTTAAGAAAATCGAAACAAACGTATACATCGAGGACATCCTATGCGAAAAGGATTGTGTGCAGTTGCTGGCAGACATGGACAAGTACAAATTCTCAGCCGAGAATTCAATGTACCTGTTCCAGTGCGTTGCATATGCAAAAAAAAATCCAAAGTACGACGAGTTTCAGCACAGAAATGCAGCGAGTAGGGCCTCCGAGTTGGCACTACACAAAATCGCGAAAAAGAGACACGCCAACATCTGTTTTCAGTTGACAACAAAAAACGTATTTGCCACCATGCTGACCGTGTGTGTGCGCAACGCCCACGAATGGAGTCTGATGGAAGCATTCATGGACACAGCGAGTTCTGTGCCAGTCCACCCTGGCAAGGATGCCTTGGTTTCGGTCTTTGAAATACCGGGGAACCTCGTCAAACTCCAGACGTTGGTGTACAATGTAGGGCAAAAGCCATACAACGAAAACACGTTTATTACCACGTACTGCAAATATTCCACGTTGACGCGAAAGATTTTCGAGTGTGTTGAAGACGACGAGCTGTCCTTTTCAGACTCGGAGCAATTCGAGGCTTCCACGTGGATGATACGCAACTTGGAGGCAATGATGTATATGAGAGATGATTATTTCTGGAAATTACGAGTACAAAATGCAATATGCACCCACATGAGCATGCACACCATAGAAAAGTTGTATCACAAAGGTTACATTCAGCGTCTGGCTGACACTGACGCCCAGCAGGAAAATGTTTTTGACAACTTGGTGGCGCGATGGAATCGTCTCCCCGATAACCAGCATCCATGGACGTTGGATGCGTCGGCATTGCCGTACCGGAGGTTCTTGGGACTATCTCCTGAAACACTATAGTTTCGTCGTGTAACACCTTTGTAGTCCTTGTCCAATGCCTTGAAATTTCAAAACATATATGAGCGTTTATGCCGTTGTGCACACTCACGTTTTAGCAGGAGTGAATCGCGTATTTTCGCCCCAGAAACATGTTGGAAATAGAATTCTAATTCTCGGCCTCGTTGTGTGCATCGGCCCAGCCAATATATAAACAACACTGCGCGCGCGAGGCGCCCCCCCGCCATGAAGTGCAGCGCGTCGGGGTGTACACCACTGTTCTGTTCATATCACAAAGCAGGGTTTCAGTGCGCTACACCTGGCTGTACCCATCACGTACAGGTGCAGAAAATATACGGCCCTTCTGAGTTTTTGGACACGGGATACGCCGACAGGCAAGTCTTGGGTGTGGCCGTGGACCCGGCCATCACGCAGCGGACGCCGCAAGTGTACAGGGAAGTTACACAACCCGACGCCAATGGCATCCTGCAGACCGTCATGAGGCCATGCCCCCGCACAGAGGAAGAAAAGCACCAGTACCTATGCCAGGCGTGCTCCTCGCAGATCGTGACCAAGCGAGAAAGAGCGAGGGGTCACGAGAGCCTCCTTATGGAAGCCCGCCTGCGCAGGCACAAGGCAAAACACATCCTGGTGCCGGAAAACGACCGAAAAAGGCTCATATACGGCAAGCAGGTCGAGATTCGCGTGCTGGGCCCCGGGCTGGGCGGCGACGACTTGGTGCTGCTAGACAACCTGCGCAACAGCTGTCTTTCCATTGTGCCGCAAACGCAAGACATAATACCAGCTCATCAGGCCAGCGCGGTGCTCCCCGTGAAATTGTATGGGGAAGAATCACTCCTACACACGGGCGTGGCGAAAAAAAAAGACCGCACCACATATGGTGTCACATTGGGCGTGTACGTGGACGGCGTGTTGCAAGGCCAGTGCGAGCTGGGATTGCACTCGGGGGAAACGCAATTGAAAAACACCGTGCTGGTCAAAACCATGATGATTGGCAACTTCTTCCTGAACCCGAGCGTGCGCGGCCTCGGAATTAGCCGGTTTCTCATGTCCTACGTCATCGACCTGTCCCGTTTCCTCAAGACGGAATTTGGTACACACATCAGCCACCTCCTCATGACCGTCTCTCCACACAACAGCGCAATGAACGCCGTGGCCGAAAAGCATGGCTTCACAGCGATGTGGCGTTTGGACGATGCCATGCCTGAGTGCAATCTGTGGGTGTTTTCTCTGCACAGATCCAAACAAGAGGCGATCGAGGCGAACCGACAGTCGCGCTTCTTGCAGCAACTGACGCTGCCCATTGCCGTGAGGTACAGGCGCGACGTGCATTTTGGATTTGTCTACAACTTCCAGAACCAGCTGCATGCCGCATGCCACGCCATGCAAATCCCCTCGCCCTCGTGGCACGTGGAAGAACACAACTCGATAGCGTTATACAAAATGAACGACTATCTGCAGGCTCGCAATCTCTACCCCTTCAAGGAGGAGTGGTTGCACGCACAGGCCGCATTCTTTTGCAGCTTGTCCGCCGACGAACACCTCACCATCTTGACGTACTCCTACCGTGGCGACCAGATGATCAACCGCTTCATGCAGTTCGGCACCGTCCATGGAGAATCATGCTCTCGCGTAGAAGACCGCTTAGCAGAGTGGTACTGCCACTCTATCGACAATTTACAGTACATTCTCTTCCAACCGCAACTGCGCACGGTGTATGGCGAAGAATTCGCCGTGCGCAACGCCGCTGACGTGCGGCGTATTGCCTGCTTGTTACGCACATGGGATATGCCAACGTGGAAGCCAGTGATGCAGCAGTACATGCGGGACCTCCGTGATCTGTTTCACCGGGCCCCTCCACTCCTGTCACCAATGACGACGTACAGGGGAGAGCAACACGCGCACAAATACGGCGACCTGTGCAGTGCTGAGGCCAACACCGAGAACCGAGTCATATCAAGCAGTCTCGACGCCAGCGTAGGCGCCTTGTTCGCCCAGCCAATGCAGGGTTACGCGTGGAGGCAAGCCCCGGGTACGATATACGCAATCAACTGGCCTGTCGGGACCAAGCTCATTTTCACGTTGGGTGCAAACGTGACTATCAATATAATGGAATGCGAGGTGCGTGCCTTGCAGCCGCATTTCCGCCCACTACGCCATTGGGGTACGGCAGGTTTTGGGAGTGGTATGGAAGCATACACCGACACTGTCACAGTCGAATATATGTGCCCCGCCCAAAGGGGGCCGCCTGGTAGGGCGCGCATTGAACCTGCCCTGATAACAACAGAGTATACTATCAGATATCTGGAGGCGACATGAAGGCGGGGATTGCCCCGCGCGCGCTCTGCAACGTATCTTTCAGAAAAAAATTTAATAAACATCGCACGGTCGTCATTGCGGTCAATGCATATTTGCCTGTCGGGAACTAAATGAGTGCCACTGAAATCGTGGGTTAAAACAATATGAAGGGAAATAGTTTACAAAAAATTGACTTTTGTCGATGTAAAAGCCAAGTTTTTGTACGCAAAATACACATGGACGTTGGATGCGTCGGCATTGCCGTACCGGAGGTTCTTGGGACTATCTCCCGAAACACAATAGTTTCGTCGTGTAACAACGAGTGTAGTCCTTGTCTATGGCCTTGAAATTTCAAAACATATATAAGCGTTCATGCCGTTGTACACACACACGTTTTAGCAGGAGTGAATCGTGTATTTTCGCTCCAGGAACATGACTCTGTGCATGGGAGATGGGTCGACGCTTATGGTTACAGAAGACGGAGACATGTCTGTCTTTGGTGTAAATTCATACGGTCATCTGGGTCTTGGACACGAGGATAAAGTAATTCATCCCACACTGCTTGCCAAAGATAAGTTTGCTGGCGTCGACGTCGTGATGGCGTCAGCAGGGTGCCATCATTCTGCCTGCGTTACCAGCACTGGCACATTGTGGATGTGGGGTGCATGCGGAATGGGTTTTGATGTCTATGTGCCAATGCCAGTATTTCGACAACTCAAGGTCCTCATGGTAGCTTGTGGGGGCCACTTTACAATGATCTTGACGCGGGGAAAACGTGTTTGGACTTGCGGAGACGGACAGTATGGACAGTTGGGACACAACAATACACAGTCAAGCACCCAGTTCGCACAAATTGACCCTGAGCTTTTTGGGACTGGAGCTAGTGTCACCACGATTGCTGCAGGGTACGGAAACGGTATGGCGCTCACGGCGACGACAGCAGGCGACACGTTGTGGACTTGGGGAAGAGGCGAATATGGGATACTAGGACACGGATATAACACAGAAAATCGACTGGTTCCAGTAGCAATACCAGCCACAACGTTTGGTGGCGTATCCGTGATCTCCATGGATGGCGGCACACAACACATGCTGGTGGTGACGTCAGATGGTTCATTGTGGGGCTGTGGATCAGATTATTGCGGAGCATTGGGTCTGCACGAGCATGGCATTCAAGGGGATCCTTCTGTGTACACACTGCAGAAAGTGGTAGGACCCGAGTTTGCAGACGGAAGCGGCGTACTTATGGCAGCGTGTGGCTTGAGTCATTCGGTAGTGCTTGCCAAAAACCACACGGTGTGGGTGTGCGGCGGCAACAGCCAATACCTTTCTGGCGTATATTCTGGCTCATATTATGGTTTTTACGAAACAGACGACCCGTTCAACCTCCGCTCACTAACATCAATCAATCCGAAGCTCTTTGGTGGAAAAAAAGTATTGGTGGTGGCCGGAGGGAACGACGAGTGTGGTGCTGTCACCGAGGACGGTGATGTCAGAGTATGGGGTTTCAGAGAAATGTCACGTCCCCATCTACACGCACGCATTGGCCGCTGGCACACCTTGCCACAGGACCACGCCCTTGCGTTTGGAATGATGTTCCAGGAGCGCTTGGGTGCCGATGCGTCACCGCTGAAGGGGCTGCCCGCCGACGTTTTACAATCGATGTTTGGTAACATGCATCTACAGCCACATGCCGACACACCAAATGCCCTGCACAACATGCTGGGACGCAGACCACCAATGCGAAGATGAAGAATACAGTCGTAGATTGGATGCATGTTGTATGATGTGATATTATATGACATTATCTGTGTGTATGTGAGATTCCGGCAATGTCTGATTTCAATTGTGTGATTGTAGTCTTGATATGCGCCGAGACTGACAGCTTCTTGGTATGTCTTAGATTCTCTGGTCACAATCGTGCATACGTGGGTCATTTAACCCACATTCGACTTTTTCTTGAATAAACAATACACGTAATGTGATCACTCTGTCCAAAAGCCCTATCCCGTTCATCTCCGACATTGCGGTTGATTTCTCTCTGGAAACAAAATACATGCATACATACGTATAGGTTATTGCGTCGTAAAAACGCAACTTATTTGGCAAGCATAGGACCAAAACACCACGCAAAAAAAGAAGACACGTGCAAAGAGTAGCTTTCAGCAGCCTACCACATACAAGCAAGTGTCATTGTACGTCGAAGAAACAGGGCTGTTGGCGATGTTCAACATCGCCATGGACGAGAGCGGGAACACGTGCAACTCCGAGGAGCTTGTGAAGGGCAAGAGCGCGCCTGAAGTGGGAAATGCCAGGAAACGCAAGTATTTCTGCGTGACGTGTAAGGGCGAGAAGCACCCGTTGTCTCTGAATGTCCGGCGCGAGTCGCTTTTTGCCAGCAAAATTACAAACTACACCATGCGCGCGTGGTTTTCGCACCACGGAGGAGGGGGGAATGGCGGCGACTCCAAACGAGACAGCCCAAGTGGCGAGACTGCCAAGCATTGGCAAGCCAAGCACATTGTAAGCCAGCATCTGGGCAGATATTATTGCGAGACCTCGAGATGTAGCGGGTGCGACAGACACACGAAGTTCGAACGCGGCACCGGGGCCTGCAGCAAGGTAGAATACGTGGAGAAGAAGGAGGATGGCAGCAAATACATTTTTGACGCGGTGCTCTTGCGAGGGGATGGAGCGAAGAGCGCTGTGAGCTGTGTGATGGAAATCTGGGCAACGCATGAGACGGGCGATACAAAGCGCGAGTACTGCCTGCAGATGGGCTACACGTTTTGCGAATTCGACGCTCAGAGTGTGGTGGACGCGCATGAGGCGTCGGTGGAGGGCGTGTGCTACAAGCTGGAGAACCTCAAGGTGCGGCTTTTTTTGTGCCAAGACTGTTTGAATGCCCGGGTTGCGCGTGATGCAGAGGTAAAAAGACAGCAAGTTCTACGCCGTGCGATACAGGATGCTCTACACCGTGAGCAGATAAAGAGACAAGAAGCTGATCGGGCTGCATATGCACGAAGAGTACATACAGAAGAGGAGGTAAGGCAAGAAGGTCTTCGTCGTATGACAATAGAACGACAATTGGCAACGGAACGACAGTTAGCGATAGAACGACACTTAGCGATACAACGACATGTACGTGTGGAAGAGCAGATAAGGCAGTTGGGTCTTCGTCATAGGACAACAGAACGACAGCCAGCGATAAATCCCCTGCAAGCAATAGAACGACAGCAAGCTCTACACCATGAGAATATACAAAAACGGGAAGCAGCACACGATAGAAACCTGAAAATACAACAAGACTTGTATGACGAGAAGCTAAGACAACAGCAATGCGGGCATGTTGCATATGTCGAAGAAAATATCGCACACCAAGCCGTGCACGATGAGAAGATAAAACGACAACGTGTGGAACATGAAAAGGAGAACACGAAACCGGAGAAAGGGCGTGGAAAAACCAAAAAGACCAAGGATGCAGTGCAGACACCATTTCCTCCTGGTGTCGCAGACCAAGAGGAAGAGAGGTTTACAGCGTTTCTGATCGAGCGAAGGAAGCACATGGAGGAACTCGACAAAGCAACGCAGTCGTGGAAAACACGAAATTTCGCCGCATGGAGCAAAAAGGAGTTGTGGCAGCAGGAGCGGGATCGTGAGCTGTCATTTGCAGTGTATAGACAGGGGCACCCCAACCCACATCCTGATTTTCATTAATCGTGTGTTCATTCAATTCGTATCAATGAATCCTACAAAGCACTTGCATTTGCACCAAACACACAGCTAGCACACAAAAGTGCGCACGCTGTGCATGCTGTTGTGCCTGTGTATCCATCTATACATGTACAGGCTGTGATTCCTGTGCTACCAGCGGCTGATGTAAAATTTGCTGGACACGACAAGCAAGTAACTGTTGTTGATGCTACTTGCAACATGTTGGTGCGAGATATCCAGCTACCAGGAGGAAAAAAATTACACCACTCTTGACCGATATGTTCCAATAGGACATACCACACACAATAACGTGCCAGAGTATCCGCTATTGCACCGGCAGTCTGTGGAATTGTCACTTCCAGCAAGTGAATCCGAATGCGTTTGACACTCCAGGCAGGTGTCCACGTTGTTGGCGCCTACGGAAGAGGAGTACTTGCCAGCGGCACACGGTGTGCACACGGTGGCTGAAGTCTTGTACGTTCCTGCTTCGCACGCTGTGCATGCTGTTGTGCCTGTGTATCCATCTATACATGTACAGCCTGCGATTCCTATGCTACCAGCGGATGATGTAAAATTTGTTGGACACGACAAGCAGTTTACAGTTGTTGATGCTACTTGCAACATGTTGGTGCGAGATATCCACCTAGCAGGAGGAAAAACATTACACCACTCTTGCCCCTGAATATTCGATGCCGGATACGTTCCATCCCAAAATACTTGTGCATTTGATAATGATGAGTTAACTGAGGAACTTATCATAAATCGAGGGTGGTTTGGGTTTTTCCATAAAAACATATTCTTCGTTATATGTTTATACACTGGAAACCCAGCAGATGTGTGGTCTGAATATGGAGAGTAGACGTCATTTAGCGATGCTTGACACATAAGGGACTGCAGTGTTACTGATGCTATACTTGGTGCACTGGTTGCATATTCTCCAGCTATGCACTGGCCGCATGATAGATCACACGCTGCGCAGCCACTTCCAGCAAGTGAATTCGAATGCGTTTGACAGTCCAGGCAGGTGTTCACGTTATTGGCGCCTACGGAAGAGGAGTACTTGCCAGCAACACACGGTGTGCACACGGTGGCTGAAGTCTTGTACGTTCCTGCGTCGCACGCTGTGCATGCTGTTGTGCCTGTGTATCCATCTATACATGTACAGGCTGTGATTCCTGTGCTACCAGCGGCTGATGTAGAATCTACTGGACACGACAAGCAGTTTACAGTTGTTGATTCAACTTGGAAGATGTTGGTGCGAGCTGACCAGCTAGCAGGACTATTACTAGAACACCACTCTTGCCCGCCAATACTCGATGCCGGGGAATTTCCATTCCACAATACTTGTACATTTGCGGTTGGTGAGCCAACTGTCATACTTATCATAAATCGAGGCTGGTTTGGGTTTTTCCATAAAAAAAAACTAAAACTATTGTGTTTATAAACTGGAAAACCAGCATATCTATTGTTAGTTTTACTGTACGTGGCCATTAAAAATGTTTGACAGGTTAAAAACTGCACTCTTACGGTTTGTACCGTGGTACTATCTGCATAGTGTCCAGCTATGCACTGCCCACATGCGAAAGAAAGCACCGAGAGCAGCACACATGCAACAAGGTACAAGTGGCATACCCCTATTGCGCGCGCCATTCGCCAGCTATTTATACAATACTACCGCGAAAACACAAATACACCGACTTATATACATTGTGTAAGCACAATCAATGTGTTCTGCCTATTTCGAAGCGCGAAGATTGATCGGGATTTTGTCGTACAAACAGTTTTTTTTCTCTTGCTTAATCATGTCCTTGACATCTTTGATGGTTATCGAGACATCAATATAGAACGCACTGTCCTGGTTATTTCCAAAACGATTTTCACACGCACAGAGACATGTTGCCCGTCTACCTACGAGGCTATCATATTAACGAATGCATTCATCAATGACAACAACCCTCCAAACTGCCTACAATTCGTTTGAGATGCCAACTGGAAAACATTCCGCGCCCAATTTTCAGTATAAAGAGAAATCGGTCGTGTTCTGGGTCTTTTTATTCAATAAACTCATTTCTTCGCAAAATAAACGCTGCGAGGTCCAGCGTGGACTGCACTTTAACAGGCTCCTGTTTCCATTTTAATCAACATACGCTATGTTTCGCCCTCGCACACGCACAGAGCGCTGCCGTTTTCCAGGCACTTTCTGCAGCAAAACAGCCTGTGGATCTCGACGAGCTCCGTGTTTGCGCCCTCTTCAATACGCTGGATCTGCGCACGCATAAAAGGCATCAGCACTGATAACTTGGCATCAAAGTCAGTCTTGGCGCAGCGAGCTTCTCTGTTTTGATCAGGATTGAATCGAATGAATATGTACTTGCAGGAAGTTGCCATGAACAAATCACTGTATCGATTTTCTTCGTCGTCTTTCTTGTAGCTTTGGTGGGCATTCTCATCGGTCTCAATGCAAAGCATAGTATTTTCTATCATACAGCGATGATCAACGCGTCTCCTGTGCACGCAACATTTCCCCGTCCACATGATCTTGTCGTGGATGAAGTCATAGTCGGCGAAATTCAGAGTGATTTGCTGCTGGACTTTAATTTCTTTCGATTTGGTACGAACATTCAGGCTCTTTTCGTCATCTGGGAATAGGTGCACGAAACAGCGCCTGCAAAAATTCCCGAATTTGATACTTTTTAACTGTGCATCTGGCCATTCTATACAGTGAATACACGAGTTTTGAATCCTTGTTTTGATCTTTTGTGCTTGTCTACTAGCATTGAATTTCGCGAGTGCTTCACCACTGCGAGGGCACTTTTCACATTTGTATTTAACCATGTTATGAACACAGATCCCGCCTCCTTTGCACGTAGTACAACTGAATCTGAGCACGTTGTGACTGCAGAACAAGTCGGGGCGGCAAATCTGGCACTTCATTTTTCGTGCGTTGTGTGGGCATCCTGAAAGCGGACTTTTTTTGGCTGCATCTCCTCGGCATTCTTTGCAGCGGCTGGCTGCGCGATTGTGCTCGCAATGGTATTGCTTGACTGCTGCATTTCCGCATTTTCGACATCTACGCTTATTTGTATTGTGCATGCAGAACCCCTGAGGAGTGCAAATTTGACAGCTTTGCTTTGAACTTTTTCCATGCACACAGCGAGGCAGTTTTTTGCGTATATGTCCACATTTCCGACATGAGTATTTACATACATTATGCACACAAAAAGTATTTGGCGAGCAAATTTGACAGGCTTTGTTTGTCATTCCATGAACACAGTCGATTCTTTTGTACTTTTTTTTTGGTGTGGGTTTCCAATT